>Ga0208643_1000606_pt1 | contig 22956 bp, 10 predicted proteins | sample VirMetDEL_Nov_12_FD_184516 | JGI IMG/M metagenome (GOLD analysis project Ga0208643, IMG submission 184516) | Aqueous microbial communities from the Delaware River and Bay under freshwater to marine salinity gradient to study organic matter... | ecosystem: Environmental > Aquatic > Marine >... | reverse complement strand
TTATCTTAGCTCTTGTTACTGCTAATTCCGCTCTATTATAAGGATCAATTAAGTTGTCTTTAAAAAACTGAAACTGCGCGTCACCTACTTTACCTTTGCCTAAAAACTTATATATTAAACCTACAAAGTCTTCTGCTGATGGTGTTACAAAGAAACTAAACCTACCTTTTTTAGCACCAACTGTTTGTGCTCTTGCTTTAGAAAATTCAGCTTCAGATTTTATACCTGTGCTATCTTCAAGAATATTGTTTATTACTTTATCAAAAGTTAAAGCTTTACTAGCCTTAGCTAATTGAACATCTGACTTTACGTCAACTTGATCTAGTATTTCTTTTACAGCTTTAACATTTTTAATAGCATCATCAGCAAAATAAAAATCATTATAACCTTTAGCTGTTTTTTCAACAACCCAAGCAGCTTTAGCTTGTGGTGATCCATTTTCTAAACCTGTTATGTTTGCTAATGGTATGCTTAAACCAATACCATCTAAAAACTTTTTAATTCCGTCAGCAGCTATTTGAGGTCTAGCTGTTAGCACAAATATATCTTTGCTACCAAATTTTTCTTGACGTTTTAAAGCAAGATCAGCTAGTGGTCCTTTTTGAGTACCTTTACTTACGTTTTCAAATTCACTAAAATCAAACCGTGCTCCATCTTCTTCTAATTGAACAGCTGTTTTAGCAAATTCAGATGCGCTAATAGAAACTGTAGTTCCATCTGCTTTGTTAACTATAACTTTTTCTTTTGTTTTAGCTAATGTGTCATCAAAATCAAATACACTAATACCTTTTTTAGGAGTGTTTAAAGCTCTAGATAGTTTGCTTGTTCTATCGTAATCACTTAAAACTTTTATCTTTTGATCAGCTGTACTATTTTCATTTAATTTAGGACCAAATTCTTTAACAAGACTTTTGCCTTGTTTAGCTTTTATTTTATTAACAGGTAAAGCTGCAGTTAAATTAGCAACAGCTGTAGCTTGATCAATAGTTCCATTTAAAACTAAATAAGTTAATTCGTTTTGATAAAATAAAATATCAGGATTTTGCTGTGACGGTGTTAATTCCATTGTATACTGAGACGCAACAGTAGAACCTTTAACTAACATTTCATTGCTGTTAAAACCTGGGGTTCCATCAAGCATGTTTTGGTTTACAAAAGGATTAAAATATCTTAAGAGCGGTGATGGTATTAATGAAATATCACCAGTTTTAAAATACTCTTTTAATTTATCGTTAAACTCTTTTGTTTGAGTAGTTTTATAATTATAACCAGGACCAATCATTTTATTGTCTTGGATCTTTGTTATACCTATTTGATAATAAGTATCTCTAATAACAGGCATTAATACATCTACAGCGTCAAAAAGCATAGAGTCATACATTAAAGGAGCCATTTCATTAGAAGGAAAAACATGTTCTTTGACTGTTCCGTCTTTGCTAATTACATAAGCTTTAGTAACACCAACATCTACAGACATGTTTCTAATAACGTGAGAGCTAGACTGTGATTGAGTAGACGCTAAAGCAAATATTGGTAGGTATAATGATTTATCTGCTTTTATTGCATTTGCTCCACCATCTAATATAGATTTTATTCCATCGTCAACAAGCTTTAATTTGTTTTTAAATTTTTCAGATGTGTAAAAGCCTTCTTTTTTAACTGGTGTTTTAGCTGCTTTAGCTGCTTTAACAGCTTTAACATCATAATCTAATTTATTACCTTCAGCTAACCATTTCTTTTTGTTAGCTTTCATTTTAGTTTCTACAACAGCAAACTCTTCTTTAGTTAAGAAAAAACCTCTATCTTGATCAGTACTATAATCTACAACAGTTGAAGCGCTAATAGATTCTATAGGCATATATTTCCATAATTCTGTTTCTATAGAATTTTGTATATATTTTCTATGAATAGGATTTTTTGCATTTAAGTTATCTATGTTTATAGTTTCTCCTTCAAATTCTATAACTACATTATTTGATTTAGCAAAAGTTTTAGCTGAATCTCTCATTTGCACTATACCGTCTTGACCAGTTACTTGAAACTTAGGTATAGCTCTACTAAACTTAGCGCCTGACTGTAATCTTTTTGCCTGTGAAGGTTGTGCTGTTTCTATTATACGGTTTCTAATAGCTAAGTTTAATAAACCTCTAATAGTTTGACCTACACGGTCTCTATATATAGGTTTAGTGGGCTTTTCCCTAATAAGATCCATGTAGTCTTTTAAACTACCTGTTAATTCACCATCGCTATATAAAGCGTCTTTAACATTTTTAGGTACAAATGTACCTTTACCAAAGTCATCTTTTAGTTTAGGCAAACGAGCATAGTCATCTTTAGCGTTTTTAAGTAAAAGTTGCTTTGCTTTAGTTAAGCCTTCTGCGTCTTTTTTAGTGTAATTTTTTGTTTTATCAGTTATAGTTTGAGGATTTATTCCAAGCTTCTCTGCGTATATAACAGCCACATCATTAGGAACGTCTCTAGTTTCTGAAAATTTAACATCTGGCCCTTTAAAGTTTTTGTTTATAGCTTCATCAACTTTAGCTTCGGTAGCTTTGTCAAAAACTGTAGTTTCACTAGGTTTTTTAGCTAATTTAGTATCATCTTTTTTAAACGTAGTAGATTCATCAGCTATTTGTAATGTTCCACCGTCGATACTTTTTTGTTGTTTAGCTTTTTCACCTTCTTTGAATAAAGCTTTTTTAGCATCTAGTTTAGCAAATCTAGTGTTAGCAAATATAGCTTCACCAAAACCTTCAATACCTACAGGTTTTCCATCTGCTCTTTTAGCTTCAGGATTAAAATTAAGTATTCTATCAGTTAAACTTTCTATGGCTTTATCTGATTCAGCTTTAGTTGTAGATCTACTTTTTACGTAATTATTTATAACACCACCATCTTTTAACAACGCGTCAAACAAAGGTTTACTTTGTCTTTGATTAGCTAAAAAAGCATCATACTCTGTTTTAGTTTTAATATCTTGAGGCACAAGTTTGTTTATTTCTTCTAATACAGTTGCTCTTGCTCTAGACTCTTTAGCGATAGCACCGTCTTCCTTCATTGATTGTTCTGTTCCTAGTAATTTTTTTTGTGCTCTATTTAATTTACCTTTTTCTATACTATTGTTGTAGTCTTTTAAAAAGTTAACAACATCTTGACCAGTTTTAAATTCAACATTTTTTAAACCTACAGCTTGCATTATTCTTCTTACAACATTTCCAAGTTTAGTTAAAGCACCTTCGTTAAGTTCTACATCTCCATTTGCTAAAGCATCAGCAAACAAAACCATAGCCTCTTCGTTAGTAACAGCGCTTGGATCGTTTTTGTAAAGAGCTAATGTTTGCCCGTATTTAGAGCTAGGATCAATATTTTCAATATTTATTTTTGATAAATAATTATCCATGTTAGTTCTCATTTCTTGAGCAATCTCTGGGTTATTAGCTAAAGTTTTTCTTAGCATACTATGTAGAAATTCATGAGCACCTACGTTAACGTTACCTATAAGACCTGCTTTTCCAGAAGCAACTTCATTATTTATAAGTAAAACTTCTTTTCCTGTAGCTTCATTTATCATTTGTACTCCATGAGCTTTGCTAGCCGCAGCTCTTGTATACCCTTGTTTTTCTAGATTATCAGCTTCTTCTTGAGTTTCTTTAGCTGTAGAAAAATCTTTAAACTCAATCATAGGATTACCTTCAGAGTCTTTAGGTCCTGAGTCTTGAATTATTTTTCTTACATTGCCTGATGTTGAATATAGTTTTTGTTCTGCAACTACATTTTGTAATTCTTGTTGAACAGTTTTTAGCTCAGCTTGTTCAGCTTGAGTTAAATCACTATCATCAGTGTTTTTTATTTTGCGCATTAATTCATTACGCTTAACCATTAAATCAAGCTGTCTAGTTCTAATGTCTTGACTAGCGTTAGGATCTATTTTTAAACTAGAATTTCTTGTGTCAGCTAAGTTTGCAGACTCTTCTTGGTAATCTTGTTTGCTTAATTCGTTATTTTTTAGTTTATTATCTAAATTTGACTGAGCATCGTTAAAATACTTTTCTGTTTCTATAGAAAATTTACCGTATTCAGAATTAGGAGCAAATTTAATTGCTACATCTCTTGATATGTTTCTTATTTCTACAGCAGATTGTGTAGCTACACTGCTAGCAAAAGGTATCATAATTCCAACAACACCACCAGCTTTACCAGCTTCTAAAGAAGCACCCCAATCTATATATTCAGTAGCACCACCTCCAGATTGTAGCCCAGTACTTAGTTGGCCTAAAACTTCTTGAGCAAATTCTGTAGCAAATTCTGTTCCTCCAGCTTCAACTTTACGTAAAGCGCCTTTTAATAAAGCTTCTCCGCTTTCTTTCCAAGATCCTTTATAAAAAGAAACTAAACCACCAGCACCTAAACCTAAAGCTTCTTCTGTTTTCTTTAATATTTTATTTGCACCAAATTGCTCAGCTGCAGTCATAACAGCTGCAAACGCAGCTGACGTAGCCATGTTAGCATGTTTACCTTCGTTTAACGCGTTTATTTCAAACTCTCTTTTTTCTTCAGCTGACATAGAATCCAAATCAATACCCATAGCTTGAGCATCTTTTTTTATACCTTCTTGGTACGCAGACCAATAATTGTCACCATACATTTGAGTAAACATTGCGGCAGTACCTAATCCAGCAGCAATAGGATTTCCAGTTAAAGCTCCTGCAGTAGCTAAACCAATTTGAGGTAAAGCTTCGCCTGTTGTAAATATAGCCTCTTGGAAAGTAATACCATCAGATAAGTCAGACGCATTAAATAAACCTGTATAAGCTTCTGTATCTTTAATGCTATTAAATAATTTTTCAACATCTTCTTTATCAGACATTAATTCTTCCATTAAAGAAGGAAGACCTTCAAGACCAGATTGAGAACCTTCTTTAAAATTTTTTAATCTTTCTCCTTCTTCTTTTGTTATTTCGCCGTCTTCAATTTTTTTATCTATAATATCAATCTGCCTTTGCGTTTGTCTTACTCCTTTAGCTTCTACACTAGCTAATGCTTTTTTAGCGGATCCAACAAGATTAAAGCTACCTTTACCAACGCTTTCAATTAAATTAGCAAGAGTGTTGTTAAATGGCAACCCATCTGAACCGTCAATACCTGTGTTACCTCCTCTTAAAAAATCTGTAAAACTTAAAAAATTATCTTGAGATCTACGGTAAGCAATACTTGTATCAGACATGGCTCTATCCATAACTGTACCTAACTGAGTCATTCTAGTTTTGTACTCTTTTGAGTTTTCAAACTCATCTAAAGTTATTTTTTTAGCGTAAGCCTGAAGCTTAGCGTTAGCGTCTGCTACTCCTTCTGGTGTTGTAAGATCTGCTGTTTTTTGTATTTCGTTTTGATAAGCTTCTATTTTTGATTGAGCTCCTTGTTGTATAGCTTTCCATGTGCTACTAAGTATAGGGTCATTTTTAACAAAATCACCATAAGCTTGTTTCATTATTTTATCTAAATCTTCTTCGTTTTCTATAGAAGAAAAATCTTTAGGTAGATAGTCAGAAGCTACTGCTAATGCTTCTGGACTTACTTCTTGTGAGGTTCTATATTTAATTCTATTTCCACCAATTAACCCACCAAGATATTCATCGGTTATTTTATCAGCTTGAGTATCTTTTATTTTATTGTAAGGCGCTATTAACTTACCTCTTTGTTCTATTAGACTTGTAATTTTTTCTGAAGCATCTAAGTACTTTGACTTCATGTTACCGTAAGGCATTCCTGATTTAGGATTTGTATAACCGTTTCGTTTAACATTTAAAGTTGCTAGCTCATCATCAATGTCCATAAACTTTTTATAGTCATTATATTTTTTTTCATCAAAACTACCATCTTCTAATGTAAATCTTTTTTTAACATCAGATTCTTCCATTGTAGACCATGTCACCGCGTTGGTTCTCCATTCGTTTTCTTGATCCACTATAACGTCTTCTATCTCAACATCTTCTACTAAAGCAGGAGGTTTTATTTTTTTCAACTCTTCTCTTTTTTGCTCTGGAGTTAAATTATTGTTTTTTGATAATTCTTCTATTTTTTTTAAATAGTCATCATTACCTTGATTGTATCTAAATTTTTTTAATTCTTTATCTTCGTTTTCTCTTTTTACTCTATCTTTTTCGGTCTCTCCAAAAAACGTCGCGTTTTGCCACCAAGACAATTCACTCACATCTTCTTCTTGCTGTTTATTTTCTTTTAACCATTTTTCTTTATCTTCTCCAGAAACATCTTGATCACCGTCTTCGTTGTATTTAGAATATAAAGAATTAATTCTATTTTCTTTTTCTTTAGCTTCTACAGCAGCAGCGGTTGCTTTCTCCTCGTCTGATAATGATTTGCCATCCGAAGATTCGGATGCTTCGTTGGTTGTCGATGTTACAGTTGCATCCTGAGCCGCAACATCGTCTGTCTTTACTTCTTCTTCTTCTTCTTCTTCAATTCCAAACTGTGAAGCTAGTCTTACTATTTCTCTACCAGTTATATTTTGAGATACTAAATCTTTTATATATTCTTCTCTAGTCATTTGATTTAATTTATTTAGTGCTACTCATTAGTTTTTCAGCTTTAGCTTGTCTAGCTTGCTCTAGATCAAATACAGAAGCGTCTTTTTGTACGCTAGGTATTTTGTTTGTTAAAAACTGAACTAAGTAATTTTTGTAAAAATATTCTTTGTACTTTTCTAAAAATAAAACTTTTTTATCTTGAAGCAATGGTAGGTCTAATTCATATGACCATGAGTCACCAGCTGCATTAGCGTTTTGAACCATTTGATCGTCTTCTTCTTGGCTAGTTCCTTTAGATAAATAAACGTTCCAAGCAGCAATAGCTTCTTGCTCCGCGCTTAATATACCTGCTACTTGAGCATTGATAAAAGGAGTTACTTTTTTCTCTATTTTATCCATGTCATATCTTATTATATTTCTACCTTTACCGTTACCTAAATCAATTATTTCATAATCAGGTTCGCCGTTAAATTTTAATATAAAAGTATCTAATATTTTAGCATCAGCACCTAGTTTTTTATCTTCACCTACTGATTTAGGATCAAATAATTGTGACTCTACTAATAATTCTGTCATGCTTATGTTTATGTCTGGAGTTTCAACAACCATAGATGTGTCAGATTCTAACAAGCTTTTAAGAGCCGCGCTGTTTATTACTAGAGGTTTATCAAATATAGGTCCTGTAAAAGTTAACTCTTGAGTTCCGTTTGATAGCAACCGTAGTACTACATCATAACCATCTGTTTTAGAAAATCCAGGTTTCTCAGAAATAATACAATTAGCAACCATAAATCCAAAATAGTTGTTAGGATCGTAGTTAGAAGTTTCTACTACACCTAACTCACTCATAACGTTTTCTAAAAACTCTAATGATAATTTCGGCGCTGCTTCAAGTTGCATTAACATATTATTTTCTTCAATACAACTACCACATTTACCTTGGTCTATAGCTGTTTTTATTTTAGCATATTGTTTACCAGTATCTTGGTAAGCTTTATCTAGTACTCTAAATTCAGTATCTACAGGAGAAGCTATATAACCTGGAACATACGCCATGTTATCACTTTGCAGTAATTGTTTTATTAAAAGGTTTGTTGTTATATTTCTATTTTCCATGTTTTAATTGCCTTTGCTATTGTAAAAAGAGCTTGCTGCTCCAGCCACGCCAGATATTGCTCCTGTTAACGCTGAGGTTTGATCAGCTGAAGCTTGAGCTTTTATACCTTGTTGAGTGTTTATTTGATTTTGTAGTCTATTTAATTGCTGCATTTCTCTTTGCTCGGTTTCGCTGTAAACAAACTTTTTACCCATAGCATCAACGTCTTGCATTCTTTCTGCTTCTGCTATTTGCGCTTGCTGTAATTTTTCTTCACCAGCTGCTCTTTTATCTTCGTTAGATTTTTCTTGAGCTTCTATATCAGCAGCTACGTTTTTCTTAGACTGTAAAGCAGCTTGAGCCAAAGCAGTTGCGCTACCCGCACCACCGCCAGTTTGTCTTAACGTGTCTAGTGTGTTTGCCAAAGCTTGATCAGTCTGCTCTATTTGCATTTCAGTAGCTTGCGTAGCAACAGATAAGTTAGCCATAGGATTACTCATCATACCGCTTAAGCTAGTAATATCTTCGTAAGGATTTATTATTTCCTGTCTGTTGGCTTCTAAGCTTGCCATTTTAGCATTCATCTTTTTAAGATTTCTTGCGGCTTTTCTTTTAGCTCTTCTGGCTTTACCACCACCGATAATACCACCGATAATACTAACACCAGCACTTATAGCACTACCAATTAATACACTCATTTTTATTTATTTATTGTTAAATTTTTAATACCCATTGTTAGCCACGTAATCTGTGCTAACAGCAAATAATTCTTTTTCTCCTCCTAAGTTAGTAACAGCATCTGTTGATATTGTTACTGTAGCGTAAAATCCTTTAATACCAGACATAGCATTGTAACTAACACCACCTGCGTTTATTTGAATATTACCAACTTCTCCGTTTGTAGCAGGACTATTATTTATTAAGTTAGCTACATATAAATTTTCTTTTCTATTAAACCCAGCGTAATACTGTATACCACCTTGAACATAAGCTCCTTGTGTATAACTATAAACTTGAGCTGTAGTATCTTCACTGTTAACCCAGTTGTTATTTGAAAAGTTTAAGTTTCTACCAACTGTATCTGATACAAAACTATTAACTTGCCAACCATTACTTCCTTCATAAGAAACTGTTTTAAAGTTTTTAGAGGCTGCAACACTAGGGTTAAAGACAAAAGTAATTGACGTTGGTGTTTGTGTCTGTCCATAAAAAACATTTCTTGTGCCACTTTGTGAATAATGTTGATAAAGTTTACCTGAATTAAGACTATAAAATTTACTACCTAAGCTAAATATTTGATCTGGTTTATAACTGAAAAAACTAGTCCAACCTTTCACGGTTTCATCAAAAGCTAAAGTATCATAACCAGAGTCAATAGTATTATTGTTAGGTTCTTGAGTTGATACAACGTACTGTTTATTATAAATGTCATAACCACCTAATATTTTACCTTCAACACCTGCCACTGTTAAGCTACCTAAATTATCTCTAAAATAATCAACCATGTTAAACTTAGATATTTCATCAAGACCAGATTTAGATAACCTCATTATTACATTATTATTTCTGTCAGAAAAATATTTATTATAACCATATACTGCAAAACTAGTAGGGTCTGTACTTATACCAAACCTACCTAAATAAGGTTGTATTGCTCCAATAACTAGATTAGCACTTGTAACAGTTCCTCCGCCTTCTGCAGAATATATAGCATCTTTATCTATTAAAGCTCTACTAACCTTTAATTCTTGGAATATTGTTAAATTAGTATCTTCTGCGTATAGTTTTTGTATTGAACCGTTTGCTGGATCTACAGATTTTACTATGTCGTCAGCCACAGAAAATACATTAGTATTATTAATACCAGTTCTAGAATTAAATATACCAGAGTATATTAACGAGTTACCACGTCTAGTTCCGTTAGGTTCTTCTTCTACTAAATAAGCTTTTGCTCCAAAAGATACTGTTGTGTTATTATAACCACCGTTTATTCTTGATTCTTCTATTACCCAATTATTAGGAACAGTAGAACTACTTGAATCATAGCCTCCTTTAGCAGCAGGTATACCCATTGAACCATTCCACACAGGTATGTTGCCATAACCAGGTGATGGCGTAGTTTGCGCTTTATTTACTTTCTTAAGAAGGAATGTGTTGAAGTATTTTACTTCTATTATCGCAGCCATATATATTATTATTACTTATTTTTTTTAAACATTACAAGTGTTCGCTGGATCATTTGCGTCTAAAGCTAATTTAACAAAAGAGTTTGGTAAATTGTTTTGAGTGTATGTTGTATCTCTAGCACAAACAACTGCGTAACCAGGAAACGTATTAGCTGGTGGATCTACAAAACTAACCACACCTTCGTCAACACCTTCGCATGTAGTAAACAACCCTGAAATAACACTGCCAGTTCCTCCATAAGTAAACTTATAAGAATAACAAGGAGTTCTATTTATAACTAAATTAAAAGTACGAGATTGAGATAAACCTCCAGCATCTGTAGCAGTAGCAACACAAACATATGTTCCGTCTACCATAGAATTAGGTGGATTACTACCGTTAAAAAATACACGACCATTCCAAAAAGCATTTACTCTTGATTGATTTATTAAAACATTGCCAGTTCCTGATGGACCATAGTTAACACCGTCTTTTGTTACTGTTAAAGACCATGATATATCTTTCCAAGCTATATCTGGATTTGGGACTGCTGGACCAGCAAAAGCTCCATTTTGCGCTTGAACATTTATTATAGTTCCATTTCCTTCACCGTCTGTTCCAGGTACGTATGTTACGTCTGCAGGTTGTGCAAATGTTGGCGCAACGTTTATTAACGAAACTGGTTGTTGAGTTATAAAAGATTGTATTACAGGTTCTGTTCCAGGATTTGAAGAATAATTTACTTCAAAAGTAAAAGAATAAGTTTGTTTTGTTGCGTTTTGATTGCTAAAATATAAATAATCTTCTAGCTCAATATTATAATTATTACCGTTTCTTGCTAAACTAAAAGTACTAGTAACATCACTTCCGCTATAATCTAAAACACTATGTAATTGCAATTGAGGCGGTGTTGTAGCGGCGTAAACAATATCATTACCAAATTGATCTAATATTGTAAATGAAGCACTTAGAATTTCTGAGTTTAAAGCTAATGATTCTTCAAATGCACTTGCGCTAAATCCACTTAAAGCAACACCATCAGTTGTTCCGCCTAAAACAGCCTGATTTAATTCAGTTATCAAACCTTCAGATGTAGTTTCCCAAAATATATCTAAATTAGAATTAACACCGTCAGTTTCCATAACAGCTAATTGAGGCATGGTTAAATAAACGTCTTGAGTTGGCGAAAAAGTATATATAGTAGTTCCATCTGCTGCAACATCCAATGGACTGTTACTTAACTCTATAGTAGCTGTGGTAGTCGCTCCGTTTACAAACCTAGTTATTGTTGTTCCTTCCGCAAGACCAGGCCCAGATATAACAGTGCCGACGTTTATAGTACCAGAAGCAGAAGCCGAGCTAGGGTTTAAATTGCTTATTGATATTTCATTAGTAGCTCCTACGACAGAGCCAGAGTCTATAGTTGCTGTTGTTATAACTGCTGGTATTCCTATTTTTTTAGATGGTGTATTTATTCTAGCAATTAAAGGATTAGAAACGACGTTGTAAAACTCTGCGCTACCAACATAGTTTGCTGTAGGTATGCCATCAAATAAATCTTTATCAGTACCAATAACACTTACAATAGGTGATGTTGGGCCTGGGTAATATTGTATATTGTTTAAGTTGGTTACTATACTAGCTAAGTTTTCAACTCTACCATGTAAGTTAATACTACTTCTAAATTGTTTTTGTTCTGGTCCAACCTCTGTTAAATCTCTAGGTACTTTGTTTATATTGTCACTTATTAATACCGCGTGTGAAGTTTTTCCTAATTCTTTTAAAGGATCGTTAGGATATGCAGCCATTATACCTGGTAAATAAACATTATAATATTCTTGCTCTGTTTGTTTTACAACAATTTTATAAGAGTACCAACCTAATGGATTATAATCAGCACTTGTTGTGTCTCCATTGTATATACCTGTAGAGCCTCCTGGTATTGGATTATTAAATAAAACCTTTAATGAATTACCTGGAAAAGTATCTGCGGTTATATTATTGTTTATATAATCTGAAAAAACTGTTGATCCTAAATATTGTTCATTATTAAACTCTACAGAGTTATCGCCTTGAGATAATATAACAGTAGATGATCTACCAAATTTATCTGACAATACAACTCCAACTTGGTAATTTCTATTTTGTTTAAGTGAAGAGTTAGGGTATTCTATTTTACTTGTAGTATAGGTTACGTTGTTAGGAGATGTAAATGTTAAAACAGAATTTACTGGTAAAATTTCAGTTGTAGCTAAAGTTAGTTTTACAGCAGTTGAAGTAAAGTTACCAATAATAGTACCATTTGGTATTGCTCCAGGAACATCAGAAGTTACAACAAAACCATTTTGTATAACACCATCGACAGTATTTATATTTATATCAATGCTACCGCTAGCTGCTTGGGTACTAACAGTGGCGGTTCCTCCGCCTAAATTAAATGTAGATTTTTGACTAACAGCAACGTTGTAATCTATAGTAGATGGTGGCGTATGTTTATCTTCAAAGTTTCCATAAACAATTCTATTACTTATAACTTCTTGAGCCAACGCTCTCACTGGAACTTTATCATAAGTTCTAGTTGTTTCAGATGAAGGTAAAACTTTATAAGGTTTTCTAGACTGATATTCATATTCATAAACAGTGCCACCTGGAATTTGAGCTTGAACTCTAGATATTTCTATAGTTTCTATAACATTTATAATGTTTGAATCAGACTCTTTAAATAATATATCTATCTCTTCCACATGTAGTATGCTCTGCATTTGCTCAGACGTATATGGTAAAGGTATTCTAAGAATTATTTTATTAACCTTGTTTTCCATAAACTCTACAACTGTACTTCTATAAGCATCTTCTTCATCTTGAATGTCAAGCGGTGGAGATTCTTCTATTTCTGTTCCATTAGGTAAAGGGTTTTGCTTGGTCATAAAATAACCATCTTGCTTAGGTATAAAACACTCTTGGGTAAATGGTGACATTATAGAATACTCACCATTAATAAATTTAAATCTATACGCAAATCTTACAAACCTATCTCTTAAATAATCTTTATCACCATTATAATCAGGGTTATAATATGGATTAAAGCTAAATACAATTTCTTCGTCATCTTTATCAATTAATGTTCCAGTTATATTACCGCTAAGAGTAACTAGCCAGTATGTTGTTTGGTCTGAAGAAGAGTCAACAGTTAGTCCAGTATCTGTAATAACCCCAGTTGATTTGTTTCTACGACCAACTTTTACGCCAGCTGTTCCACCGCTGCTAGTAACTATGTCTCCTTGAAAACCTGATTTTAAAATTTGTAATTCATCTTGACCTGTAGCAGCATTTATATTTAAACTTCCAAGACCTCCATTAGGGTAATATAAACTAACAACGTCATACATTGTAGTTTCATATTCATTAGATATAGAAGATTCTTTATAAAGCTGTATTGATTGGTAAGGGTTATATTTTGCTACAGATATTTGTTCTTCTATAGTATAATATTGATCGTTTTCATCAACAAAATTAGACTCGGCTAAGGTTACGTTTATAACTCTAGGTTGATTTCTATTGTCTGTAAAGTATAATAAATCTTCTAATATATTTACCCCTGTTATAGGAAAAGCTGTTGAAAAGTTTAAAAACGCACCAGAAACAAGAACTGAAGACAATTCAGTAACAGTGTTGTAAACAACTATAGAATTTTTTTGAGCAGTATTATATGATAATGTAGGGTTATTGTTATCTGTTAAAAAAATAAAAACTCTATTATTTATTTCATCAGAACAATAACCTATAGATACTACGTTACCGCCACCAGTTAAAACTCTAAAGTCACTAATTAAAGAGTTACCTAAAACGTTTTCTAGCGCACCAACATTAGCACCTTCAGATCTACTCACTTGAGCGTTCATTGCGTTTCTATATTCGTTAGCTTGTAAAAGTCGATCGTCACGATCTTTGTTCATTTTACCAGTAACAAAACTATTAGTTGCTTTTGCCATTAAATTTTAGTGTTTAATCCATTTAGACTGACCTCTCATTACTTGAACTATTTCTTCAAGTTTTATGTTAGATAATCTTATCTTTGCGTTTCTTAATGCAGCTCTTTTATCTTTTTTAAATCTAGCAATCATACCCTCTGATACATTAGCTCTATTTGCTAATAAGTTATATGATATACTTAAATACATTGCTTCCTCGGCCATCTTAGGTACTCTAGTGTCTAGGTCATAAGCTAAACCATCTGATATATATTCTAATACTATTAACCTATCTGCTAAGTTACTAGAAAAAGTAAACTTACCATCTCTTTCATTTATACCAAACCAACCGTTTACATTAGAATATTGAGGGTCTAAACCGTATAGCCTTCCCCAGTTCCAAGGTCCTGAACCAAAGTCATTACCATAAACATCATAAGCTAAATTATCTATTTCTGATAATGCTTCATTGTTTAGTAATCTATTAGGATTTGTTTCTCTCCATCTTTCTACTGTTATTGATGTTCCTTCTAAGTCTTCACCAAAGTTATCTTGAGTAGGTATACCTCTTTCGTCTTGTAGTAATTTTTCATAAGGATTTATAGTTAGGTTATTGTTAGGATATATAGGTCTTTTAATACCGTGTGAATCTATCCATGACAACGCTACATAATTAACATAATCTTGAGGCATAACTAAAGACAAGCTTGCTGGTATTGTAAGCTCTTGCGATTTGATACTTTTTAAAGTATCATAACTAAATTCTTGTAAAGATCTTTTAGCGAAAAACAATACATCAGATTTTTTAGCTGTTTGTATTATTTTACCATCACCTACATAACCAACCATATAGTTATCTATAATGTCTTTTAATTTAACGTATTGATATGTGCCGTAATTTTCTTCAACAGCATCGCCTATTGCTTCTTCTGTTATACTACTAGCATACTGACCACCATCTAATGTTTTTAACTGAACAACTATAAATAAATTATTAGCAGGGTTTGCGCCAAAAGTAATAGAATTATTAACAACAGTATAAGCTAAAAAATACTCGCTCCAGCTACCAGGAAAACCTGTAGTACTGGTGTATATTTTAAAATTATTTAAAGCGTAGTCTGCAATTGCTGGATCATAGCTACCAAAAACTAAATCAGTATCAAAAGTTGTTGTAATAGTAAGAGCATTACCAGTACCTCTAAAGCCTTGCGCGCCTTGATAATATTGTTGATTAGTTTCTGTTATTAATGCCATTTTTTATTAAGATTTTATGTTTTGTTCTGTCTCTTGAGCTTCTGCAGCGGCTGACTGTATTATTGTTGGATCGTTTATTATTAATCCACAGTATTTTAATATACCTATTATTAAGTTTGTTTGCTCTGATATATCTAATTCAAAGTTTACTGATGTGTTAGAGTATATGTATTGACCTAGGTTACCAGTAGTAAACTTCCACTCTGGTGCTACTGGTGTAAACAAAGCGTTTACGCTTAAAACGTTTGGCTGAGGACTAACTTTTATAAGTACAGAATTATTTGGCCCTGTGCCTGTCGTGCATAAAGGATATTGCATAGTTGGAGCTGTCAACGTAGATCTTGTGATCTTAGAAAAGTCACTTTGACTAGCTAGCTCAGTAATAGAATCATACTGAGGATTTGTTGTATTGTATGTAGATATTATTTCGCCTAACTTAAATATAGTTCCAGCGCCTGTGTATTCCCAACCTAGGATACCAGCACCTGCGTTATAAGTAAATGTAGCTGTTCTTTCAAAAGGATATAGTTTATATGAAATGTCTTTAAACATATTAAAAAACTCTGTATCATTTTGTTGATTATTTTGATTAAACCTATTTAGTTGGTTTCCATCTGGAAAATATGATTCAAATATTTCGTCTTGAACTAAAGTAGCTAAGCTATTAAACTCTGCTGGAGTTACATAACCTCTTTGTTCTTTGTTTAATATGTACAAGACTGTTGTATATACTGTATTTATATTTACCATTTATATTTATTTTAATATACTAAAAAGGCGGCCGTAACCGCCTATATATAGTATCACTTGTTTTTATAGCTTTTTATCTATAGATTTGTAAATTTCAACACCTTCATCCGTTTTTAAGAATGCAGCAAAAGCTGAATAAGGGTTTTCATCAAACGGAACATTCATTAACTTTCTGTTGTTTGATCCCCAATGAAAAGTTCTTTGATCTTGAGATAAGTTTATTATTCCAGCTTCACGAGCTTTTATTGCAAAGTTTCTAAGCTGTACATTTTCGTCATTAGCTAAGCTAATAAACATAGCGGCGTTTTCTTTTGCAAACAATAATAAATCTCTTTTAATTTCTTTAGAACTCATACTATTTACTTCAGAACCTTTTTCTACTCTTAATATAGCTTCAGCATGATCAATATCTATAGAACGCGCAGCGTTCATGGCATCAATCTGTAAATCTAAATCCTCTAATTCATCTATAGCTTCTTCAACAGCACTATACTCTTCGTATATTTTGTTTTTTAACGGATGATATAATGAAAGTAGTTTTTGTAGGTTTTGCATATTCATAGGAACTCTTAAAAATCCATCTTTAAAAACAATATGCCCCATTGTACATTCACCTTTTTGTTCATCAACTAATGGCGAATCTTGATTAGTAGCATATCTTATTTCTCTTTGTTTACCTGACGTTTTGTCAAAATATAATAGAGCATGTTTTCTTGTATGCTTACCTGGTATTGTTAAAGTTAAAGGAGATTTGTTTCCTTTTAAATAGTAAATTCTATCTTTTATTTCCCAACTTGGTTTAGTTGGTGGTGCTACTTTTGTAGCTACCGGCTGAGGTGCAACCTCAATAGTTTCTGCTTTAGCTTTTTTAGCCATAATATAATATAATTAAATAGTTTATAAAAGTAATAATTACCCCCGTTGATATAACGAGGGTAAAAATTACATTTGTTGGATTATTATAATCCTTGGAATAATACAAAGTTGTTAGCAGCTTGCGTTACTAAACATCTTTCCGATAGGAAATTAACTTGCATTGCATCAAGCGTAGAAGTCATTGCTCCGCCAGCACCACCAGTTAACCATGATTTCATTCTTCTGTCGTCACCTTGAGAAGCTCTATATCTTACGTGTAAGAAAGGTCTTCTAATGTTAGTACCTAAGATTTGATCATAAACTGTAGATGTTCCAGCAGGAACTAATACACCTTCGATTGAATTAACACCAACGATAGCGCCTCTTGTAGAAGCATCGTTTAAGTATTTCCAGTCAGTCTTGTAGAAGTCATAAGAACCTCTTCTAAATCCTGAAAAACCAAGATTTAAAGCCATTTCTTCTGAATTTTCGAATAAACCAAAAGCAGTACCACCAGCAAATCCGCCAGAGATAGAAGCTAACATATCGTCAAAATCAAGAGATGTTTGTCTCTGTAAAAATAACATGTTTTCTTCGATAGCTCCTTGAGTGTCTAGGTTTTTAAGTATTGCATCAAATTCATCAAGTCCAGCAGCAGCAGTAAATCCTACTTCTACATTTCCTCTTTGTCTAATAGCAGCAAATAAACCTTGTGTACCTGGTAAATTAGCAGCGTTGTAATTAACTCCAGGCCCAGGATTAGCGTTTAACTCACCTTCAACCATTGCCATTTCTAAGTAATCTTCGAAACGTAATCTAGTTTCAGACTCAGCTTTTAAATACCAAAGGTATCCAGAAGCACCATCTTCAGTAGCAACTTCAACCCAACCAATTTGAGCCATGTCAGATCCAGTAACAACGTACTGATCTCTTATGATCACTGGTGAATTAGAAAATTGAGTGAAAGAAGGATCAATAGATATTCTAGCAGCAGAGTTTCCTGCTCCTGCTCCAATAGTTGTTCCTTTTGTGTAATCAGAACCGTATACAAACATTTTAACTCCGCCTAAAGCTCCAACACCACTTTGAGTGATTCCTTGTGCAGCAAAAGATGTAGCGCCAAACGGTTGTACAGTAACGTTACCATTTGTACCACCAGCAACACCGTCACCAGCAGTTCTAGCTAAAACAATACCTTTTGCTTCAGCTCCTGTAGCAGGATCTAAAAGAACAACAGTATCATTGACAGATATAACATTAATAGCAGTAGCACCGCCACCAATACTTACTATAGCTTGGTTATTACCACCAGCGGCAGCACCTACACCACAGTTAGTGTAAGATATATGTAATCTATTTTGTTCAGACCAAATTACTTGATCAGATGTCATTGGCATTTCAGCGCCAACCATTCTTAAGAAGCCAGATAACGTTCTGTTTCCATAACGCTCTACTTCTTGTTCGTAAATTTCAGGTAAATATTGTTGTGCAAAGTCATTTGCTCCACCGTTAAATGCTAAATAAGCAGAAGGAGATGGAGTTTGAATTGGACTTGGTACAATACCACCAAATTGTGGATTTAAACTCATAATTGTTTAATTTTTAATTGTTAAATTTTCTTGTTTTAATTTTCAGTTTTGAAGAATCAGCACCAGAAATTGCTTTAACTTTTAATCCGTTTATAAAAACCTCACCTTGTTGTGATCTAGCTTTTATAGGTGATAAGTTTTTAGACTTGTTCACCACGTCTTTAACTGCGTCAGCTTTTCCTTGCTCATAAAAATGAGTAGCGATTCTATCGACATTATCAGCAGCGTATATAGCTTTATGATAACCAGCCGCGTCATTAACATTACCATCTTTGTCTAAGAACTTCTTAACCAGGTTGTTAATATTTGATTGGTTTTCAGCAACCTTATCTACATCTTTTATATTATACTTAAATCTTTTTTCACCAACTTTGATATCGAAACCTTCGAAATCTTGATTAAAAAGTTCTTTAGTATTTTTTTGAAATACATCATGTTGTTGCTCAGCTTGTTTCTGCTGTTCATTGTAGCGGTTAAAAAAGTCCATAGCTTTTTGTTGGTCCTGAGTTACGCCGGGTCTCAACTTGATTTCGTCGTAATATTTCTTTTTCGTTTCCTCTAAAAAGTTTTTTGCTTTTGCAACCTCTTCTTTTTTAGCGAGTTTTTTCTTTTTGACGTCACGCTCTTCGTCAAGATCTGTATCAAAATGGAAGTTTTCTTCCATTATAAAATCTATTTCTTCAGAATCTAAATGTGGTTTAGATTTTTTGTAGTATTCTTTTAATAAAGTATTTTCATCAACACTTGAGTAATCAGCGTTGAGTCTTGTGTAATCCTCTATAGTTCCACCAGTTTCTTCCATAAAAGTAACTAGCTTTTCAATATTTTCAGGTAAAGCTTTGCCTAATACTTTTTCATCTCTTATAGCTTCTTTAGCTTCTTTTGTTACTTTTTTTACTTCTTCTTCAGTTACTTCTTTGATTGGAGAAAACCCTTCAACATCCTCGTTGGACTCTTGTATAGGTTCTCCCACCTCTGCGCTATTTCCGGATGGTTCTTCCACAGGTACTTCCTTTGCTTCTCCGATTTGAATGGCATCTGTTTCTTTTTTAACTGGTTCGTTAGGTATTGTAACCTTAATAACATCATTTGGTATTTCTACTAATGGTTCTTTAAGATTAACTTTTTTAATTTCTTGTTTTTTGTTACCTAATTGCTTAGGTTTTGTAGGTTTAGACTTTATTTTAAAGTCACCTTCCTGTTTAACAGGTTCATTTGTTTTTACTTCTGACATAATATAATATAATTAAATAATTAATAATTAGACGTTAGGCATCATTGCTGCCCCGTCTTGTTCTTCAAAATTTATTGGTAATAAATCATTTTGTCTTTGATCTATCATTTGACTTTGTTGCGTGCCTTCTAATTTAATACGTTTATCTTTGCGATCTTCTATTTCAGCTTCTTTTTCACTAGTAGCTTTCATGTCCATTTGTTTTAACTGCATATCAAACTTATGTTGCAATTGCATTTGTTGTTGCTTTATTTGAGCAGCAATTTGCATACGCTGTATTTCCATTTGATTATTAGCTTGTTCAAATTGTACTTTAGAACCTGATATAGCTTCTTGTTTTTGAACTTCAGACATTGCAATTTTTTCAGCAGCATCAGCTTGAGCGTTTGCTTGAGCTTGTGATTGCTGCATAGCGTTTTGTTGCTCTTCTCTACCTTTTTTCTTACGCTTAATTTTAAGCATTTGATTAGCTAACTTAAGATTTTTAATTTGTCTTATATCTATAGCATCTTCTAAATCAATACCACCTTGCTGTAAAGCAACTTGTATATTTTGCTCTAATTGTTGTTGCTCTTCTTCATCTGGTTCTAGTTCTAAGAATATACCAAAATCATGTAAGTTTAAATTACTTATCTCTGTCAACGTATTAACATTGTAATTAGATATATTATTTACTAAAGATTCAGCCGTAAGTGGAAACTGTAACGCATCTGCTATTTTTAAAGCTATATTTTCTGCTATCCTTAAAGTTACATATAAGCTAGCTTGCTTTATATGCCTAGTGGCAGTGTTTGAAGCGTTAGCAGCTATTTTTTGTAATCCTACTAACGTTTGTTTGTCTGGTGTACTACCATCTCTAGCTTCGTTAAGTCCGGTTACGTCACGTATCATTTGTAAATAATACTGATAAGTTTGTATTAAACTTTGTATTTTACCTTGACCAGAGCTAGAACTTAATTCTTGAATAGGCACTTTACCTTGATTAAAATCACCGTCTTGTGTTAACGATCTACCAACAATACTACCAGTTTGGAAGTACATGTTTAATGCTTCTGCTGGATTATAGTTTGTACCATTACCTAAATCGACCTCTGCTAAACCATCCATATCTAAATAAACACCATCTGGTACCATTTTAGACATTACTTGTTGTAGCTTTAAATGTGTTAACTGAATCATATCAGCAAAACCTATACATTTGCTTACAAGTGATTCTATACGTCCTTTGTATATTCTAGGCGCGCATATAGAATAATTCATTTCTACTTTTGTAGTATCAGCTAAAGGTCTTGACATGTTCTCTGCAAGTTCCCATTTAAGCATTGTATCAGTACCTAAAACTTTAGCGCCACTGTACAGTACTTCAATAGATCTTGATACTCTTTCAAAGCTATCATTTTCGGGTGGATTAAACGAATCATCTTTTTCTAAAGCTTTCATTAACCCTTGATCAGTTTGTTTTATTTTAAATACTTGATTAGAGTATGTTTTATAATCAAAATATAAAACCTGAACGGTGTTTTCATCATAACCACCCCAACCAGTAATATAGGATCTGTTGCCTGGAGTTTTTTGTATACGTTCTAATTCTTCCTTGCTAATGCCTGGAAACTCTTTTTTAAGTTCTGGTATTGTTATAGACTTTATCTCACCAACATAATATATATCTTCAAAATTTGGATCTTCTGTGTAAGAATAAACTAAGTAAGCAGGATCTACATAATCAACAGTAATTCCTTCGGCAGTATTAAAATTTGTTTTAGCAGCAGCGATACCGCAAACTGTTAAGTCCATATTTAATCTACGTCTAACTAAATCATACTTATTCTGCGCTAATACAGATGATATAGCTTCTTCTTCTGCTATTTCAATTGATTGCTTATAACTAAGCTGCATATGTAGTTCTAGTTCTTCTGGTGATTCAGGTAGATTAGTAGGATCTATACTTTGATATAAACTTATACCTAAACTGTCTTTTAAAGAATCAAGATATTCTCTAGCTAACATATCTTCTTGTATTTTAGAAGCGTACTCTGTTCTAGCTTTTACAGATTCAGGATCTTGAGCGTATGCTTTAATGTCATAGCTTTTAGCCGATATACCGTTTACAACTATATCAACAAATTTAGATAATATAGGTACTGGTTGCCAGTCTAAATTAAGATAAGACAAATCGCCATTTATAGACAACTCATCTTTGTATTTTTGTACGCTTTGTTCTCCACGAGCATACAGTCTCAATTGGTGAAATTGATTCCAATTAGTTAAATATCTATTACCTGTAGTTCTTCCTGAGCGAAACCACTCGTACTCAATTGCCATAGCAACTTGACTTCCATATTCAATACTTGCTTTTTCAGCATCACTCACTACTTGACTAGGGAAAGCACTATTGGTATTAGTATATATATTCATTAATTTATAATTTTTGATAAAGTTCCTTTGTTGTCGTATCTTTTTATTCCAAGATCAACTGGTTTTAATTCAATTTTATTAACAGGTAAATACCTATGTTTATTACAAGCCATTAAAGCTAAACCAGAACTAATAGAAGCATCATGTGTTGTTCTATTGTTTATATTAAATCGAGCCCAATCTTCTAAAGTTCTTTGAAAGTATACGTCTCCATAACCTGTTTCTTTTAACCCTACAAAATGCTCTATATAAGTTTCTATAGCAGAAGCGTGAGCTTGTTTTATATCTTCACTTGAATTAGGTATACCACCTATTTCTCTTTCAGTTACAGATAATTTGTTTCTTTTTTTGTCAGGCCTGTTCATAGCAAAACCTCTATAACCTCTACGTTTAAAATAATAAAGTAACCTAGGTTTGTTGTTCTCTGCTAATATTGGCATACCATAAAATACACAGGCCATAAGTACATCTTCAAAAAATATTTCAGCCGTCTGTGGACGAGCGATGTATTCTAAGAAAAAATGATTTGGCGGTACTTCTTCCATGCTAAACTTAGTTAAGCCATGTAAAGAACCGTTAGAACCTTTACCATCAACTGTGCCTGATATATCATATGGATCACAACCAAATGCTCCGCAATGTTCATTACCAGGATAATTAACTCCATTTTTTACAAATCTTTTATTTTGCAATTGTAATGGCGGCACCCATGTTATAAAAAATCTACCTTGCTTGCTTGGCGCAAATATTACTCTAGTATCTTTTTCTCCATTTTCCCATTGAAAATTACCTTGCGTAACTGACAGTGAATTTTTTAAATCTTCATTAAAATCTATTTGTTGATAAATCTTAGTTAAATTAAATAAAGACATTTTAGATTCATCTCTAAACGCGTGTTTAGTTGTGCGAGGAAATTGTCTATAAAATTCGTTTAAACCGTCTTGATCATCTTTTAGACCTTCTACTTCATTATTCCAGTATTCAATAACCCCGATTTTGATTGGCGTTCCATGAGGTCCATACACTTTTTTTGATGGGGTTTCGAAGACAGGGTAGCCATAAGAATCAATGTATCCCTCGT
>Ga0208643_1000605_pt1 | contig 22985 bp, 27 predicted proteins | sample VirMetDEL_Nov_12_FD_184516 | JGI IMG/M metagenome (GOLD analysis project Ga0208643, IMG submission 184516) | Aqueous microbial communities from the Delaware River and Bay under freshwater to marine salinity gradient to study organic matter... | ecosystem: Environmental > Aquatic > Marine >... | reverse complement strand
ATTCATTTCAGCACCAATCGGGGTGATAATCTTTGCCACGGGGTATCTGACCGGGAGGGTGCGATGATGGATATGCGCCTCATCAAAGCACTGATGGTGCAGCCGCCGCTGTTGCTGATGCTTGAGGCTGGGGACAGGGGAGCCTGATGCAAGAGCTAACCCCCAAGCAAGAGGCTTTTTGTCTAGCATACATCGAAACCGGCAACGCATCTGAGGCATACCGCCAATCCTATGCGGCGGAAAAAATGAAGCCAGCCACTATTAACGTCAAGGCCAGCGAACTTCTTGCAAGCGGTAAGATTTCGGTAAGGGTAAAAGAATTGCGGTCGGCATTGGTTGATGAATTTGCGGTAACAATTGAAACGATCAAGGATATGCTGATCGCTGACCGGGATTTTGCCCGCGACCTGGAAACGCCTGCAGCTGCAATATCGGCCACTATGGGTCTGGCAAAGCTGTTCGGCCTGCTGACCGATAGGGTTGACGCAAAGGTAACTGCCATCGGGATGCCTGACATTGTACTGAGCAAGCCCGATTGTTAGCCTGACCGGCCCACAATATGACTTTGTGACGGCTACCGAACAATTCCCCGCAATGGTAGCAGGCTTTGGCGCTGGCAAGTCGCACGCCGGAATCTGGCGCACATTGTTGCTCAAGCGGCGTTATCCGTCCTGCGATGTGGCCTACTATCTGCCGACATATGACCTTGTGACCCGCATGGCCTTACCGCGCTTCGAGGAAGAGCTGAGCGGCATGGGGGCGCGGTTCAAGATCAATAAGAACGACAGTGTGATAAACATTGACAATTGTGGTTCGGTCATCCTGCGCACAATGGACAATCCCGCCAGGATCGTGGCCTATGAAGTCGCTGACAGCATCCTTGATGAATTGGACACGCTGCCGACCGAAAAGGCCCGCGAGGTCTGGAACAAGGCAATCGCCCGCAACAGGCAGAAGAAGCCTGACGGGGCAATCAACACTGTCGGAGTTGCCACTACGCCAGAGGGGTTCCGTTTCGTCTATGAACGGTGGAAGCGCAACCCCGCTTCGGGCTATCGTTTAATTCAGGCTCCAACGCAGAGCAACGCGGCGAACCTGCCTGATGGTTATATTGACAGCCTGCGGGCATCCTATCCGGCCAACCTTTTGGCTGCGTATCTCGACGGGGAATTTGTCAACCTTACGACCGGCAGTGTTTACGCAGAATATGACCGCACCCTAAACGCCAGCAGCGAAGCGATCCAGGCCGGAGAGGCGCTGCACATTGGCATGGACTTCAATGTAGGCCAGATGAGCGCGGTTGTCTTTGTCATGCGGGACGGCAACCCTCACGCTGTCGATGAAATTACCGGTGTTCTCGATACGCCCGCGATGATTGCCACCATACGGGGCCGCTACGAAGGTCACGCGGTTTACGTCTATCCTGATGCTTCGGGCAACAGTCGCAAATCCAACAATGCAAGCGAAAGCGATATTTCATTGCTCCGCTCTGCCCGCTTCAATGTGCTGGTGGCGACAACAAACCCGGCAATCAAGGATCGGGTGTTATCCATGAACCAGATGATTCACAGCGAGGGCGTTCGCCGCCTGTTAGTCAATGCCGATAAATGCCCCTCCTTTGTCGAAGGGCTTGAAAAGCAGGCTTATGACAAGAACGGCGAACCGGACAAAACAGGCGGCCTCGATCATGTCAATGATGCTGGCGGATATTTCATATATTACAAGTTCCCCGTCAAGGGCCGAGCGATGCAACGTATCTCAATAGGCGGTGTGTAAATGTCAGTAAAAACCACTCACAAAGCCTATGACAAATACAGCGGCAAATGGAAGCGTTGCCGTGATGTTGTAGCTGGACAGGATGATGTCCACGCAGCTGGTGAGGCGTATCTGCCAAAGCTGAAAGACGAAACCGCCGACGATTACAGCGCCCGCCGCAAGCGCGCTACGTTCTATAATGCGACCTGGCGCACGATTGCCGGACTCACGGGTATGCTGTTCCGCAAAGACCCCGCAATGATTGTTCCTGCTGGGGTGGCGGGATATCTTGAAGATGTAACCATGTCCGGCACCTCTTTCGGCACCTTTGCCCGCGAAGTCGCTGGCGAGGTGATCGAGGTTGGCCGGATCGGGATTCTGGTTGACCACCCTGCGGTGGAGAATGTGCAGGGCATTACGGTAGATGCCTCCGCCAAGCTGGGCCACCGTCCAATGATGCAGGTCTATCTGGCCGAGAGCATCATCAATTGGAAATACCGCCGAGTAAATAACCACTATGTTCTATGCATGGTGGTATTGCAGGAAACGACCACCGAGCCGGAAGATGAATTTACCGACAGGGAAATCGTCCAATACCGCGTTCTTGATCTGGACGAGCGCGACCTTTACCGGGTTCGTATATTTCAGGTCGATAAGGACGGCAAGGATATCCAGATCGGCGGCGATATGTATCCGCTGATGAACAGTAAACCGCTTGACTTTATCCCTTTTGCCATTGTCGGGACGGACGGCATTGATAGCGACCTTGACGAGCCACCCCTGATTGATCTGGTGGACTTGAACCTGTCGCATTACCGCACCAATGCGGATTACGAACACGGTTGCCACTTTACCGGCCTGCCCACCGCCGTTGTTTCTGGTTACACGCCGGAAAATGCCAGCGAAAAAATGTATATCGGCAGTCGGGCCGCCTGGGTTTTCCCTGATCCTGCCGCCAAGGCGACCTTCCTTGAATTTACAGGGCAGGGCTTGCAATCGCTTAAAGATAATCTGGACCGCAAAGAGCAGCAAATGGCAGTCCTGGGCGCAAGGATGCTTGCCGCCGAGAAGAAGCAAGCCGAGACGGCCACCACGGCGGCAATCCACCGCACGGGCGAGAATAGCGTTTTATCCGCCATTGCTATTGCAGTATCCGAGGCGCTGACATGGGCGCTTGACGTATTCGCGCAATGGTCGGGGCAATCCGGCGCGATTGAATTTGACATCAACCGCGAATTTATTGCCGTAATGATGGACGCAAGCCAATTGCGCGAACTGGTGGCGGCATGGCAGGCGGGGGCTATCAGCGAGCCGGAATTGTTCGATATGCTGCAGCGCGCCGATGTGGTTGACGGGAAAAAGACGCTAGAGGAACACCAGGGCGAGATTGACACGGTGGAATTACCGGCACCGGATCAAATCGCAGCATGAGCGAGATCGAACTTCAGGACAAGATACTTAAACACACGCTAGACCTTATGCGCCTATCCGCGCACGAGCAAAGCGAAGTTGTCAAGATACTCGAACAGCTAGAAGATGAACTAAAGCAACTCCTGCTGTCGCGTGATCTATCCGGTGCATCGCGGGCGCAAATCAATGCGCTGGCAGTGCAGGCGGGCGAAGTAATCAAGACCGGCTATGCTACGGCAGCCCGCTCGCTGGATACGAAGGCGCTGGCGATTGTCATTGCTGAAAAGACGCAACTGGCCATTGCAGCGATTATTCCAACTGCGGTAATTCTCCCGACCCCTGAAACATTGGCCAGCCTGACCGATGATGTCATTATCGAGGGCGCGCAATCGTCTAAATGGTGGTCAAAGCAGGCCAGCGATACGGCTTTCAAGTTCGCCGCTCAAATCCGCCAAGGGGTGATTAACGGCGAGACTAACGAAAAGATTGTTTCGCGCATTACCGGCAAAACCGGCTTCATGGGCGTGTCTCGCCGTAGTGCCCGAACGCTGGTTCATTCTTCGGTGATGGCATCTGCCAATAATGCCCGCCTCGCCACATATCGAAAGAACAGCCGCCTGATTAAAGGGGTGCGGCAATTATCCACACTTGACAGCAAGACCTCTGACATTTGCATCGCCTATTCGGATGGCGAATGGGACTTGGACGGGGAGCCGCTCAAGGGAACATCACTGCCCTTCAATGGCGGCCCGCCTCGACATTTCGCCTGCCGGTCAATCCTGACGCCGATTCCCAAGACATTCCGCGACATCGGGATTGACATTGACGAACCCAAAGACGTCGGCAAGCGCGCATCATCGCTTGGCCAGATAGCGGGCGACACCACATTTGAAGGTTTCCTTAACCGCCAGCCCCCCGAATTTGCCGATAAGGTATTAGGCAAGGGCAGGGCTGACTTATGGCGAGCCGGAAAGATTACCTTGCGCGATCTGGTCAGCGGAACCGGTCGCCCCTTAACCCTCGAACAACTCCGCAAAAAAGGTTAACCCCCATGTCTTTCGATGCAAACGACCCCGAAACTAAAGCCGCACTAACCGCCGCCGTTAAGGCCGCCGTGGATGAAGCCAATTCCGGCCTTGAGGCCAAGAACAAAGAATTGCTCGACGAATTGAAGCGCACCAAAAGCGATCTGCGCAGCAAGTCGGAGATTAACCCCGCTGATCTGGAAAAGCTGGAAAGCGAAAACGACAAACTAAAGGCCGATCTAAGCGCGTCACAGAAAGCGGCCAAGGATGCGGCTGCCGTGGCGGACAAGGCCAGCAAGGCGCTTGAAGCGGAAACCGGCTTCACGCATAAGCTGCTGGCCGAGAATGGCGTTGTTAAGGCGCTATCCGATGCTGGCGTTACCGATCCCGCGTATCTCGAAGCGGCCAAGGCATTGCATTTGAGCAACGTCAAGGTGGTGGCTGACGGCGATGTCCGTAAAGCCATGTATGGCGACAAGGCGCTGGATGAGGCCATCAAGGAATGGGCTGGCGGCGATGTCGGCAAGAAGTTTGTCGCTGCCGTGCATAATTCCGGCGGCGGCGCTCCTGGCGGTACTGCCGGGGTGAGCGGCAAGACGATCAGCCGCGACCAATTTGGCCAGCTTGCACCAGCGGAGCAGATGGCATTTGCAAAAGAGGGCGGCAAGGTAATAGACCAAGCCGCTTGACAATACTGTAAAAGTATGAAATAGCCTTTCGTGAGTACGTCTGAGACTGCTCTTATTTCCGGTTGCGCCGGACCCGCTTGCTCCAGTTGTGCTGGGCGCGGTCATCACCAAAGACGCAACCGGAGTTTTCCCAAATGGCTAATACCCTCACTGATCTGATTCCCGACCTGTATAACGCGCTCGATGTAGTATCGCGCGAGTTGGTCGGCTTCGTCCCCGCCGTATCCTCGGATATGACCTTTGAACGCGCTGCTGTAGGCCAGACCGTCCGGTCCCCTGTTGCCCCCGCTTCAACCGCAACTAACATTGCACCTGCCGTAACCCCGCCAGATGACGGCGACCAGACCATCGGCAATGTCAATATGACCATTACCAAGGCCCGCCGCGTTCCGGTGCGCTGGAACGGTGAACAGTCGCTTGGCTTGAACAACGGCGGCCCAGGTCGCAGCTCGATCATGGTTGGCCAGTTCTCGCAGGCAATGCGGACATTGGCTAATGAAGTCGAGGCCGATCTCGCTGCCCTGCACATTAGTGCATCCCGCGCTTATGGCGCTGCCACGACCACGCCATTCGGCACCGCTGGCGACTTTTCGGATGCAGCCAATGTGCTGAAAATCCTGAAAGACAACGGCAACGCATCCGATGCGCAGTTGATTATTGACACGACCGCTGGTGCTAAACTGCTCGGCCTTCAGTCGCGCTATGATATTGCCGGTGATACGACCATGCAAAATCAGGGCGTAATCGTCAACAAGGCTGGCCTGATGCTGCGCGAATCTGCAGCCGTCAATACCAGCACGGCAGGCACGGCATCATCTGCCACCACGAATAATGCCGGTTATGCTGTCGGTGCAACTGAAATCACCCTTGCCGCTGTTGGCACGGGTACGCTTGTTGCGGGCGATGTTATCACCTTCGCTGGCGACACCAACAAGTATGTTGTCGAAACCGGTGTGGGCGCTGTCTCTGGCGGCGTGATTACGATTGCGAAGCCTGGCCTGCGAGTTGCCATGTCGGCAGCAACCAAGGCCATTGTGGTTATCGCGGCTGCTGCCCGCAATATGGCATTCTGCCGCTCGGCCATCGCTCTGGCGACCCGTGCACCAGCCCTGCCGGAAGAAGGCGACAGCGCCTCCGACCGTCAGATCATCACGGACCCGCGCTCCGGCCTCAGCTTCGAGGTCTCGATGTATAAGCAGTATCGTCAGGTGCAGTACGAAGTCGCACTGGCCTGGGGCGTCAAGGCTGTGAAGCCTGAGCACATCGCCCTTCTGCTTGGCTGATAGAATGGGGGCGGGGCTTCGGTCCCGCCTTCCTTTTTTAAGGAGCGGACCCTATGGCTACATTCAATAAGTTGAACGGCTTTTCGGAGCACGTTGCAGAAGGGGTGCATAACCTCGGCTCCGGCCAGCTTGTGCTCGCGCTGTCCAATACAGCACCCGGCTCGGAAGGCTCGCCGCCGACCGCATCCACTGCAGCTTGCGTACTGGCGAACGTGACGCAGGTTTCTTACACGAACCTTTCCACGCGCAACCTGACTACGGCCACCAGCCTACAAACCGCTGGCACTTATGCCCTGACGGTCAATGATCTGGTGCTGACAAGCACGGGCGGCACCACAGGCCCGTTCCGCTATGTCTATGTCTATAATGACACGCCAACATCGCCCGCCGATCCGCTGATTGGATATTACGATTACGGAAGTTCAATCACGCTGGCCGATGGCGAGACATTGACCTTTGACGCTGGCGCTAACATTCTGACGCTGGCCTAGTCCGATGGCCATTGCGACCCGCGACCAACTGATCGACGCGATGGCGAACAATTCGTCGCGGGTGATCTTCGACAAGGCCAGCATCACCAGCCAGACAGCGAACAGCTTTTGTTCGTTCTGGCGCGGCACTGGCCAGCCTGGGCAGGGTGCTGTTCCGACGACTGCGGCGGTCTGCAATGATAGCTTGCTGGGCTGTATTCAGTTCAACCAGCAGACTTCGCCAGCGACTAGCTATCTGACAATCCTTGAGGGCGTTACGTCGAACGCTTCGATGACCTTGGAGATTCATGACCGCCTGATGCACCAGGGCGGGCTTTCGGGCACCGTTGCTACAGCGCAGACCGTCAACCTCGATGTCAATGCCAACCTGGCCACCGACGACCTCGATGCGCGCAAAGGTGATGCGAACTATAGCGATGTGCAATGGTGGCTGGAATGGTACACGGCTACAGGCGCGACCGTGGTCACTGCAACGGTCAATGTTACCTACAATGATGGCACCAGCGGCAACCTGACGGCGCAATCGCTCGCTGCAACCCGACCAGCTTCGCATATGATCCCGCTAAACGGCCTGATCCCGGCGGCGGATAGCGGCAAATACATCCGCAAGGTCAACACCGTAACCTTATCGGCCACCACCGGCACCGCAGGCAACTTCGGTGTGACCGCGACCCGTTATCGCGCCGCGCTGTTCATGCCGCTGGCCAATACCCGCTGGACCGCAGACTGGGCTGGCCTGGGCATCCCGGAAATCACGAATAATTCCTGCCTGTTTGCAGTGATGCTGACCAGCACGACCAGCACTGGCACCCTGCGCGCGACAGGGAAGATCACCCATGGCTGACCTATGGGGGCAGATCGACAACAGTTTGAGCGGCGGCGCGGACGTATGGGACGATGGGCAGGCAGGGGCAATCCTGCTGGCCGATTACCTTGCGCCAGCACCAAGCGGTTATGCACTCATTGCGGACGCCGGGGCTTTCTCACTGACCGGGGCTAATGCCGCACTGAAATCTGGCCACAAGTTTACGGCTGACGGGGTAAGCTACGCTCTGACGGGAACCGCTGTTAGGCTCGGCAGGGGCGTTCGCATGGTAGCGGGTGCTGGCGGCTATACGCTGGCCGGTTCTGTTGTCACGCTTGAAGCGGATCGCCGGGTTATTGCCAGTCCGGCAAGTTATATCCTGACTGGTGCAAATGCGTCTATCAAGCGCGGCTATCGCATTGCCGCCGGTTCCGGTTCGATTACTCTTGCGGGTTCCAGTGTGACGCTGGCCTATACTCCTGCCGCCGTCTCCTATTCGCTAACGGCTGACGCAGGGGCGTTTGTTCTGGCCGCTGCACCTGTAGCAATCGGGCGGGGCTTTGCCATAGCGGCCTTGCCCGCGCCCTATGCCATTACCGGTGCTAATGCCGCCTTTGCCAGGTCATACGCCATCACTGCCGATACCGCCCCGGTTGCGCTTGCTGGCGGTTCTGTTGGCCTGTTGACTGCCCGCACCATGCCAGCCTCAGCCGGGGGCTATTCGTTCGCCGGTCAAGATGCTGCATTCGCAATTGGCTACAATCTGGCAGCATCGTTCGCCGCGTTCAATCTAACTGGCGCGGACGCAGCCCTGATCTACAACACCGGCCCGGCTGCATATGTGCTGGTGGCCGAAATCGGCGCGCTAGTTCTGACTGGCAGCGAAGCGGGCGGATATCGGTCCAATGCCCCGCTGTCAGGAATTGAGCAGGTATATCCCGGCGTTTCGGGCAACGTCTATGCGATCACCTCTGCGCAGTCTTATCCAGCACCCGCTGCGATTGTATATCCGCTTGCAGGTATGACGCAAGATTATCCGCTGCGGAGGGCTGCATAATGGCTTTGATAGTTGAAACCGGCGCAGGACTGTCAACCGCCGAATCCTATATCTCGGTTGCCGACGCATCCACGCGGCAGGCATCTTTTGGTAATACCAATTGGTCAGCCCTTACCGCCACCGAAATGGAGCAGGCACTTCGCCGCGCCACAGACTACATGGTGCAGACATACCGCGCCCGCTGGACCGGATACCGCGTCACCGAAGCGCAAGCCCTTGACTGGCCGCGCTACGCCGTAACCGTAGATGGCTACACTGTGGACAGCGATAGCGTCCCGAATACGATTGCCAACGCCTGCGCCGATTTTGCACTAAAGGCAGCCGCCGGTGAACTGGCACCCGATCTCGACCGCGCTATTATCCGAGAAAAGGTCGGCCCGCTGGAAACAGAATATAGTGCCGCCTCGCCGCAATCCACCCGTTACCGCGCAATTGATATGGCGCTGGCACCCTATCTCAAAGGCTCGTCTGCAATGGCTCAGTTGGTGCGGTCGTGACCGTAGCGCAGCGCACCTCAGCCAATCGGATTATCACCGCCAAGGGGCAAGCTGTCACGCTGACACGCATTGCCACCGGCGCATACGATCCGGCCACCGGTTCGGCATCCACGACAACCACGACCCAGACCGGGCGCGCCGTCATTCTCGATTTTGCCACCGGCCTGCGCAAGATGGCGGGGTCCAACATCCCGCTGACAGATCGGCAATTGCTACTCTCTGCCGTCAATAGCAGCGGCGCGGCACTTACCGCCCCCGTGGTCGATGACAGCGTTACCGCCGCCAACGGCGATGTCTTTACAGTGGTAGAAGTCTCGCCGCTATCACCCGCTGGCCTCGATATTATTTACACCTGCACGATCAGGGGGGCAGCATGACCTTCGCCCTGGACCTGCAGAAGTTCGCAGAGAAAACCGCCGACAAAGCCAATGATGCGGTCGGCAGTATAGTTATTCGGGTTGCACAGGAAGTCGATAAGCGTTCGCCGGTAGGGGACGCCGCTTTCTGGCAGTCACCGCCGCCCAAGGGCTATGTCGGGGGTCGCTTTCGTGCAAACTGGCAGCTTGGGATTAGTGGACTGCCAGCAGGTATTATCAATGCAGCGGACCCTAGCGGCAGCGTTACCGTGGCGCGCATCATCGGGGAAGTTCCGCAAGAAGCCGCTGGCAAGGTTTATTACATCGCAAATAATCTGCCGTATGCGAACAGGATCGAGAATGGCTGGTCGAGGCAGGCACCCGCAGGGGTTGTTGGCTTAACCGCCACAATGTTCCAGACAATTGTAGATGATGCGGTTGGCCAACTATGAGCGCCGCCGCCATTCGTTCCGCCCTTGAAGTCGCACTTGCCGCCATGACACCGGCAATCGGGACCGCTTGGGAAAATGCACCATATAGCGCCGTAGTCGGCACACCATATCAGCGGGTTTTCCTGTTGTTTGCGGAGCCTGACAATCCAGAAATGGGCCGGTTTACAACGGATCGCGGTTTCCTGCAGGTTTCACTGGCCTATCCGCTCAACAGCGGTCCAGCCCTTGCGGCGGCCCGCGCTGAATTAATACGCGACACTTTCTACCGTGGTCGCTCCTTTACGTCCGGGGGCATCACCACGACAATCGAACGGACGCCTGAAATAGCACCCGCCATTGTCGAACCGGACAGATACGTTGTTCCGGTTCGCGTCCGTTTCTTCGCCAACTATACCGCCTAGGAGTTTAATAGCATGACCGTCGCACAGGGTATTGTAAAGCAAACCATCATCAAAAAGCAGAGCGCCCTCGGCACTCCTGCGACCGGTTCTGGCGGGCAGATTCTGCGCCGCAATAACAGCACGTTCCAGCTTGACCGTGATACGTTCGAGAGTGACGAAATCGTCAGCCATCAGCAGCATACCGGCATCGGCTATGGACAGGTCAAGACAACCGGCAAGATCGCCGGGCTGCTTTCGGCCTCGACCTATTCGCTGCTGTTCGCCAATCTGCTGCGCGCTGATTTCGCAGCGGTTTCAGCCATCACCACCCTATCCCTGACAATCGCGGGCGCGGGTCCCTACACCGTCACTCGCGGCACGGGCGACTTCCTGACCGGCGGCATCAAGGCGGGCGATGTTGTCCGCTTGACCGGCGGTTCACTGGACGCCGCAAACGTGGCTATCAACCTCCTGGTTATCAGCCTGACCGCCGCAGCCCTGACAGTGACCACGCTTAACGGCGCGGCCCTGACTACGGAGGGCCCGATTGCATCCTGCACAGTCACCGTGACCGGCAAGAAGTGCGCCGCGCCGCTGACGGCCCACACCAATGACTTCTACACCGTGGAGGAATGGTATTCCGATATATCCAAATCGGAAACCTTCACCGACGCCAAGGTTGCCAAGGCTGATATCGGCCTGCCATCGACCGGCAACGCCACGGTGGGCTTTGATTGGCTTGGGCTGGGCAGGACTCGCGGCACTTCGCAGGTTCTTACCACGCCCACCAGCGAAACCACCACATCGGTTCTGACCGCTGTCAATGGCGTTGTTTATGTCAATGGCTCGGCAGTTGGCAACAGCACGGGCGCATCCCTCTCCATTGACGGTTCGCTCAAGCATGGCGAGGCCATCATCGGGTCAAACTATGCCATCGACATTGACCGGGGCAAGATCAAAGTCTCCGGCCAGTTCACCGGCCTATTCGACAGCACCACCATTCAGGCGTTCTACGATGCCGAAACGCCGGTCAGCTTCGTGTTCATCATCACCGATACGGACGAGGCCGATAGTGCTTTTGTTACCTTCACAATGGGCCGCGTCAAGATCACTGGCGATGCGCCCGATGATGGCGAGAAGATGATTATGCGGACCTATCCTTTCGTGGCCGAATTGAACGGTGACGGCGGGGCGGCACTCGCATGGGATAAAACCATCCTGACCATCCAGGACAGCCAAGCAGTTTAACCAAACGGGGGGCTTTGGCCCCCCACACAATTAAGGATATAAAATGAACAAGCAGACCCCGCTTGATCTCGCTGATCTCAACACCACGACCGCTGCCGACAAAGGCTTTGAACTTGAATTGCAGCACCCCGTTACCAAGGCTCCGATTGGCGTATTCGTCAATCTGCTGGGCAAGGATAGCACGGTATTTCGTGACCACGTTCGCAAGTCGGCAAATGACCGTTTGCGCAAGCAGGCAATTAACAGCCGCCGCAACAAGGAAGTCGAGACGCCAACGATTGAAAAGATCGAAGCCGACGCGATTGATCTGCTGGCGGTATGCACAACCGACTGGCGCGGCGTCACCTATAAGGGCGCGACCATGCCCTTCACGGTGGCCAATGCCAAGACGATTTACGGCGAACTGACATGGATTCGCGAACAGGTCGATGAAGCAATAGGCGATCTGGAAAATTTTATGCCTGCCTGATCGAAGGGTTTGAAGCCTTCGCGACAGACCAGTTTGAACTTGCCGCGCCCCAAGAGGTCGATGGCAGGCCGCTCAAAGAACACTTGATGAGCCTTTATCGCCAGACAGGAAGGATGCCGGAGCAAATGCTAAACGCTGCCCCCCTTCCTGCTGGCCTAGAGGCTCTGTGGGCCGACTTTGCCGAATTGCACGACAGCCGGGGATCAACCGGCTTCGGACCAATGCGGATCACCTACAGCGACATGGCCTCCTGGCAGAGCCTCACAGGACGCAAACTGGCGTCTTGGGAGGTTGATGCCATACGCCGTGCCGATAATGCTTACCTAGCCTCATGGGCGCAGCAACAGGCGGATAAGAATGGTTGATCTCGCCACACTTGCAATCAAGATTGACTCGACAGAGGTTAAGTCTGGGGTGGGTGAACTCGACAGCCTTACAGCGGCGGGTGCCAAGGCTGAAAAGTCTATCGGTTCCGTCGCTGGCGCTGCAACCAAGACCGCAGCGGCATTGCATGGCGTTACGGTTTCTGCGGGGGCGCAGCGCGCCGGGATGCAACAGCTTTCGTACCAGATCGGTGACGTTTCGCAGCAATTCGCGCTTGGCACAGCCCCCATGACAATCTTTGCCCAGCAGGGCGGTCAGGTCGTGCAGGCGCTGAGTTTAATGAGGGGCGGCGCTGGCGGCCTGATTGGCTTTCTTGCCGGACCTTGGGGCACAGCACTGCTCGGCGCAACCATCATACTCGGTTCGCTATGGTCGGCCCACAGCAAGGCTGCGGACGGTTCCAAGGAACAAAAGGAAGCGGCGGAGGATTTAACCAAGGCAATTGACCAACTCCACAATTCGACAATTCGCGCCACGCAATCGACCTATGCATCTGCCCAAGCGAGTCTTTCGGACGCATTCGCTAAACAGCAACAGGCATCTGAAACACGCAAGGCCGCGCTTGCCGAACTTGAACTAGCTAAAGCAAAGGCAACCTCAGCGAACGCCAGTGCCGGGGCTGGGGGTCCGGCATATTTCACCACTGCGCGGGTCGGTGCAGCGGCAGCGGCAGAGGCGACCGTCCGCAGTATTGACGGCGAGATTGTCAGGCTAAACGCAGACATCGGTAAAACCACAGCAACCATTCGCGGACTACAGGGGCAAATCACATCGGGCTTAATTGCCGAGCAGTTCGACAAGAACGCCGCAGCGACCGGGCGGTTCAATCGCACGATGGACAAGCTAAATTCCGAACTACGCAAGACTGGTGATATAGACGCTTTTGCGTCCGGTGTTCGCAATGCGCGGACAGTCTTGGAGGCAGAGGAAGCCGCGCTCAAGAAGAGCAACAATGGCCACAAGAAGCGCAAGGAAACAATCAGCGATGCGCAGCGGGCTTACGAGCAGGCGTTCAAGTCAACCGACCGCTACATTGAAGGTCTGGAACTTGAAATCCAGAAGATCGGCAAAACTCCGGTCCAGTTGCGCGCCCTCGAAATCGCCAGGATGAAAGAGGCCGCAGCGACAGACACGCAGCGCCAGAATATTGAAGAACTCTCCGCAGCACGGGAAGCCGCGCTGGCGAAGGAAGCCGCAGCTAAGGCTTTAACCGCCCGCGATGACTATGACCGCAAGACACTGCAGCCCCTGCGTGATGAATTGGCACTGCTCGGCCTGACCGGCGTTGCGCTTATCGACAAGGCACAGCAACAGAAGCTTTCGGCACTATCCACCGGAGAAGAGGCATTCAAGGCCGATCTACTTGCCAAGGGCTTGACCGATGTTAATGCCCTTTGGCTCGATTATTACACTACAAACCAAGCCCTAATTAACGGGGGGAGCATACTTGCCCGCGACAAGATTGCGGCTGAGGACTTCGCTGAGGCGATGCGTGAATTACAGAGCATAGCGGGCGAAATTGACTTCGGCGCGGCCTTTGGATCGGCTGGGGATGCGCTAAATGGCATGGTTGACAGCATGGCGCGCTTGAGCGCGGGTCAATCCGAATATGCTAGGGCAATCAAGGCCGCTGGCGGGGATCAAATCAAGATCGCCAGCGCAACCAGCGCCAAGAAGAAGTTAGAGGTTAACGAAACCTTTGCATTGATTGGCGCAACCAAATCACTCTTTAAGGAGCAGAGCACCGGTTATCAAATTCTCGGAGCGGCGGAGAAGGCTTACGCTGCCGTCCAGGCGGTCAACACAATCAAAAACGTAGCGGCAGGTGCATCCAAGATGTTTTCCAGCCTCGGCCCGTTCGCCTTTCCGGTGGTTGCGGCCATGCTCGCGGTGATGGCTGGCCTCGGCTTCTCTGGCGGCGGCGGCAGTTCAAGCGTACCCTCAGCGCAGGACTTACAGGACGCGGCGGGCACCGGCTCGGTACTAGGCGATGGTGATGCCAAATCCAACAGCATTACCGCCGCGCTTGATATCATGGCCAGCAACAGCAACCGCGATCTTGAGTATTCTAACCAGATGGTTCGCTCGCTTCGCGCTATCGAAAACAACATCGGTTCGCTCGCTTCGCTTCTTGCCAAGCAACTCGGCTTGTCAGGCGGTTCGTTCGATCAATCCGGCCTCGGCTTGGGTAGCAGTAGCAAGGGACCGGGCAATCTGCTGACCGGCGCACTGCTTGCCCTTTCACCGGCAATTGGCCTGTTTGGCGTGATTCTCTCGCAGATTCCTATTCTTGGCGATATAGTGGGCGCTGTCGGAAAGTTCGTTTTCAGCACCAAAGTCACACGGACGCTGGTCGACCAGGGCTTGACCTTTAACGCCGCGACAGTTGCACAGATCGCCGCCAATGGCATCACCGGCAATACCTATCAGGAAGTTGAAACGGCAAAGAAGAAAAAGCTGTTTGGCATTAGCCTTGGCACCAAAACCAGCACTTCAACCACCACCGGCGAATTGGATAACGACCTTGAACGCCAGGTCGGCCTACTCGTCGGCTCGCTGCGCAACGGTATTGTCGAAGCCGCTGGCATCCTTGGCATCGAAGGCGCTGGCGCGGCACTGGACGCCTTCACAGTCAACATCGGCAAGATTAGCGTCAAAGACCTTACCGGCTCCGAAATTCAGGAACAGCTTGAAGCGGTATTCTCCAAACTTGGGGACGATATGGCCCGCGCAGCCATCCCCGGCATTGAGGCATTCCAGAAGGTCGGTGAAGGGCTGTTTGAAACGCTGGCCCGCCTTGCCCGTGATTACCTGACGGTTGACATCGCGCTGCGTTCAATCGGCAAGACCTTCGGTGCTGTTGGCGCTGCATCGGTTGCCGCCCGCGAAGAATTGATTGACCTGTTCGGCTCGCTTGATGAATTTGCCGAACAGACCAGCTTCTTTCGTGAAAACTTCCTGTCCGAAGCCGAACAGATCGCCCCTATCGTATCGGCATTGCAGGAAGAATTTGCCCGCCTCGGTCTAAGCGGAATTGACACCCGCGAGCAATTCAAGGCGGCGGTGATCGGCCTTGACCTTACCACCACGGCAGGCCGCGAACTTTATGCAGCCCTGCTCAATATCGCGCCAGCCTTCGACAAGGTGGCCACCTATGCCGAAACCGCAAACAAGGCTCTTATCGCCGGGTTTAATTCGACCATCGAGCAGTTCACCAAGTTTGCGGAATCGCTGCGCAAGTATCGCGCCACCCTATTCCAGAACGACCTGCAGGGCGCGAACGCCTATGCAGCGGCACGGGCGGCATTTGTAACCACCGCAACGCTGGCATCGGGCGGTAATGCCAACGCTCTCGGAAGCCTTGAGGGCGTTAGCCGGACATTCCTTGACGCGGCGCGCAACAATGCATCAACCTCGCAGCAATATCTGCGCGATGTTGCCGCCGTTGCCCGTGCTGTCGATAGCGGGATATTCGCGGCAGAAGAAACTGCGGACTATGCTCAACTACAGCTTGACGCGCTCAACAATTCGGTTTTGCTGCTGGCCAATATCGACGCAGGCATCCAGGCGATTGTCAACCCCACAGTCGGCGCACCCGCTGGCATTGCGCCACCCGCCGCGCCCGATGCCAATACCGCCGATATGCTGGCAGAGATCAGGGCGCTGCGGGCAGATAGCCAAGCCCAGAGTACAAAGATCACCGAGCAAAATGCAACGCTCCTGCGCCTGTGGACCCGCTTCGACGGTGACGGCCTCCTAGTCCGCACCGATGCGGATACTCCTTTGAATGTGGTGACATCATGAGAATAGTTCGACCCACCGATGCAGCCAACTTTGACTTGACTGCCAGCAACGTGCCCGAAGTAGCGCCCGCTGCCTATAATGCCGGAACGACCTACGCGGCAGACGATCTGGTGAGCGTGTTCACCGGAACGACCGCATTGGTTTACAAAAGCCGCGTCGGTTCAAACACCGGGAACACACCTGCATCTTCGCCTACGCAATGGCTATACCTGGCGACCACATACGCCGAATATGCGGGCGGCACATCCTATAGCCTTGGCGATGTTGTTATTGATGCGACGGCGCACCACGAATACGAAAGCCTTGCCAATGCCAATCTGGGCAATGCGCTGACCGACGCGACCAAATGGCTCGATCTGGGATTTAACAACCGCTGGCGTATGTTCGACCAGTCCAACACCAGCCTGACAAATAACGGCGACAGCATCACCATCACAGCCGACATAACGGGAAGGGCCGATAGTGTGGCGGTGCTTAACGTGGTCGCCTCGCAAATCCAGATCATCGCCACCACTTTGGTTGAGGGCGAAGTCTATAATCGCACATTTGAAATGGTTTCCGATTCCGGCGTCACCAATTGGTATGATTACTTTTTTGAGGCCATCATCCGGCGCGGTGATTTAATCGTTACCGACCTGCCAATCTATGCCGATATGACGATTACAGTCATCCTTGGCGATCCTGGCGGAACGGCCAACGTCGGGACTTTGGTTATTGGGCAGGGCCGCGATCTGGGCGCAACGGTTTACGGGGCGCGGGTCGGTATTCAGGACTACAGCCGCAAGGTCGCGGACGATTTTGGTAATTACACGATTGTCGAACGCCCCTTTTCAAAGCGCGCAAGTTTCAAGGTTGTCGTGGATAGCGCAAAGGTTGACGCTATCTCCGCATTGCTTGCCGTCTATCGCGCCACACCGGTCGTTTACGCTGGCGCTGACGAATACGGCTCGACCTTCATATATGGCTTTTACAAGACCTTCGACCTCGAAATTGCCTACCTCGAAAAATCAACCCTCACACTTGACATTGAAGGGCTGACCTGATGCCTTTGACCGATATCACTACATTACCGCCAGCACCTGCGCGGAGCGATACGCCGGAAGATTTCATATCAAAGGCCGATGCCTTCATTGCATCGCTGGCCGCGTTCGTGGCCGAATTGAATACGCTATCGAGCGAGATTGAAACGGCTGCGGCATTAATCGCGGTCGCGCCAGCCTATTCCGATTCTGGCCTGGTGGCCTTGACCGGGAACACACCTGCAGCGGATAGATTGCCATATTACAACAGCGCATCGACCTCGGCACTGGCGACGATTACCGCCGCTGGACGCGCCCTTATTGATGATGCAGATGCCAGCGCGCAGCTAACAACCCTTGGCCTTACCGCCAATGCAAAAAGCCTTGTTGCCGCCGCCGATTATGCTGCGATGAAAACGCTGCTTGGCTTGACGCTGGGAACCGACGCACAGGCATATGACGCCAAACTTGCAGCCATAGCTGGACTGACCGGCGCGGCGGATAAGGGCTTGCAATTCACCGGCAGCAATACCCTCGCTACCTATGATCTGACGGCCTTTGCCAAGACCATCCTGGACGATGCCGACGCGGCTGCGATGCTGGCCACATTGGGAGCCGCCGCCGCACCGACCGCGACCAGCAACGGGAACGGCATTGCAATCACTTTGGCCATTGGCGGCACTTCATATCTTGTTCAATGGGGCCGCAAAACCGCCGCCGCAAACGGCAACACGACCATCACCTTTCCGGTGGCCTTCACCAGTTCCACCAGCGTTTCTTGTGTGGTCAGCGGGGCCGGTGAAACCGCGACGGGAACGCAGGCAACGCAGGCTGAAATCCTATCCAACACCACGACCACAGCAACCCTCTTTAGCGGTTCGGACGCAGGTTTCACGGCCTTCTGGATAGCGTTAGGATATTGATATGAGCAACCGCCCGATACTTGACCAAGTGGCCCACGCAACCGCTGCCGCCGTGCTGCTTTTGCCAGTCCTGTTATGGCCCAATCCTCTGACCGGCGCATGGGCGGGGTTTTGCGCAGGCATGATCCGCGAGGTTACGGAAGAAGCGCCGCTGGTGACACTCGGCACCCTTCGCGCTGCGCTTAACTCGCGTCTTGATTTAACTGTCTGGACCCTGACTGGCGCAATCATCGGAGCCATAATCTAATGCCCGCACCAACAATCGACGCGCTCCCGACTGCACCAAGCCGGATTGACGCGCCCGCGACCTTTGTAACCACCGCCGATGCCTTTGTTGCAGCGTTGCCGTTGTTCCGCACTCAATTAAACGCGGTTGCGACTTATCTTGAAGGGCTGGAAAGCGGGACTCTGGATTCTGAATTACTGGCCATCGCGGGGCTAACTAGTGCTGCGGACAAACTGCCATATTACACGGGCGAGGGCGCTGCCGCGCTGGCCGACTTTACCGCCTTCGCCCGCACGCTGGTTGACGATGCTGACGCGGGCGCGGCCCTAACGACGCTGGGCGTCTCGACCTTTGCCAAGACCGTGCTGGACGATGCCGACGCAGCAGCAGCCCGCACCACGCTGGGCGTATATTCGACAGCGCAGGTTGATGCGGCTGTCGCAGCGGTTCCCTTCATCTACACGCTGGCCTGTTCCGATGAAACCACGGCGCTGACCACGGGCGCGGCAAAGATCACCTTTCGGATGCCCGATGCGGTGACGCTGACCGGCGTTCGTGCAAGCGTGACCACGGCCCCGACAGGCGCGGTTCTGACAGTGGACATTAACGAAGGCGGCGTTTCGATCCTGTCCACCAAACTGACCATCGACGCCACCGAGAAGACCAGCACCACGGCGGCAACGGCGGCGGTTATCTCTGACAGCGCATTGGCCGATGATGCCGAAATGACAATCGACATTGATACGGTAGGCAGCACCATAGCGGGCGCGGGGCTGAAGGTTACGCTGATCGGAACTTACGCATGATGTTGGTCAATCCTTATGTGTTTGCTGCGGCGGCATTATTTACAGAGCCGACCCTTATAGGTTTTACAACCGCAGACCGCAATAACACATCGTTCAGCCTTCCGGTAGATGTCCCTTATCCGGTGGGCATCGAAACAGATATGGTCGCGTTTGCGCATATATCAACACGATCAGGCGCAGGCACGGACCACGTTATAAATACGCCTGCGGGATGGGTTAAGATTTCAGAGCAGGGAATTAATGGGTTTGTCTTTATGCGTCATGCGGTTTTCTCCAAGGTGTTGGACGGTTCGGAAAGTGGCACCGTAGCATTCGGAACAACGCCGCAACTGGTAGGCACAGGGTCGGCGCTGATAATTGGTGCAATGAGCCTTTGGGGTGGAGTTGACACAGCCACACTAACAGAAGGATTGGCTGTAAACATAGGCACCAGCGCCAACATGACAGGAAGTGCAGTAACTACCGCAGGCGTAGATAGGCGCGTTTTGAATTTCGGAAACGCTGAAATGACAACTTCTGCAACCCCGGCGTTCGGCTGGACAGAGGATTATGATTACAATTCAACGGAATCTGTTGACAGTATGTTAAGCCTGCACAGCCTTGACGCGCCGACTGCTGGAACTGTTGCAGCAGTCACGCATACACTTAGCGCATCAAGGCGGTGGGGTGTCATTAGTGTGGCCCTACGCCCAGCTTAACCCCAAATCTGCAAGGCAATCGGCACCGCGACCATAAGCCCGCGAATTTCGTTCAGCACCAGAAACGCCAGCGCATATTTAGCCATATGCGGGGGCAGCTTGTTGCCGCTGTCGAAGCCGGTTTCGTCTTTCCAGAAGTTTATCATGCGGGCGATTTGCGCCGGTTAAACGGCTGTTACCAATCAATTTTTTGAATCAATAGCGCCCCTGTGATTCACTAGGGCGATTGGGGGCTGTATGCGCGGAACATTCACACGGGTTGTTTACGACCCAGAGGTTTTCGATTGCTTTGAAGGTTCAACCCTTCGCGCTGTCCGCAAATTCCGCAGCACAAATAAACCGCGCAAAGCGGTAACAAGGAAGGGTCGGCGCTAATGGCCATTACACTCACAGCTAAAGCGCCAGGGGATGCGCTGCGATACACTTGGGTTCCAGCCTTGGTTGCTGGCGACAGCCTTGCATCGGCAACGCTTGCGGTAACTGGCGGGACGGTTGTTCTTGAAGATTACGAGATCAGCGGCAGCGAAGTTGCATTTTTCGTATCCAGCGGGGCGGCAGGCGAAACGGCAACCATTGCCGCCACGGCGACCACTACCGAAGATGAGGACTTAACCGAAACCATTTACCTGCCCGTCATTGCCACGGGTTCACAGATTGCCAATACAGCCCGCGATTATTGCACCTTCGCACTGCGCAAGGTGGTGGGCAACGGCGAGACACCGGACGCGACCGAACTGGACGATGCGCTTGAACAGCTAAACGGCATGGTTGCACAGTGGCGTGAAGGCGGCGCTGATGTTGGCGCTACGTTCCCGATCGAAGCAAACACGGTGATCTATTGCCCTGACTGGGCCGCTGATGCGATCCGCTACAACCTGCGCCTGCAAGTCTATTCGCTCTACGGCGAGGAGCCAACCGCAATGGACGCATTGAAGGCCAAGCAGGGCTTGCAGCTAGTCAAACACAAGAACCTGCCAGATGAGCGCGAAGGCGCGGACTACTACTGATGCCTAGCATTCCCTTTGGGCGATCCAGCTATGAACGCAGCGAGGGCAACCTTCCCGAACTGCCCGTCATCAATATGTATGCAGAACAAGCGCCGACGGAAAAAACCGGCGTTGTCCTGCAATCGCGCAACGGCCTTGATGATCGGGGCGCTGATATGGGCGCGGGTCCGGTAGAGCAACTGTTCCAGCGGGACGGGGTGCTTGCGGGCGCATTGTTCGGCGTATCGGGCGGGCGGCTTTACAGCGGCGCTACCTCGCTAGGGGCCATTACGGGAAGCGGCGCGGTTTCGATTATCGGTAACGAAGTCGGCCTTATGGCGACGGCGGGGGCATCGCTGCATTATTACAACGGCACCACATTGGCGGCGGTGGCATTCCCCGACAGCGCCAGTGTGTCAAAGGTGCTGGTCGGCGGTTCACGGTTTATCGCGCTGCGGGCCGGTACGGGTCAATTCTACTGGACGCCCGCACTCGGCACCACGTTTGGCGGTCTGGACTTCGCCACGGCTGAAACCTCACCGGACGGACTGCTTGACGCACTGTTCATTGACGATATTCTGATCCTGTTTGGCGGGGAGACGGTGGAATACTGGCCTAACACCGGCAGCGCGGTATTGCCGTTCCAGCCACTTGAAGGCCGCGTGATCGAAAAGGGCATCAAGGCCACGGGCTGCGCTACTGCATACGGTCCAACCTTTGCCTGGGTAACGAATGAAAACAAGGTCTGTATGCAGGATGAAAACACCGTCCTTAGCAATGCGGGCCTGCAAGCCAAGATCGAAGCGTCAACCGATGTTCGGCTGTTTACCTTCCTGATTGATGGCGAAGAGTTCCTTGCGCTGCGGCTCGATAATGAAACGCAGATATGGAAGGGCGGTATCTGGTCCGAGTTTGCCAGCAACGGACAAGACAACTGGATTGCGCAATGCGCGGCTGATGGCGTGTTCGGTTCTGCGGTGGATGGCAAGACACTGGCGTTCAATGCCGCCTACAGTGACCTTGGAGGGGTGCTAGAGCGCCGTTTCCGTGCCGGTACACCGATTGACGCGGGCGGGGTGATTATCGGCAATATGGGGCTGCGTTGCAATCCTGGCCAAACCCCGTTCCTTACGGGCGATTACGCCGATCCTACGGTGGAAATGCGCCTTAGCCGCGATGCAGGGCAGACATGGGGTTCATGGCGCGGTGTATCGCTTGGTGAAATGGGCAAATACCGGACCAAAGTGCAATGGCGTTCGTGCGGGATGGCCTCGCAGCCTGCTTTGCTGGCAGAGTTTCGCGTAACCGATACGGTGGCCTTTCGGGTTTCCGATGTTTTGATAAATGAACCTTACGGAGGCCGATAAATGGCAACGGTGACAATCTTCGACGCATTCCCAGAGGCGGCGGCTGAAAAGCTGCACAACCTCGCATCTGACACGCTGAAGGTTGCGCTTACCAATACCGCGCCAAGCAAGGCGGCAAATACGGTTTACGCTGATCTGACCGAGATCGCGGCGGGCAATGGCTATCTGGCTGGCGGCGTCACTGCAACGGTGGTCAGCTCCAGCCAAACGGGCGGCGTTTATACACTTATCCTGTCGGGCATTTCATGGACAGCGGCGGGCGGTGATATTGCGGCCAATCGCTATGCGGTGCTGTATAACGACACGGCAGCGGCAAAGAACCTGATAGCTTGTGCTGACTTCGGTGTTTCATCCGTCATTGCGAGCGGCAACACCGACACTGCAAACGGGACTTGGATCGGTGCCTGATATTACAACGCCTTCCCCGCTTACATATACGGGCGGTGCGCTGCGGACAAAGCGACTTGTGCCGTCCCTACTGGCCTTCACGCCGGGGAGTGTGACTTCATCCAAGGATACGCCAACATCGGCAGCGGCAGTTATCCCGAAGCTGGACAGGCTGAACCGGGCGGATGGCTTTGACACACGGTTCCAATGGATATGGCAACAGACGATGGAAGCCATCGAAGGCGCATTTGAGACAGTGAATGCCCGCGTGGATGAGGTTGCTATCCTTGCGCGTCTTGCTGCCGTGGAGTCGCTTGCCGATGCCGCAAATGACAATGCGATTGTCGCGCAGGCCACGGCGGCACAGGTTTCCGTAGCGGTTGAACAGACGTTTAACGAAATTGACCCGGTTTACCGTGATTTCTACGAGGATTCGCGGCTTTGATCCGCCCCGCCACGGTTTCGGAC
>Ga0208643_1000604_pt1 | contig 23024 bp, 32 predicted proteins | sample VirMetDEL_Nov_12_FD_184516 | JGI IMG/M metagenome (GOLD analysis project Ga0208643, IMG submission 184516) | Aqueous microbial communities from the Delaware River and Bay under freshwater to marine salinity gradient to study organic matter... | ecosystem: Environmental > Aquatic > Marine >... | reverse complement strand
ATGTTGCTGCAAGTGCGGTCAGCTTATTAACGGCTGCATCAAATAAGTTATTAAAGATTAACTCATTGGTTATAGCCAACATAGATGGCACTAACTCTGCTGATATATCTGTGTGGATTACACGATCAAGTGTAGATTATTACATAGCTAAAACAATTACAGTTTCTGCTGATAGCACATTGCTTCCCATAGATAAGAACATGGGGCTGTACTTAGTTGAAGGTGACATACTGAAAATACAAGCAAGTGCAGCAGGAGACTTGTCTGCTGTTTGTTCATATGAAGAGATTGATGACGCTTAATAGAAAGTAGTTTGATGAAATCTTTTGGTAATATTGCGAAGGATGGTCAGGTCAGGGCAGTCGCTTCTGGTGCTTTGACTGATGGTAAAGCTGTTATTGTAAACTCTGATGGGACTGTGAGTGTTGTTGCTCAAGCCGAAGGTGTAAGTGATGCTAGTGTCTTTGAAAGCGCAAATACTACTTATACTTCTGCTACATTTGATAGCAATTCAAATAAGGTAGTAATTGCATATAGTGATAATGGTAATGGCGAGTACGGTACGGCTGTAGTTGGAACAGTTAGTGGATCTTCAATAACCTTTGGTACTCCAGTAGTTTTTAACAGCGTATCGTCTATTATGCATGCTGCAACATTTGATAGCAACAGTAACAAGATAGTAATTGGTTTTCGTGGTAATGGTGGTACAGGAAATGGATCAGGTGTAGTTGGCACTGTTAGCGGAACATCAATCAGTTTTGGTTCAGTTGTTGTTTTTACATCTGGTGACTGTAGGGGTTTTGCGGCAACATTTGATAGCAACTCAAATAAAGTAGTTTTTGCTTATACTGATTTTAGTGGTGGTAGTCCTTATCATGGAAAGGCTGTAGTCGGAACAGTTAGTGGAACATCAATTAGCTTTGGAAGTCAGGTTGAGTTTGAATCTAATACATCAAATGATATTGATCTAACTTTTGACAGTAATTCTAATAAAGTAGTTGTTGTTTACAGAGATGATAGCAATTCTTCTCGTGGCGCAGGTAGAGTGGGAACAGTCAGTGGCACATCAATAAGTTTTGGATCTGATGTTATTTTTTCAAGTTATGCTGTTGAAATAGTAGCTACATTTGATAGCAACAGTAACAAGGTAGTAATAGCTTATACGACAGCTTCATCAACAGGAGAGGCAGTTGTTGGAACTGTAAGTGGAACAAGTATTTCTTATGGTACAGCGGTTGAATTTTATAATTCTTATACAAATGGTCAATCAATATCTTTTGATAGCAACTTAAACAAAGTAGTAATCTCTTTCTTTGATTCTAGAATTATTGTAGGAACTGTTTCAGGTACAAGTATTTCTTTTGGGTCTGTGTTTGGCCCAATTCAAGTAAGTAGATTTGATGACCTTTCTTCTACGTTTGACAGTAATAGTAATACCATTGTGCTTGCTTACCAAGACGAGGGCAATTCTAACTATGGAACGTCTAGACTTTACCTTCCTAATAAAACAACCCTCACCTCAGAAAACTTTATAGGTTTTTCAGACGGTGCGTTTGCAACCACTCAAAGTGCAGCAATAAACACAACTAATACAATAGACAGAAACCAAAGCGGCCTCACAGCAGGGCAAACATATTTTGTGCAAACGGATGGCACACTAGGATTAACAGCAGCTTCTCCCTCAGTAACAGCAGGGACTGCTATATCTTCTACAGAACTAATAGTGAAAGGTTAGACAATGAAAACTATCGTGGAAACATCAACTAAGTTAAGCAAGTATCTCCTTGCAGATGACGTAGCAATCACAGCAACATCAGATAATATCACAGTAGGAGATCCTGCTCAGTTTATTATCGCTGATTTAAACAGTGGCAACGCTACTATCACTGAGAATGTAACCAACGCACCAAGCGATTGGGTGGGCAACAAGTATAAGTTAGATGGCACAACTTGGTCAGCTAATCCTGATTGGGTAGAGCCAGAAGAAGAAGAGTAGGACTCAATAATGCGTATCATTGGTAACGATCCAAGCGTACCAAGACAGACACAAGAAGTCGCCAGTGGCACATTGCCAAGTGGTAAGCCAGTTGTGGTTAATGCTGATGGAACGGTGAGTGTTGTTAGTGGATCGGATGCTTCTATAGGATCAGCAGCAGTTTTTGAAAGCGCAAGCACAGGTAAAACCGCTGCAACATTTGACTCAAGTAATAATAAAATAGTGATTAGTTACAGAGATAATGGTAACTCGTATTACGGCACAGCCGTTGTAGGTACAGTAAGTGGAAGTTCAATTTCTTTTGGAACGCCTGTAGTATTTAATTCTGCATCTACTAATGATGAAGCAGGTATAACCTTTGACAGTAATTCCAACAAAGTTGTGGTAATTTATTCAACTGGTGGTCAAGGCGTAGCAAAAGTAGGAACGGTGTCAGGAACTAGTATTTCATTTGGAAGTGCTGCTGTTTTTGATGCAGGTCAAGGTACTTACATAGGTGTTACTTTTGACAGCACAAACAACAAAGTTGTGGTAGTTTACGCAGGAACAAACAACTATGTTGAGACAAAAGTAGGAACGGTATCAGGTACGTCCATAAGTTTTGGAACTGCGGTGGTCGCTATGTCTTTATCTCACGATCAAAATGCAATTACTTTTGACAGTAATAGAGGCAAAGTTGTCGTATGCTCAAGAGTAAGCACAAAAGGTAGGGCTGCGGTTGGCACTGTGTCAGGGACAAGCATTAGCTTTGCCACTAATGTTATTTTTGCTGATAATCAAACAAAGTTTATAGCCCCTACTTTTGACAGTAACAGTAATAAAGTTGTTATTGCATACATAAATGGTAGCTCTACAGATCAAGGACAGGCTGTTGTTGGCGATATAGATGGCAGTGGAGTTATAAGTTTTGGCAGTGCCGTCACATACAACGCTAATATAGATGAACAGCAAGGAATTGCTTTTGATAGCAATGCTAACAAAGTTATTATCGCTTATGACTCAGCAGGTACAAGCAAAGGACAGGTAATAAGCGGTACGGTTAGTGGTACTAGTATATCCTTTGATTCGGAGACAGTATTTGAGGCTGCAAATGTTGAGGGTGTTTCTGTTGCTTTTGATAGCAATGCTAACAAAAATGTGATTTCTTATATAGATGCAGGAAACTCAAATTATGGTACTTCTGCTGTTTTTGCTCCTGCCTCTACAACCCTCACCTCAGAAAACTACATCGGCATATCTCGTAGCGGTGCAGCTTCTGGTGCAGGGGCTATCATAGATACGCAGGGTGCAATAGCCGACAACCTCTCAGGGCTAACGGCAGGGCAAAGCTACTTTGTTCAGAATGATGGTACATTGGGTACAACGGCTGCTGATCCTAGCGTCTTTGCAGGGACGGCTGTATCGGCAACTAAACTTATCGTGAAGGGGTAGCTATGTTAAAACGTATAGGGGCTGAAGAAGGTGGTGAGTTTAAAGCGGTAGCGAGTGGCACATTGCCATGCGGTAAGCCAGTGGTGGTTAATGCAGATGGGACTGTGAGTGTTGTAAGCTCTACGGCTGTTTCTCAAGCTCTTGGATCAGCGGAAGTTTTTGAATCCGCAGCAACAAGTAACCATAATGCTGCATATGATTCACATAACCAAAGAGTAGTTCTTGCGTATAGAGATGGTGGTAATTCAAATCAAGGTACAGCTATTGTTGGTACAGTAAATGCAAATAATACTATAACGTATGGCACTGCTGTTGTTTTTGAAACTGGTTCAACGGATTATATAAACGTCCTTTTTGATTCAACAAATAATAAAATTGTAATTATTTTTAGGGATGTTGGTGATAGCAACAAGGCTAAAGGCATTGTGGGAACTGTAGACCCCTCAGATAATTCTATTAGTTTTGGAAGTGCTTCTTCGGGATTTGCTGCATCAACAGTAGATGAACTAAGTGCTGCATATACTACTAACGGAAAAGTTGTTGCTGCTTACAAAGATAGTCACAATAGTAATTATGGTAATTCAAATGTTGGCACAGTAAGCGGAACATCTATTACCTTTGGTAGTTCAACTTATTTTGAATCAGGTGCTGTGGATAAAACTTCAGTTGGATATGACACTGCTAATGACAAAGTATTAATTTTTTATGTAGATACATCAAATTCTGGTTATCCTACTGCTATCGTAGGTACTGTAAGCGGAACATCTATAAGCTATGGAACTGCTGTTGTTGTACAAAGTAGTGAAGCTAATATATCAGTTGCTCAAGCTTATGATACAGACCAACAAAAATTTGGTTTATTTTATAAGGCACAATCAGAAGGAAAAGCAGCAGTAGCAACAATATCAGGAACTTCTGTAACTGCTTCGTTGAAAACACCACTTGCAGCTTTTGAAAATAACGCACCTAGATATATATCCGCAGTTTATCATCAGGCATCTAAAAAAATTGTTGTTGCCTATGAAGATGATGGTGATAGCTTTAAGGGTAAAATAGCTTTACCTCAAATATCTGGAACAAATATGCTTGACCCTGATGGCACAATGCCTAGCTCAGGGGGGCAAGGAAGTCCTGTTATATTTGATACGTCTTCACTTACAGAAAAACTTAATGTGGTCTATGACAGTGTAAATAAAAAAGCTGTTATTGCATATTCAGATGGCGGCAACAGTGAACATGGAACTTCTGTAGTTTTTACACCCTCTTACAATGACAACAACATCACCTCAGAAAACTACATTGGTATGTCTAGGGGCGTGGCTTTTCCTGGGGTTAGTGGTACAAAAGTTTCTTTTGAATCGTCAACTATGGGGTCAGAACAAATAGGCGCTGCATATGATACAAATGCAGGAAAAATAGTTTTAGCATATCAAGATGAAGGTAATTCGTATCACGGCACGGCTGTAGTAGGAACTGTTAGTGGGACAACCATATCCTTTGGAACTCCTGTTGTGTTTGAAGCAGCAAAGTCAAAAGACTTTAATTGTGCCTACGATGCCAATGCTCAAAAAGTAGTTATTGCATTTTGTGATGAAGCCGACAGTGACAAAGGAAAAGCCCTAGTAGGCACTGTCTCAGGGACAAGTATTAGTTTTGGAAGTGAGGCTACATTCAATTCAGGAGCAACAACAGTAAATGCACTTGTGTATGATGCTAATGCTCAAAAAGTAGTGGTTGTTTATAGAGATCAGGGAAATAGCAACAGAGGAACAGCAGCAGTTGGCACAGTCTCAGGTACAAGCATAAGTTTTGGTGCTGAAGCTTTGTTTAATGGAAACAACGGTGGTTACAACGCAGGTGCAGTCTATGATGCTAATGCTCAAAAAATATTAATTGGTGTAACTGACACAAATAATTCAAGTTACGGTACAGCAGTAGTTGGAACGATATCTGGAACAGACATTACTTTCGGCTCTGCAACAGTTTTTATTTCATCTTCAACAGTAAATATATTTCCAGTTTTTGACCCTGTTAATAACAAATCTGTTATTACCTTTGATGATGCAGGAGATGGCAATAAAGGAAAAGCTGTTGTTGGCACTATAAGTGGCACATCAGTTTCTTTTGGCAGTGTTGCCACATACAACTCAAGTGGAGTTGAAAATAGAAATCCTGTCTACCATACTGCAACAGGACAAATAATATTTAATTTTAATGTTTCAGGATCAGCGGTTGCATTTAGCAAAGGTACAGTAAGTGGCACTTCAATTGGAAGTTTTTCTAGTTCTATAAGCTACTACCATCCTTCAAATCGTGCTATTAAACCCGAAGCAATTGAAGACCCTGTATCTGGTAATGTTGTTTTTTCTTGGAAAGATTTAGACGATAGTAGTAAGGGTAGTTCTTTGGTACGTAGCATAGAGGTAAGAGGCGAGGTAGCAGATGGCGGTAATGCCTCAATAGACATCATAGGCTCTGTATCAGATAATCAAGGCGGTCTTACCGCAGGACAGCAATACTTTGTACAAACAGATGGAACGATAGGCACAACGGCTGCAACGCCAAGTGTACTGGCAGGGACTGCTATTTCAGCGACAGAATTATTAGTAAAAACGTAAGGTGAATAATGCCGTTAATTTCTATGCAAATTCCAAAAGGTCAGTATAGAAATGGCACTGATCTTATGTCTCAAGGTAGATGGCGTGATGTAGATTTAGTTCGCTGGCATGAAGACGCTTTGCGTCCTATAGGTGGTTGGCGTCAAAGGCAAAGCGTAAATATTAGCGGTGTTGCTCGTTCAATAATAGCCTGGGAAGATAACAGCGCAAACAGAAGACTAGCTACTGGAACTTTTAACAAATTGTACGCATTACAAGCTGATGGAACTTCAACAGATATTACTCCTGTTGGACTTACTGCTGGGCGTGTAGATGCAACTATAAACACTGGTTATGGCGCTAGTTTTTATGGGCGTGAGGAATACGGACTTCCAAGAGCCGACAGTGAAAACATATTAAAAGCTACCGTTTGGGCATTAGATAACTATGGAGAATTTCTTCTAGCTATGTCTCCTGACGATGGTAAGCTGTACCAATGGCAATTAAATAATGCTGTTAAAGCTGCACAAGTAACTAACTCGCCTACTTCTTGTTCTGGGTTTATGGTTACAGAAGAAAGATTTGTAGTTTGTTTTGGCGCTGGTGGTGATAGCCGAAAAGTGCAGTGGTCAGATCAAGAAGATAACACAACCTGGACAGCAGCCGCTACAAACCAAGCTGGTGATATACTACTACAGACTAATGGTGTTATTTTACGAGGTGTAAGAACAAGAGGGCAATCACTGATTTTAACCACAGAAGACGCTCACAGCATGACCTATCAAGGGCCACCATTTGTTTATGGTCTAGAAAGAGTTGGAACGTCTTGTGGGTTAATAGGCGCTGCTGCTGCTGTAGCTGTAGACGCTGGAGTGTTCTGGATGGGTCAGCGTGGTTTCTTTGCTTATTCTGGTGGTAGAGTTCAAGATATACCATGTGAAGTTGGAGATTATGTTTTTTCTGATTTTAATAATGACCAACGTAGTAAAGTTAGTGCTGTAGTAAACTCTGCTTGGAATGAAATATGGTGGTTTTATCCTAGCTCAGATAGCATGGAATGTAACAGATATGTAGCTTACGATTACGCAGAAAACATATGGACTACTGGTTCTATGGATCGCACTGCTGGAGTTGATCGTGGTGTATTTCGTTACCCTATGTATATCAAAAGCAATGGTATCTTATACGAACACGAAATAGGTTATAATTATGACACTGGAACGCCATTTGCTGAAACAGGCCCAATATCAATTGGAAATGGTGAAAACTTAATGAATGTTGTAGAACTTATACCTGATGAAAAAACATTAGGTGACGTTACTGCAAAGTTTAAAACAAGGTTTTATCCTACTGCTGCTGAAACAACTTACGGCCCATTTACAATGAGCAACCCAACATCTGTAAGGTTTCAAGGGCGTCAAGTTCGTATGCGTGTAGAGGGCAACACAGCGTCAGATTGGCGTGTGGGCATAATGCGATTAGATACGCGGCAAGGTGGGAGTAGATGAGGATTGTCCCACCGTATACACCAGATATACAATCATGGGCTGAAAATATTAGGAAGTTTCTTGGCAAGGCTCTCAATCAATTAGATGCTACTGACCAATATTCTTCTGCTGCTGAAGATGGTGTTTTATTATGGGATAGAACAAAAAAATATGTTGTAGTATCTTCTAGTGGATCATTTAAACAGGTTGCAACTAAACAAAGTACACCAGCGTCTAATGTTGGTTCTGCTGGAGATGTGGCTGGGATGATTGCGTGGGATACTAATTATATTTATATTTGCGTTGGCACACATGATGGTTCTACTGCAATTTGGAAACGCGTTGCGTTAAGTACATGGTAAAATTATGAAAGATTTTATTTTAAGCGATGATTTAGAAAGATGTCAGCCTTGGATAGAGGATGCACTGCAATACTCAGGTGGCACACATACTTTTGATGATATTGTTTTAGGTATTGCTGAAATGAGGATGCAATTATGGGCTGCACCAAAGGGGTGCATTGTCACAGAAATTGTGGTATATCCTAAAAAGAAAGTATTACATCTGTTTTTAGCTGGTGGTGATTTGGAACAATTAATAGATATGAACAACGATATAACTAATTGGGCGGTTGGTCAGGGTTGCACTGGTGGAACAATCACAGGTAGATTAGGTTGGAAAAAAGCATTAGCGCCATTAGGGTGGAAATTAAAAAGTGCTAATTACGCATTTGATTTAAATAATAGTGAAAGTGATTAGGAGATAATTATGGGTGGTGGCTCTCAAGAAACAAAACAAACCTTACCAAAATTTGCGGAAACAGGGGTTCAACAAACTTATGGGATGGGTAGAGATGTTGCAACTCAACAGGCTACTTATGTTCCTACATACGGCCCAACAGTAGCTGCATTAAGCCCTGATGAACAAATGGCGATGCAATATACTGATATGCAAGCGAACGCATTTGGTATGCCTACAGCAAACAGGTCAGGTTATATGCCACAAGCAATGCAATATGAGGGTGATATTCAGGGATATTCTGCTAGACCATTAGCAGATCAAGCAATTGGATTATTAAGAGATGAAAACCCTGCTTTTGCTCAGTATACAGAAAGCTTTGGTATTGATCCAGAAACAGGAGAAGTTGGCTCAAGAGCGTTAGAAAACCAACCTGTAGAGTTAGAAATGCAAAGCAGTGGTGGGAAATAGGAGAATATTATGGGTAGTAGGGGACAAACACCAGGTGGGCAAGTAGCAACTCCACAGCCAACGCCAGTAGCGCCAATGCCTAATGTTCAAGGCGCAGGGGGGGTAAATCCTTTTCAGCAAGCAGCAGCGGCACAAACGCAAGCTTTGGGAGCAACTACGGCTGGGACTACTTACGCAACTGACCCAAGGGCAATGAATAGAATGTCGGCTGGTATGAATTATCAAGCACCAACCGCTGCAACAAATGCCTTGACTGCTGGTAGTAATTATCAAGCAAATCAAGCTGCTATGGGTGGCTTTCAGCAAGCTATGGGCTACAACCCACAAAATGTACAAGGTACTTCTTATCAGGCGGCACAGCAAACAGGGCCAGATCGTGCTGCTGTAGGTTTATCAGCCTATATGAACCCATATCAACAGCAAGTAATAAATCCTGTTGCTGATGCAATAGAGAGACAAAGGCAATTATCAAATGTTGACTTAGCATCAAGGGTCGCAAAAGGAAAAGCGTTTGGAAGCCGTAGAGATGTTGAGCAAGACAGATTAGATGAAGCGGCAATGCGTCAAACAGGTCAAGCTTTAAGCCCACTTTACAACACTGGTTATAATCAGGCATTGCAAGCTGCACAATTTGATGTTGGTCAACAAAGTGCAATTGGTAGAACTAATGTTGGTTTGGAAGATCAGGCTAGACGTTTTGGCGCTCAACAGGGAATGACTGCACAGCAACTAAATCAAGCTGCTGGACTACAGGGTGCTAATTTGAATTTACAAGGCTCTCAAGCAATGTCTCAAGCAGATTTAGCTGCTGCTAATGCTCGTAGAGCGAGTGCTGCAAGTTTAGGAAGTCAGGCTGCTCAAGCTGAACAACTAGGTATGTCAGCAGCAAGAACTTTTGCTGATACAGGTCGGCAAGACATGGCAACAAGATTGCAAGCTGCTAATCAATTATCTAATTTAGGTAGAACTAGTTTTGGTTACGGCACTGCAATACAAGACCGTATGGCTGCACAAGGCGCTCAACAGCGCGGTATTCAGCAGCAATTGATAGATCAAGCACAAGCAGAACAGCAGCGATATAGAGGTGGCCCAGCGCAAGGTCTAAACACAATGCTTGGTACTGTTACAGGGCAAACTGGAAACTTAACTGGAAACACAGTAAGTCAGAACCCAGGTTTATTTAATTATTTGCAAGTAGCATCACAGTTTCCAACTGGTTAGGAGAAAAAAATGACAATGAACCCTGATCCACAACAAAGCGGTTTGTTAGGTTTTTTTCAGCGCATGAGAAAGCCAAACGAGCAAACTGGTTTAACGCCATTGCAACAATTTGGTGCTGCTCTTGATCCGTTGATACTGCCACAAATGAGGGCTGGACAGCAAATTAGAGAACAGGGTGCACAGCGTGTTGCTCAAGGCAATAAAAATAAAACCATTCAGTTTTTGCAACAAAAAGCAAGTCAAGGTGATACTGTAGCTGCTCAAATTTTAGCTGGTTTGGAAAATAATAGTTTAAGCGTTAAAGACGCAATGGCACTGTACTATAATCAAGTTTTCGCAAAACCAGGCAAAACAGGTACGTCTGCAATAGAAAATTATGAGTATGCAAAGAATGTTTTGGGTATGTCAGAAATAGATGCTCAAAAATTTGGCAAACAGCCGCCATTGGTAGATATGTCTGCAAAGCCAGAAGCGCAAGCAGCAGTAGATGCTGGGTACAAATATACAAACGAAGTATTTGATCAGGCTAAAAATGCAAAACAGTCTCTCAATACTATTCGTAGGCAAATACAATTATCACAAAGTCAAGATTTTACCAGTGGAATAGGACAAGAGTTTTTTAATCAAGCAAAGCAATGGGCAGAAAGATTTGGTTTTGGTGACGCAAATGTTTCAAGTAATCAAGAATTTGGAGCATTGGTTAAGCAAACTGTTCTTGATGCTTCAGGTGGTAGTTTAGGTGTGGGTGTAAGTGCTAGTGATGTTGTTTATCTTGATGCTATGAGAGCAAATCAAAATTATAATCCTAAAACAATAAGAAGTATGTTGTTTGCTCAAGAACTGTTAGATAATCGTAAAATTGAACTTAGAAATTTTGCAAATGAGTATATGAAGTCAGATATAAATAATGGCAAACAATACATTGTAAACAGATTTGATTTTGAACTTGCTGCTGAAGAATATTTTAAAGATAAGCCATTGTTTGGCAGTTTATACATGGAGTAAATTGCATGGCGCAAAAAAAGCTGTCAGAAATGACATTAAAAGAATTAGAAACTGAATATAATTCAATAAAAAATGATAGTTCAAAATTGCAAAAAATTGAACAATTAGAAAATTTTGCAAAAAAGAAATTCAATGTTGATTTGTTTTCGGGAAAAATAAACGATCAAGTAAATGATCAAAATATTAATTTTACAGATAGAATTTTGGATGTTGCCCAAGCTGTTCCTAGAGGCGCTTACAATGTTGTAGAAGGTTTAATTGATGCACCAAGAGACATTGTTGGACTAGGCGCAAATTTAATAGAAAAAGGCTATAATAAACTCACTGGCAATGAACAATTATATGATGATAGAACAAGAGCTTCTATTGATGCGGTCACTGGTAATAGGGATGTCGGGGCGTCAGAAGAAGTTTCCAATCAAAGTTTGGGTCAAACACTTTTAAATCCACCCAGATTAAGCCAAGTTCGCAAAGATATTCCATCACTTGACGCATTTGTAAATCAAGAACCAAAAACAACGGCTGGCGCAGTAACTGAAAGAGTTACAGAGTTTGTTCCATTTGCTGGTAAGAACATTGTCACTCAGGGAGTAGTTCCAGCTATTACTTCATATTTTGCTGGTCAATTTGAAGGGGTTAAAGGCACAAATTTACAATTTCCTGTAGAAGTAGCTAGTGCAATTTTTTCACCTACTATTTTTAAAAAGGTAATTAGTCCTAAAGGTGGGCAACTTGGTGGGGCTACAAAGGAGCAATTAGATTTATTAGAAGCAGAAGGTGTTGTGCCAAGTGCTGGTCTATTAACTGATGATGTAAATATTAAAGCGTGGGAAGAAGCCACTGCTGCTGGTAAAAACCTACAAGAAGCGTCTTATGAAGCCTTTAGTCGTGCTGCTTTAAAAAGAATTGGAATAGATGCTAATAGAGCAACGCCAGAAATGTTGGAGGCTGTATATAAACAACTAGGAGTTAATTTTAATAATTCTATTGGCGCAATACAATTTAAAAACTCCAAAATTGTTCCTACAACAAAAGATTTAGAAGATTTAAGTAAAATTTTAGGTACTTATGGCGGTCAAGTATCTCCATCTATGGCTGCACCAATTTTTCGGGAAATTGATAGTGCATTGAAAACATCAGCGCGAACAGGTCAGTCTCTTAGTGGAAATCAGATTAAGCGTTTCCATGCTACTTTAAATGACATGACAAGACGCGGTGATGTTGACGGACAATTTGCAAGAGAAACAATTTCAATTGTTAAAGATTTAATTAATAGAAACTTAACAAAAGAACAATCAAAGTTATGGGTTGATACAAATAAAAAATATAGAGATTTTCTTACAATAGAAAAAACATTAATGAAAGCTGGAGATGCAACAAGCGGTTTGGTTACTCCACAAAATTTACGCACAAGTGCTGGGCAAGTTTTTAAGCGCCAATATCTTTTTGGGAAGTCTGATCTAAGCAATTTAGCAAAAGCTGGCTCTGTTGTATTGAAGCCATTGCCACAATCAGGAACACAACCACGTTTGGCAGCAGTAGGTCAGGGCGGTGCAGGTACAGATGCAGCGCGATTTGGGGCAGCAGCTTATGGTTTTACAGGAGACCCAGGAATAGCCGCGACTGCTGCAACTGCTGGATCATTATTAAGTCCACTAAGAAACCAAGCAGTTTCTACACCGTTAGGACAAAATTATTTGAAAAACCAAATGATTACAGATTTAGAAAAAAACAATCTATTAAGAATGTTAGCAGCTACTACTATACCTAGATAGGAATAACATGCGATTAGAACCATTAGATCAAACACAAATTGAAAGCATTGTTTCCAAAGCTATTGAGGATGCCGTGGATTTTATAGAGGCTGAAATATCTCCAAGAAGGATTAAATCACAAAGGTATTTTGATGGTGAAGTAGATATAGGGCATGAAGATGGGCGATCTAAATGTGTTGCTACAAAATGCAGGGAAGTAGTTCGTGGCATAAAGCCATCTATTCAACGTATTTTCTTAACAAATGATAAGCCTGTAGAATTTGTTCCTAGAGGGCCAGAAGATGTGGCATTAGCTGAACAGGCTACTTCTTATATTTCGTATAAGTTTCAACAGCATAATGGCTATAAAGTTTTAAATGACCTCTTTCAAGATGCTTTAGTAAAGAAAACTGGCATTGCCTATGTCTATTATAATGAAGAAACAGACCAAGAAATTCACACTTTTACTAATTTAAGTGAAGAAGCTTTTGCCTTGTTGGTAGAAGATGATGAAGTAGAAGTTATAGAGCATGAAATGCGTATGAGCATCAGTGTAGATGACATGGGCATAGACATAGAAGTTCCAGAGCATGATGTAAAAATATCAAGAACAATTCCCAAGGGTGATATTTGTATAGAAAGCGTACCACCAGAAGATTTCTTTGTAGATCGTAATGCTCGTGGAATTGATAATTTCTATATTTGTGGTCACAGCACAGAAATGCGTGTGGGTGATTTGTTGGCTATGGGCTTTAAGCTAGAAGACTTAGATGGTTTAGAGGGTGGTCAATACAGCGTTGTTGATGATGAAGCAGAATTTGCTCGTAGAGGGTACTCTATAGATGAAGATAGTGATGAAAATATTACTACAGCTTCAAAGAAAATAACCGTTACCCAGGCATATATGGAATTAGATATTGAGGGTACTGGAATACCTAAATTGTATCAGTTTATATGTGCTGGCTCTATCTACAAAGTATTAAACTTCTATGAAGCTGATAATGCACCATATGCTATATTTGAGTGTGATCCAGAGCCACACGCATTTTTCGGCACAAGCTTAGTTGATTTAGTAATGGATGACCAAGATGCTGCAACTTCTATGTTGCGTGGTATTTTAGATAATGTTGCATTAACAAACAATCCTGGTCTTCAAATTATGGATGGTCAGGTAGCCGTTGATGATCTTTTAAATAACGAAATTGGGCGCATTGTAAGAGTTAAATCACCAGGTGCAATAAGTGAAATGTCTGTACCATTTACTGCTGGAAGCACATTACCAGCATTGCAGTATTTTGATCAATTGGTAGATAATAAAACTGGTGTTTCTAAAATGGCGCAAGGGTTAGACCCTGATGTGCTTAAATCCTCTACAGCAACAGCGGTAGCTGCTTCTATGGAAGGTCAAACAGGTCAAGCAGAAGTAATTGCAAGGAACTTTGCTGAAGGTGGCATGAAACAACTGTTTTCATTAATGCTAGAGCTAATGGTTAAAAACGCAGACGGTGAAGAAATGATGCGTTTAAATGGCTCTTTCGTACCTGTTAATCCAGCAGCTTGGGAAACAGATATGGATTTAAGTGTAAATGTAGGCATAGGTACAGGGCGTGAGAATGAACGTATGGCAGCATTACAGCAAGCGTTTGGTATTCAACAGCAAATATATAATACATATGGTGCTAACAACGGAGTAGTGACCCTTACACAAATAAGAAATACAATGGCTGATATGTTGGCTATTGGTGGTGTGAGAAATGCAGATCGTTATTTTATGCCTATGACGCCAGAAATAGAGCAACAAATGATGATGCAACAACAGCAAATGATGCAGCAACAGCAAATGATGCAAGGTCAACAACCTGATCCAAATGCTGCATTTATGCAAACAGAGGCAATGAAAGCGCAAACAAGAGCGCAAGTAGATATGTCTAAAGCTCAAATGGATATGCAGTATAAAATGCACAAATTAGGCATGGATGACGATTTATCCAGGGATGAAATGGTGCAAGATTTGGCTGTAAAAGTTGCTGAGATTTTAGGTAAATACGGCACTGCTGTAGATACGGCTAGTATTAAAGCTGAACAAGACGCAAGCAGACCACATAATGAACAAATGATGGGTATGGGCGTTGGATATTGAGCAAAAGGCCAAACGGTCTAAATCTTTATTAGAGAATGATTGGTTTATGAAAACCATGCAGAATTTGCGAGAACAACAAATGAATGTTTTTGCGAATAGCGCGGCTACGGAAGTAGAAAAGCGTGAAAAGGCGCATAGTATGATACTAGCGTTAAATGCAATCCAGCGTGAACTACAAGCGGATATAGACGCTCTCACGCTCATAAGAGGGAAGGGAAAGCACCGTGGAAACGACTAACCCCATCAACGGCGATGATTTACAGGCGGTTGCCGATAATTTGATTATAGAAACGCCAAATAATCCTGAGAAATCTACAGAAGAAGTTGTAGAGGCAACTGATGACGGTCAGACCGAAATAATAGAAGATGTAGAAGAAGAACAGGATGACGTTGAAGCCCAAGCCAACGATGATGATATGGGTGAGGAATACGAAGAAGCTGAACAGGACGAAGCTCAACAAGAGCCTGTATACACCGTCAAAATTGACGGAACGGAAAAACAGGTAACCTTGGACGAGCTTAAACGTGGCTATTCAGGGCAAAAGTATATCCAAAAGGGCATGGCTGACACTGCTGAAACTAAAAAGACTTTAGAACAGCAACAGCATCAAATTGCCCAGGAACGCCAAATGCTTATGCAAATGGTACAACAAGTGCAGAATGGCAATGTTCCGTCTATTCCCGAATATCCGTCTGAGGAACTACAAGCTAGTGACCCTCTAGGCTATTTAGAGAAAGAGGCAGAATATCGTCGTGCCGTAGAAAAACGCCAACAATTTGACCAACAGGTTAATTATGTGGCGCAGCAAGAAGCGCAACAAAGGCAACAGCAGAACAATCAGTTTCTAGAACAACAGGCGCAACGCTTGTCGGAATGGATGCCTGAATTTGCTGATCCTGAGAAGCGTAACGTATTTATTCAAGATATGTCTTCTAAAGCAAAAAAACATTACAATTTAACAGATGAGCAAATTGGAACTGTTAAAACTGCTGAAGAAGTCCGTATACTAAATGATGCGTTAAAATGGCAAGACTTACAGGCTAACAAGGGCAAGGCTCAACAAAAAGCCGAAGGCGCTAGGCCAGTAGTCAAACCAGCAGCTAAACGTGCGGCAAATTCTGGACGAGTATCCAAAGCTAAAAAAGCAGAGGCAGCAATGAGGAGAACGGGTAGCATTGATGATGTTGCAGATTTCCTTATGAATAACTAACTTTTGCATGAAAGGATACAGCAATGGCTGTTACAGCAAATACAAATGAGACTTATGATGTCTCTACAATAAGAGAGGATTTAGCTTCTGCTATGGCCTCAATTTCGCCAACGGAGACTGTTTTTATGTCTGCTATTGGCACACGCAACGTTGACAACACTTACTTTGAGTGGAGTGAAGTTGACCTGGCGGCTACTGGCGCAAACAGGCAGATAGAGGGTGATGTAGGACTATCCAACACAGCACCAACTAACGCTGTTCGTAAGGGCGGATATACGCAGATCAGCGCCAAGGTTGTAGAAGTAAGTTCAACCAATCAGGCAGTCAACGGGGTGGCAAACGCACAAACTGTTGCAAAGCAAGTAGCTTACAAATTAAGCGAGTTAAAAAGAGACATGGAAGCCATGTTACTTAGTAACGTAGCTGCCGCTGTGGGCTCTTCTGGTACTGCTAGACAAACAGCAGGGCTACCAGCTTACCTTACTTCTAACGTATCTCGTGGTTCAGGTGGTGCTAATGGTACTACATCTGGAACAGGTGAAAGTGGTTCGGTAAATGCAGCAGCAACAGATGGGACTTTGCGTCCTATTACAGAGACACTTCTTAAATCTGTAATTGCAGATTGCTGGAGTTCTGGTGCTACGCCAACTATTGTTATGTGTGGTTCTGCACAGAAGCAAAAAATATCAACTTTTACTGGTAACGCAACGCGCTTTAAGGAAGCTGAAGATAGCAAACTAAATGCTGCTATTGATGTGTATATCAGTGATTTTGGTGAGCTTCAGATAGTGCCAAACCGTCATATGCGTGTAAGAACAGTGTCTAGTGTAGATTATACACCAGATGTTTTTGTTCTTGATCCAAACTATGCGGAAGTTGCTTATCTACAAACAGCAAAGCAAGAGCCATTAGCGAAAACAGGTCTGAGCGAAAGACGCCTCATTTCCTGCGAATATGGCTTACAGGTGACTTCACAGAAGGCACATGGTGTTGTTGCAGATATAAACGCATCATAATACTAAGGGGGGCAGCAATGCCCCTCTACCAATGGAGTTTTATATGAAAATAAAAATTACTACAGATAGAAAACCTTGGGCTAATGGTAGCCCACGTGTAAAAGATGATGAAATAGAATTAGATGACGCTGAAGCCAAAGCTTTGATAGATGCTGGCATGGCTATTGCGTATCCGTTTATTAAAGCCTCAGAGCTTAAAGATATGTTTCTGAAACCCAAAAGAGCTAGAAACGCAAAAGGTCAGTTAAAAGCAGATGACCCAAGTACTCCTGACGTAAATGAAGCGTGGGAAGGTGGAGAAGCCCCAGAATGAGCAATACAGTATTAAATACCTCTTACCACACAGAAGATGGAAAGCTCGTTGTAAAGCGTTCTCAGGACGTACAACGCATACTTGATTTTAACAAGGAACGAAACATAGAAGGTCACAACCCTAACAGCGAAATGCGGTTAGCTGGTTCTATCCCTTTTGTCATTGCAGAAATGTGGGCTAAAGAGTGTGGCGCAAATATAGGATCGCAAGAGTTTCAAGAATATGTTAAAAAGAAACTAATGAGTGGCGATTTTTCTAAGTTAGTAGCAAACGGATATTGATATGAATAAACCAACATTAGCATCTTTGGATAAAAGGGTAGTAAAAGTGGAAACTCAACTTGATGAACGCTGGAAACAAATGATGGCAAGAATACAAAGGGTGGAAGTGGTTATTCTTGGCAGTGCTGGCGCAATTATTTTAATGTTGGTTTCTATTCTTACTAAGGTCTAATGATTGACCCAGTTTCTTGCGTTGCCCTGGCAACTGGGGCATATAAAACTCTCCGCGCAGGTTTAGACACTTATAAAGATATTTCTGAAATGGGTGGTGCTTTAGCAAATTGGGGTAAAGCGTGTTCTGATTTTCAGCAAATAGAAGAGCGTCATAAAAATCCACCCTTCTGGGAAAAAACTTTTAAAGGTTCTGACATGGAAACCGCGACACTTCTTTGGGCAAAAAAGGAAGAAATGGCGCGTATGCGGTCGGAGCTAAAAGACTATGTTAGTTGGAATTTTGGGCCAAAAAAATGGGATGAAATTTTGTCAATAGAGGCGCAAATGAGAAAACAAAGAAAAGATGAAATATACAAAAAACAAGCTAGAATTGATGCTGCAATAAATTTTGCAATAGGTGCAGTAATATTTAGCATTGGTGCAGCTATATTATTTGGGTTATTTTATTTCTGGGGAAGCAAGCAAGGGCGCTGGTAATGTGGGTATTATTATGGGTTCAATTAACAACTAGCGCAGCTAACGGTAATGAATTTCAACACTATCACGTTGGCAGCTACACAAAAAAAGAAGTCTGCGAAATAGCTAAAGAAGAAGCTAAAGTTCTTGTAACAAACGACAATTCAAAAATAGTCTGTATTCAAATAGAGTTGTGATACTTAAAGAATTTCGCGGAAAATACATAATATATGACAAATCTGGAAAAGTTGTTATAATCACACGAGAAAAAAGAATAGCAATTGCATATGCTAGGGCGAAGAGATGACAGAATTTGATAAAGCCGATTTGAATAATAACGGTGTAATAGAAAAGGCAGAGTGGAATAAAATAGCTTTGGAAGATCGTAGATTAGAAATGATTGATCGTGATCTAAAGCGCAATGCAGAGCGTCGTTTTACAGGTTTTGCTTTGATGGGGATGTTGATTTATCCGTTTATTATTTTGCTTGCTTCTGTCCTTGGATTTGACAAAGCAGCAAGTTTGATAACAGATATTGCCAGTGTTTACGTTATTGCTGCATCAGGAGTAGTAGCTGCATTTATGGGTTTTAACGCTTATAGTGCAAAGGCTGAAAGCAAGAAGACCAGTATTCAGATGGAGGAAAACTGATGCTACAATCAATTATTGGGCCGATAGCAGGTTTAGCAGGTAGTTGGCTTGATGCAAAATCACAAGCACAAGCTGCAAGTGCAAAATTAAAACTTACAGAAGCAGAAGCAAAAGCAAAGATTATGCTTAGTAAGGAAACCTCTGTTGCAGACTGGGAGCGCATAATGGCGCAAGGTTCGCAATCAAGCTGGAAAGACGAGTGGTTTGTAATTGTTCTGTCTATTCCGCTTGTTTTGGCGTTTATTCCAGGCACTGAAGGGTGGGTAGATAAAGGCTTTGAACAGCTTTCTAAAGCACCAGACTGGTATTTTTACAGCTTGGGCATAGCAATCTCTGCATCTTTTGGTGTTAGAGGCGTACAGAAATTCTTTAAGAGGTAATTATGTCTGATATGAAAATACCAGTAGCGTTAGTTTTTGCTATGGCTGTGCAATTAGTTGGTTTGGTGTGGTACATAAGCAACATCGTTCATGACATTGAACATCTTCAAGGCCAAGTATCCGCGCAGCAAGATATTATTAATTTGTTAAATGATGATGTAAATGATCTTTGGGTATTCTGTACATTCACAGAAAATAAATGGGCAGAAGCATATACAACCGATATGGTTTACGAACGATTATGTGGAACAAAGGAATTTGTTAATGAGTGAAGCATTAAAAAAACTCCAGGTTAAAATAGGCTCAAGTGCTGACGGTAGTTTTGGCCCTAATACCGCTAAAGCTATCTGCAATCACTACACGTTAAACCCAGAGCGTGGAGCGCACTTTCTAGGGCAGTTAGTGCATGAAAGTGGTACATTTCGTTACACAGAAGAAAACCTAAATTATTCTACAGCATCTATTCTTAAAGTTTTTGGTAAATATTTTGACAGCGAAAGTGAAGCTGAAACGTGCGCTAGAAACCCACAGGCGCTTGCTGATAGGGTTTACGGACACAGATATGGCAACAATGGTCAAGGTTATTTATGGCGCGGTAGAGGCTTCTTACAATGCACGTTTAAAGAAAATTACGCCATGTTTGCCAATGATATGAACCTGCCAGAAGTAATGAAAGACCCAGACCTGGTTGCAACAGATTATCCTATGGAAAGTGCTATCTGGTTTTTTAAGCGTAACAAGCTTTGGGATATGTGTGATGTTACTCCATCATCAGAAAGCGTTAAGGCTCTGACAAAAAGAGTAAATGGCGGTTACAATGGATTAAAGCACCGCCAAGAAGAAACCATAAAAATATATAAATGGCTTAGTTAATTAAAAAATAAACTGTTTTGTTGGAAATGATAAATATTAACTTTTCTTTTTGATGTCTCTTTCCAAGTGTTTTTATGAGAAATTCCCTTTCTATCTCCCAACTGTTTCCACCCAACGCCTTTCCAAAATTGATTACTAGCCAAATCATCAGCGCAACCACAAGCAAAATCTTGTATGCCCCTGCTCTGACCATGCTTCATTCCTGCATCTATTAATGCTTTTCCTCTTTCAATTCTTCTTGCATCTTCTTGAATAGCTATTTGATTTACTTTTGACCACCTACCAAAAGACATTAAGAGAAAACCAACTTTATCTCCATTTTCTTCACATAACCATAGTTTATCATTACAAGTATTTGACCATCTTTTACCAGTTTTTTCACCAGTAATTGCTGCTTCATATGCAGTATTTGGGATAAAACCTAAAGCATTGCTTTCTATTTTTGATAAAGAATGAATATATTTTAAATCATTTAATTCGGCTAATCTTACTTTCATAAAGTTTTCTCCAGTAAGTATTTTTATAATTATACAAAATTTTAATTAGTTGGTCTAGGCATAGGCTTTACAAGCGTATTAGAAGCCACCTGAGTACCCTTACAGTAAATTAGCACATCATCGTGCTGATATTCCATTATAGCGTACATAGCCTCCTTAGAATGGCTACAAGCGTCATATGATGGAAATACTATGTTATGCGTTGTTTGTTCGCCTTGGATAAAATAAGTTAATACCATAAATGTGAAGTATTTTAGCATTGTTTTTTCCTCATTGGTTTTGTATTAATTTTTTGGGGAAGTACTCCTATTCTTCCCCACGACATTCTTGATATGTAGTTGCAACAAATCCATTTCTCATAAAACGATTTGCTCTTGTCTGTGGGTTCATTTGGTCTTCTTCTGCTACTGCTACCATTAGGAAACCTATTTCTGTTTCTGTTGGTAATCTTTGAAATTTACTTTTAAATGCCTCTATATAATTCATATGTTGTAACCTTCTTTCCTCAATTTACTTACAAACAGTTTTAACTCTGTTTTTGCTAATTCATAATTATTCCAAGCGTTTTTATCATGGTCATTTTTATACCTTTCCTCAGACCATTTAGCTTCTTGTTGTTTAAAATATTTAAGCTCCTGTTCTTGTCCGTGATTAAGTTTTTTCATTTCTAATGCCTTGTTTGATAATGCTCCAATGTATGTTATTTCTATGCACAAAGTTATTAAGGGCTTGCAAAGACATATCTAGTTTTTTTGCTGCTTCTGTTTGCGTGGTTTGTTTTGAGAATTGCGCTACTAGGTTAAGCCGTTCACGCCTATGTCTCTCATTTATTTCGTTCCAGGTTTCCATTATTGCACCACAAAAAACGTATCTATATTAATGACTGCTAGTCCAAGCATTACAGCCCAGAAAAACGCTATCCATCTTTCTTGCTTGCTCATATGTATTTACTCCATCTTTCGTTCCAGTATTCAGTAACTGTTTCGTCTATGGTATTTTCTTCTATGTATTCTTCTAAGTTGCGTTCTTTCATTAGCTTGTGTGCTTTTTCTTGTGCATCACCTAATGTCTCACAAGTTGGCAATATGTCAGCAAACGCAGACCATGCCATTTCTTCTTGTTCCATAATGTCTAATTTAACACGCATTATATATGCTCCTCTACTAACTGCTCATGGATACTGTTGTGGTATTCGGCTATAAGAGCCTTGGAGAGCCGCGCTGAGATAGGTCTAGCTCTTTCTGGGTGGTGCAAGTCACAAACATCAAAGTCTGCACTACAGCCCTGTAGTTCGTCGCTGTATTGGCTTTCTGTAAAAGAGTAATAAACCTCTAATACAAATTCAAAGCCACGATACTCTACTGGTATATGTTGGTAATGTGGTTTCATTATACGTTAGCCAGCGCAAGTTTTACTTGGTCAGCATCTACAAACCAATCGCTTACACTTCCCTCTAAGTTAAGCCCTGTTTCGCGGCTATCACGACCAGAACCCCACTCACATTCACCTTTTAAAGTTGACGCATAATAACTTGAAACAAATTGACCATACTCACAGTGGTTATAACGAGCGTCATAAAACTCAACCAGAGGGTCATCTTCTGTGTGAGTAAGGCAATTATTTCTGCCATAGCTTTCGCCCTTTCGTACAATTCGTGAGTTAAATGGAATTCCGTTTCTGTTGTTTCCTAGATTTTTCATTGGTTTCTCCTTCTATACATATAATAAAGTCTCTTTTGTGCGACTTGTCAACACCTTATTTACAATTAATTTAACAAGATTGAAAAAAAGTTTGATAAAAACTATAAATAATAAAAATCAATTGACAGGTAAAAGCAGTGTACAAAGTAGAAATTGAGGTATCAGGTCAACCACAAGGCAAGGGCAGACCCAGGTTCACCAGAACAGGCAAAGCTTACACGCCAGATAAAACCAGGGAATATGAAAGCCGTATTCAAGCAGCAGCTTGGAAAGCAATGCAAGAGGCAAAGCTAGAGCCGACAGAACGTTTTGTGTCAGTAGAAATAATAGCGTTTATGGAAATACCTAAGTCATGGTCTAAGGTAAAACGCATGGAAGCTGAATATGGCGCTCTACAGCACACAACTAAACCTGATTTAGACAACATTATAAAAGCAGCACTAGACGGTATCTCGTCTGGAAAAATTATTATGGATGACAAGCAAGTAACCAGTATAAAAGCTAAAAAGATGTATTGTCATCCTGATCGTGGTGCAGTGCTTTATATGTCAGTGTCTTGGACAAATCCTGGTGAATAAGAATAATCAGGGCCATAAGTCTCACGCCACAGCTTTGTTTCTTTATGTAAAGCT
>Ga0208643_1000603_pt1 | contig 23028 bp, 28 predicted proteins | sample VirMetDEL_Nov_12_FD_184516 | JGI IMG/M metagenome (GOLD analysis project Ga0208643, IMG submission 184516) | Aqueous microbial communities from the Delaware River and Bay under freshwater to marine salinity gradient to study organic matter... | ecosystem: Environmental > Aquatic > Marine >... | reverse complement strand
AAATGATAACGAAAAACATCTTAAGACAGCTGTTGATTGCTGTCTTGAAAACGGACACAAGCTTTGTTTGCAAGTCCATAAAATCGCAAACTTGGATTAATAAAAACCAACCAACCAAAAGAAATGATAACGAAATACAAAAAGGGCCTTGTCGTCCTAAGCGGTGGCCAGGATTCAGTTACCTGTTTGGGTGTTGCACTTAAGCAATGTGAAAGTGTTATTGCCATTGGCTTTAACTATGGTCAGCGGCATTCTGTGGAAATCAAACAGGCATCTCATATTGTAAGTATGATCCCGGGTGTTACCTATAATGTTGTCGAACTCGGTGGCATGCTTTCAGGGCTTGTTACAAGTTCGCTAACCGGACCCGGCGAAGTGACAGATGAACATCCCGACAAACCGGGGCTTCCTGCGAGCTTTGTTCCCGGGCGCAATGCCCTGTTTCTAACCTTATCACATGCCTATGCGCAAAGTGAAAAGTGTGACGCAATTTACACCGGGGTCTGTGAAACTGATTACAGCGGCTATCCCGATTGTAGACAGTCTTTCATTAATCACTTAGGTAATGCCTTGAACGTTGGGTATGAATCTGATATTACAATTGTCACTCCTTTGATGTATAAAAACAAGGCCGAGACTTTTCGGATGGCACGCGAATATTACATCTTGGACACAGTGATTGAACATTCCCATACATGTTACGAGGGTGATCGTTCCAAGCGTTTTGATTGGGGTTACGGTTGTGGTGAATGTCCGGCCTGCCTGTTACGGGCTAAAGGTTGGGATGATCTTGTAAAGCAAGACAACCTTGAACAAGCAGCCCTTGGCCTGTAAAAATTATGTATCAAGTTACGAAAACTTACGGGCATGACAGGGGTATCAGTGCTTGCTTTCGCCAACCAAAGGCAAAGTCCCATTGTAGATTCTTGCATGGTTACGCCTTGCAATTTACAATCACTTTCACATGTGAAACATTGGATGAAAACAATTGGGTTGTCGACTTTGGCGGTCTCAAATTGTTGGAACGTTATATCAAAGAGGCCTTCGATCATAAAACAGTCGTAGCCGTAACTGACCCCGCAATGCCAAAGCTGAAAGAGCTCTATAAGATGGGTGTCTTGGACTTGCTTACATTACCCGCAGTGGGGTGTGAGGCATTCGCCCAACGTGTTGCAGACATGGCACAACGTGTTATTTATACAAGCGGTCGAGAAACCTTGGCTCGTAAAGTGAAAGTTATATCTGTCGAGTGCCGTGAACATGGTGCCAATTCCGCAACTTATTACCCCCAACATTAATGAAAAAACATATTTTAGATATCGCGGAAGTTCTAGTTGCCGCCAGTAAAACGGCACGTCTATTACCTAACAAGTTGCCGGAAGGTAAAACCTTCTTTTCGCTTTATGGTGTGCCCCGTGGGGGTATTGCAGCCGCCCACCATGTCGCTAGGTCTTGCCCGCTACCGTGCGAGGTAACTTATGACATCGAAGAGGCTGACTTTATCATTGACGATTTGATAGATAGCGGGGCGACCAAATCGTCCTATATGGAAAGCCATACATCTATCCCATTTTACGCCTTATTTGACAAGCGGGGTGTCTTTAAAGATACATGGCTTGTTTTCCCTTGGGAGGTAAAAGATGAGTCTGCCGGACCTACCGATGCGGTTGTGAGATTGCTTCAACTTATAGGTGAAGACACCAACCGGGGTGGCCTGCTTGAAACACCGAACCGGGTTGTCAAGGCTTGGGGTGAATGGTGTGGGGGTTATAATGTGGACATTGGTTCTCTGTTTAAAGTGTTTACCGATGGCGCCGAGCAAAGCGATGAAATGATTGTTGTAAAAGACATCCCATTTTATAGTCACTGTGAGCATCACATGGCGCCGTTTTTTGGAACTGCGACTATCGCATATATCCCCAACGGTTCAATCATTGGGCTTAGTAAATTGAACCGGGTGGTGAAAGCATTCGCCCAACGTTTACAAGTGCAGGAGCGTCTCACCACCCAAATTGCCAACGCAATGGAAGAGCATTTGCAGCCCCTTGGGGTTGCCGTAAGGCTGCAGGCACGTCACATGTGCATGGAATCCCGGGGTGTATGCCAAAGCGGCCACACGACCGTTACAAACACCCTGCGGGGTGCCTTTAGAACCCAACCTGAAACACGGGCCGAGTTTTTGGCCTTGTGTAATGGATAAAAAAAGAACCAGAGCAGATTCGTGCCTTGATTTTCTGGCAGCTATTAAAGCCCAGAAAATACCAGAAAATCAGGTGCGGGTTTTGCTTTATATTTTCTTAAACTACGGTTGCAGACAAAAGTCAATTGCTGATAGATGTGGTATGAGTGTCCACAGTGTTGGAAACGTTATACGACATTTAGAAAGTGCCAAGTTTATTGTAAGTTCGAAAGCGCCAACCGGGCTCGGTAAAGCCGGGAGAGGTCGGGAGTATTTTTTAACGAAATTGGGTTACAAAAAAATTGAACCATTATTATGAGACTTTATCTTGCATCAGTTTATTCCAGTGGAGTTAATCTAACCGGCGACTGGACCAAAAAGGTTGCGCCGGCCGAACTCAAACACCGCCAGGATTTGAAATACATTTTGGAGTCTTATCACTACGTTCACAGTCAACCCCTAGTTGATAAAATGCGGGAAGATGGCATCCGGGTCTTTTTAGACTCGGGTGCCTTTTCTGCCTACTTCGGGAACGTAGAAATTGATCTAGAAGCCTACTGCGATTATATACATCGAAACCATGACATCATTGAAGTTGCTAGTGTTCTTGACGGTATTGGAGATCCGCTCAAGACATATGAAAACCAAGCCGCCATGGAAGCCCTTGGCACCAGACCTTTACCCTGTTTTCACTATGGTGAAGACCCCGAATTCCTTAAATTTTATGTTGCGAATTATGATCATATCACATTGGGCGGGATGGTCCCAATCTCAACACCGCAGCTCAAACTATGGCTTGACGAGATATGGTCTAAGTATCTAACAAAACCAGACGGAAGCGCCAAAATCAAAGTCCATGGTTTTGGTATGACCGCCGTCCCACTAATGAAAATTTACCCGTGGTATAGTGTTGATTCATCCTCTTGGGTTCAAATCTCAAGTTTTGGTAATATCATTTTGCCGGAAAATGGCAGCATTGTAACACTCTCAAGTGAAAGCCCAAACGTGAAACAAAAGGGTAAACACTTTACCAACATCCCCCAAATGCAACAAGACGCACTGCGCGCCAGAATTGAAGATATGGGTTTTAGCCCCGACCGTATGTCGACCGACTATCATTGCCGGCGTATGTGGAATATCTATGCATACCAACAAATGCAAGATGAAATTAATATGAAAGACACCAGATTTATTAACCAACAAACCACACTTTTTTAGACTATGTTAGATGAATTAAAATTTGTTCGCAATGCCGTTGCCAAAAAGGACTTCGTTCCCGGGCTATGTCATTTCCGCATTTGCGATAACCGAATTACAGGTTACAACGGTGAACTTGCCATATCAACCCCGGTTGCCATTGACTATAACATTGCCCCAAGTGCCCCACACTTTATGAAGGCAATCAATGCCTGTAATGATACTATCACTTTGAAAATGCGCGGGCAGAAATTGGAAGTTCGCTCCGGTCGTTTTAAGACAAATGTGCCTTGCATTGGAGTAGATGAGGTGCCTGTCATTTTACCACTTGGTAAACGGTATGACTTAGATATCAACCTTGTTGATTGTTTTAAAAAGCTGTTACCGTTTGTGGGGGTTGACGCTTCTAAGCCTTGGGCCTGTGGTGTGTTGCTACGGGGGCAAAGCGCATTTGCTACAAACAATATCGTTCTTATTGAACATTGGATTGGCGGGGAACTACCAATTATCAATATCCCGACAGCGGCATTGGTTGAAGTTGTTAGGTATAAGAAACAGCCATCGTATTTACTTGTGGACACCAACCGTGTGACATTTTGCTATGATGACGGAAGTTGGATTAGTCATAGTTTGAGTATTTTGGAATGGCCAAACGTTGAAGACGTTATCAATGTCGAAGATGCAAATTATATAAATTTCCCGGAAGGGTTTTTCGAGGCTGTTGAGCAGCTTACACAATTCAGTGACGATTTAAAGCGTTTCTATTTTATAGAAGACCACCTTGCAACAAGTAAAGATTTAGATGAGGCGGCGACTGTTGAATGTCCTAATTGCCCGCCGGCGGGTTGTTTCAACCTTAAAATTATGCAAACGTTAGAAGGTGTTTCCACAATGGTCGATTTCACTAAATGGCCTGCCCCGGCACCTTTTGTTGGTGACGGTGTGAGGGGTGTTGTAGTAGGCTATAGACAATAAAATTATGATACAATTACTATTCGAATTTATGTATGCCCAAGGCCAATGCAAGCCGCAATGCCTTGTTGAGTATCAGCGGCAACAAAGCAGACTTGAGATTCTAAAACTTACACCCAACCAACGCTTTCAGTTAATGATGCGGGGACCTAAACATGGCGCGTGAAATTATAGGTTACGAAGAGACGGGTAAAAGAACCGACAGCGTTGGTTTATTTTGGAGCGAGCCCCGCGCCATACAAGCCCCACCAAAGGTAGCTATCAAAAGGGAACCACCCGAGCCCGTGTGGCTTGAACCCGGTTACCTACCCAACCTAGAGGAAGCACGGGCTACACAGTGGGACTTGTTTACCCCGACCGAACTTTGGCATGCAGCTGCGCGGGGTGAGTTTTTGGTTTTTGATATTGAACAATCTAGCAATTACTTTCTGGTAATGTTCAAATCATTAAGTAGCGGTAAGGTTGTCTATTTTGAGATGGGTGAGGGGTTAGAACTTAGCATACCAACCCTCGAAAAGATTGTTGATAGTTTTTGCCTTATTGGTTTTAATAGCCGGAACTATGATATACCAATTCTATCGTTAGCCCTTGCCGGTAAAAGCATTGGTGATATACAACGTGCCACCGATATGATTATCAAAGAGCGTATGCGGGGATATGAAGTGTTGAGAGAATTTAAGGTTAAAAGTCTTAAGGTTAATCATATCGATTTGATTGAAGTGGCACCTCTTAAGGGTTCACTTAAAATTTACGGGGGGCGGACCCATACCGAAAGAATGCAAGACCTTCCATTTGTCCCCGGTGAGCATTTATCACCTGAGAAAATTGAAATTGTTAGATGGTATTGTTTAAACGATTTGCAAACCACACAAGACCTTCATACTGACCTAACAGCGGCAATAAGATTGCGTTCCAAGATGGGGCAAAGGTATGGTGTTGACTTACGTTCAAAAAGCGATTCCCAAGTTGCGGAAGCCGTTATCAGTAGTGAGCTGGCCCGTTTAATGGGGCGCAAACCGGAACGGGTTAAGATTGAACCTTATACATCCTACCGCTATCAAAACCCCGGTAACCTTAATTTCAAAACCCCCCTATTACAATCGGTGATGCAAACTGTTCTATCAACTAACCTTTACGTTGGTGAAGGTGGTATGATTGAATTACCAGCTGATTGGAAAGCTACCAAAAAACAAACGGGGTTGAAATTTACAATTGGTGAAACCACCTATCAAATGGGAATTGGTGGTTTGCATAGTTGTGAGTCACACAAGGCGCATTTCAGCTGTGCCAAATACATACTTGTGGAAAACGATGTTGAGTCTTTCTACCCGCGAATTATATTGAATCAAAGGTTATACCCTGAGCACTTGGGGTCCGCGTTTCTACAGGTATATGAAACAATTGTAAATGAACGCCTTGTTGCAAAAGCAACCGGGGACAAGGTGGTAAACGAATCTCTCAAAATTACTATCAATGGTAGCTTTGGAAAACTTGGTAATCGTTGGTCTGTTTTGTATAGTCCAAGGCTTGTTATCCAAGTTACCCTTACCGGGCAATTAAGTTTACTCTACCTAATTGAGAAAATTGAAATGGCCGGGATAAGGGTGATAAGTGCTAACACTGATGGAATCGTTATAAAATGTCCAAGGGAACATAAAGGGGCACTGGAATCAATTGTTACCGAGTGGGAAAATGAAACCTGCTTTAAGATGGAGGAAACTTTATATGCAGCCCTGTTAAGCCGGTCCGTGAATGATTACATGGCTGTTATGGATGGTAGTTTTAAAGTAAAGGGCAAGGGTGGTTTGGGTAGGGGTATTAACCGGCTATTCAAAAACCCGACAAACTTTATATGCCTTACCGCATTGGAAAACTTCTTTTCAAAAGGTATTGCCATTGAGCAAACAATTTTACAGTGCAAAGACATTAGACAGTTTATCAGTGTGCGGGTGGTAAAGGGCGGTGGTGTCCACAATGGGGAGTTTCTAGGTAAAGCCGTTAGATGGTATTATGCAACAGGCATGGAAGGTGCCGAAATTGTTTATGCTAAAACGGGTAACCTTGTATCACGGTCAGCCGGGGCAAAACCGTTAATGCGCCTACCCGCCACCCTACCGGGGGACATTGACTTTGCTTGGTATATTGGCGAGGCATACAGCATGCTCGCGGATATGGGTTACGGGGTTTAAACAAAGGCTTGCTAGTTACTTGGTTCAAGCCACACCATAACAACCGGGAAATGAATTTCCCGAATTTGCTTGGTTGCATCAGGGGCGTGTGTGGGAAACCGCATGCGCCCCAAACCTTTACCCCGTGGGGGTTTGAAAATAAATCTACTTTTTCCTTGGCGTTTAGATTCACGGCGGTAAGTTACACCCATGACCGCCGACCTTTTCTTTTACACCGAGACCAGCCGCCGCCCGTGGGTGGAGCAGGTTGCCCGTGGCGCCTTTACCTTACGGGTAACGTTACCGGGTAACCCAACCCTCGCCGAGATTATGGCTGCAACCAACAAAGGTTCTGGCCGGTCCGGTGTGTTTGAGGTTCACACCGACGAGGGTATCTACACCCACCACAACCCGGCATTTGTGGACAGGGGTTACGGTCGGCTGCACCCGGACAAGGCGGTTTTTACCCCGTGGTAAAAGGGTTTGAAAATAAATCTAAATAAATTTGACAAACCCAACCCAACCCTTATCTTACTTACATGACCAAGCAATTACAAACCCTCCTCGCAGCATACAACGCCAAAGCAACCGAGCTTTGCGGTAACATGGGAATCACGGTTTCCGAAAGCGATTTCGGGGAATACACCCCCCAAAACAAAAAGCAACTTTTCTCTTACATTGACGAGATCGTTTTTCGCCGGGGGGAATACGGTGGCGGCATGTGCCACGTGATTTGCCAACTTGTAAAATAAATCCAAATAAATTTGACAAACCCAACCCAACCCTTATCTTCCAAACGTAACCAACCAACCAAAAAAATGAAAACGACATTTGCAATCAAGGCCTTAGAATTAGAGGCGAAATTCAAAAAAGCAGCTAAAGGTGTAATTCTAGACAATAAAAAATGCTGGAGAATCGTGGATCTAAAAGCGACATGGGAGGAGAACCCCCATCTAGGATGCCAAGAAATTTCCGACAGATTAGATAAAATCATCGGGAAATGAAATTCCACGACAAACTTAAAAGCGTCGAGAGGATGAACCCCAACGAACCAACCAACCAAATGAAAATCAAGACAACGCCCCCTTGGAAAATCAAAGCCCTGAAAGAAGCCAGTAAAAGATTGCAGTTCGATTCGTTCGATCTTTTCCCTGACAACCGCAAAGCAGGTATCTACATGAGCGCACTGCTGCGCGGTGGGTTGGTTGAAGTGACAGGATCAGACGCATGGAGGAACAACCGATATGAGATCAGCTTAAAGGGTCTCAAATTCCTAGAAGCAATAAAAGCACTAGAAGCATCGTAACCAACCAACCAACCAAAATGGGTGACATGCTGTGCTAGTGAAAATAAATCCAAATAAATTTGACAAACCAGATTCAAAACCCCATCTTACACGTATGACAGCAACCACCCGCCAAGCAATTGAAGCCACCGTAGCCAAGTTCAACCCCAAGGCCGTTAACGCTTTTCAGGATTATGCCAAAGAGGCCGAGCACATGGACGGGGTTACCTATTGGGATTATTTTGCCAACGTAACCGAAGCCATTGAGGACTTTGAAATGTGGGTAAATGAAACCTCCTACAACCTTGATATTTTCGCCATCTTAGACGGCCTACGTGAGCAGGCCCAACAGGGGTAAAAAATAAATCCAAATAAATTTGACAAACCAGATTCCAAACCCCATCTTCCAAACGTAACCAACCAACCAACCAACCAAGCAAAATTATGACAACCAATTCCCAGCCCGCCCAATTAGTAAATGAAACAGATTACACCACCCGTTCTTTCAAGTTCAACACCCCGGATGAGATTTTCGAATTGTCCCATATCGAAATGCTGCAACTTAAAGACGTTATCAAACAGCTGCGCACACCCAAGGCAGACCGGCTACCTTACAACGTTTTAAGACCAAACCAATTTCGCGAATACACAGTGAAACTTGAAAACGGTGAATACCACGATTTCAAATTTCAAACTGCCTTTTTCAAGTATATTGAAAATGCGGTAACAAGCAAAAAGGGTTTCCGCATTTTCGCCAACGCTGACGATGGGGTAACCGTGCAGCTGTAACCAACCACCAACCACCAACCAAATAAGAAAATGAAAATTACAGTTGAATTCGGCGGTTACTACGAAATTGAAAACGGCAAGGTTTTATCGGTGCATGTTGCGCCGGGTTACCAGCCAGTGACCCCGGTGCAAGTGCAGGCTTATGTTAACCGGGGTTTTGCACCCACGCACTGCCTGTCGGCATGCCTTGCCCAAGTTAACGATTGTGGCCATCCAAGCACAGGTGAAGATGAAATGATGTTGCACGGCGCGTAACCACCACCAACCACCAAACCCAACCCTCGCCGGGGTTGGGTTTTTTTGTGCCCTGAATGCTGCGCCTGTGGTGCCCGTGGTGAGCCTTGCGGGGTAAAAGGGTAACAGGTCACCCGATCCCTGTGGAAACGCCTACACGAGCCCCCCACCGCCAAACTTACCCAAGTTTTTGAAATAGGCCAAAGCGGGGTCCGACAAATCGGTTGTGCCAACTTTTACAATAAGGGCGAAACGTAGCACCGCAGATGCAGCCACTACATCGGGTATGGTATAGCTAGCAGAAAAGAGGTGGGTCATCGCGGCATCTAATGTATCATAAAGTTCTTGCCCCCACATTACATTTGAAAAGCCCCCACTAAACATCGCACCAATTTGAATCGTAAACTTATTGGCCGGCACTGTCGTTTTAACACCCGCCACGTCATAAAAGTTTGGATCAATTGCGGTGGCAGAGGCGTTTGTGCCATCGCGTAATACATACAAGAAACTCGTAATTGGATCTGCAGCCGGAACGGTCCTTGACCATGGTGAATTCAGAAAGTTATCATAACCAACACCAACCCCCGTCAAAACACCTGATGTCTTTTTGATTGTTAGATCGGCACCTGCCGCCTCATACACGTTGCCCGTGTTAACAACCCCCACAGCATACGCCAAATCACACAGCTGGCTCATAGTGGACTTGCCATAGACGGGAAAGTTGAACGCCGTTGTTATTGCCGTTCTCCCGGGATGGCCGAGGTTACCTATCACCGCAATGGTTCGCCGTTGTAATGGTGTAAAGGGAACCGGCGATTGTATGATACCAGATGCGTCGACCCCGATGTATGTAATATTTGCCGTGGTTAAATGCGCGTCCACAATTGCAGTCGCGGCGGGTAGAATGTAACTTGTGGTTACCTCAGCCCCCGGGATATCATTTTCAACAATGATGTATGTAATTTCACCGTGATCGAATTTGGTGTTGTTTGCATTTATTGAAAGCCCGGCAATCATCGAAATGATTGCAGTGCTGGACTCATGATTTATATGCGTTACCATGTTTGCGATTTCGGTGGGACCGTATGCGCTTGATTGCATTGGTTGTTTTCCGTCTGCAACAGCCCCATTAGGGACTACGAATTTATCTGTTGTAAGTGCCATTTTCTAGTTTGTTAAGTTGTTAGTTCCATCTGTTAGATTATTAGTTCCATCTGTAAGTATTACCTGAGTCCCTGTAATTACAACCTCATCTGAAAGATTCACTTCCTCTCCCCATACATCATAGGCGGCGGCTCTGATGTATATGGTCGGGGTCTTTCCGTTAACGTCTTTGATATTAAAGAACGGCACCGGTCTGGTTAACCCTTCATAATATAAGTTCCCCGCCCCCGGTGTAAAGCCTTGTGTATCAGAAGTCCAAACCCGATAGAATGCAAAGTCACTGTCTGTTGTAATAAGCCAACCTAAAGAGTATTCGAAAGACTCGTCTGTGTCTGCTATATAAAAAACGAAAACTTCCAGCTTGGCTGGTGATGGGTTTGTTTCTGTGATTGTGGCAGGTGCAACAGCAGCCCCGATATCATTTATAGCGGTTACATCAAATCTAATTTCCCGGTTAACACCACCACAGGCAACGGCCTCATCGATTCCAAAATCGTATGAATTTGTCGTTACCTGATTTGTGCAACGTAAAATACCTGATGTATAAATTTCCACATTATAGGCGGTCGCGAAAATGTCGGCGTCCCATTTTAAATTTGCTATCAACCCGGTGAAGGCGGGCTGGACAAGTAACCCGGTGACAGTTTCGGGAACTATAATTGGGATACCGACTGTACCGGTCCATGTTTGATAAGGACCGGTCCCTTTGTTAATACCGGCAACTCTAATTGTGGCGGTATCGGATGAGCTTACTTGCAATATATAACTTGTCGCGGTTGTTTGCAATGTATCAAAAGTAACCCCATCGTAACTAATTTCCAAAGTGTAGATTGTTGCCCCCAAGGCGGGCGGCCAGCTTACTTGAGCAAAGTCTAGCGAACCTGTAATTGGGTTAACATTGATAGAAGCCACAACCGGCAGGTCTGGTTCAACCCTTACCGGGGGAGTATTAATTGCAGGGGCATTAACTTCATCATAACTATAAACCCGGCTGTCCTCATTTACGCATTCTATCTTAACAAGGTCATTGTTGGTGGGTGTTATAGATACAACCCTTGCATTAATACCCTCTTCATTTTGTTCGCCAAAGATATATGAGGGAGCTTCTTCATTACTATTGCGTTGCAAGTCGTTATTATCCCATGCTCCAACTATCGTAAGGATGTTGCTACTTTCAGAATTGTATTCAACGATATATGAATCTGTAGCTTCCCCTGTCCGTGTCTTAAATGAAATCACATACACAGGTCCAAGTTCCATTGTTATTTCTTGATCTATTGTAACTTGGCTTTCTGTATAAGTTTGCACAAAACCAGACTTCCCCCAACGGGGTAAATCATGTGACAATTTTACAAGGGCATTGAGTGCCGGCAGGTGCCCTTCCAAGCCCGTTGTAAAGGCATAGCGTTCACGTTTAAACACAACCCCTGCCCGGCGGTACAACCCCTCGCGGTAAGCCTTGTCCGGGTTGGTAATGCCAGTGAGGTTCACTCTGCTTGGTCGGTTACCAACCTCGTCACCGACCGTGCAAAGTATGGTCCGGGGTTTCCATGTGACCTCATCTATAAACTTGATTTCCAAACCATCTGGATCATTAAGTTTAAAGAAACTCATGGACCATTCGAACGAACCCCTGATGATATTTTGTGGTGTGAAAACGGCACTTGGTATTTCTGCAAATGTATCTCTAATCGCACTAATGTTTGAGCCCGTAATTATAGGAATTGCCCGACCAACGGATAAGGCTAATTTAGAAGCGTCCCAAACATTAGCTTGGTTTTCATATACAAAATCGAAATTGGTGTTATCACTTTCAAGTTCTGCTTTGAGTTCATACAAGCTTTCCAAGTCTATCAATTCGATGGGTAAATTGGCACCATAAGAAGCAGTTAAAATTTCAATAAATGCGTCAACCGGAGAACGGCTTGCAACCAACACCCCCGGCAATTTAGTTACAAGATCATAAACGGGAAGCCTGCGCTGCTGACGACAATTAAAACGGGCATTAATTTGATCGTTCAAATTATTACTAGCCTTTGCTTTGACGGCAATCATTGTTTTGTTCGGGTAATCTTGCACGTTGGGTAAAAACCCCCTAACAGCCTCCCAATACAATGTATCAACAGTGTTAGACGCCGTCCTATTTGGCGTGATTCTAAAACCCCGAACTTGATATCTGCCGGCAGTAACGTCAAGTCCAAAGGTTTCCCGTTGTGCCGTTCTGCTTGCGTGACTTGAATATCCGGTTGTGTGAATTACCCAACCGCCAACAGCTACCCCAAAATCATCTATTTCCTGATACTCGATTTGCCACTCAACAAGCTGTAATTTTATCTTACCCTTGCTGTTTAAAACGTAAAGCCCTTGTGGAAAATTAATATCAATTTCAATACGGTCAATAGTGGTGCCAACGTCATTGATAATAAATGGGCCATAGCCGGCGGGGTCATATGAGGGGTGTCCCGGGCCATAGAGTTCAATGTTTATAACCTCGGGTGCTGTAACAACGGCATCCCGGAAAAGGGTAACCAGCTCACCGGGGTAATAAATTTCAAATTCGACGTCCGCGTAATTAGCAATCGGCGTATCTTCTAATTGCAACTCGGTCGGTTCAACGTAACCATGTGACAATTCATACAAGGTAAATTGAAACTGCTCATTTCCAATTGTGCTGTTATAACTACGGGCGCCCAAATCAGGATAGACTTTGGTGTAACCAAATGCACACGGAACGGCCTTACCTAATTTGTTGGCGTTCACTTGACCCCTGAGACTAAAACTAGGGTCTGCGTCCGGCTCGTCCCCAATCTTTGGCGGTTGTGGGGCAAATGCCAAAGTGACAGCAGTTGCGATAAGACTTGCAATTGCTATATAAAGAAGGGTGGTGACGTCACCTAGAAGAACGGTGAAAGTTACAATATCATCTATTTGAATTACTGTGTCTTTGTATTGGTCTTGCGTTAAAGCGCGACCATTAATTTGAACAATAGTCGGTAACTGAAAAGCCGTCCACCCCGGATGCCTGAGTTGTAGATATTCGGAAATTGTTATAACCGCAACACGCTCTTTTGTGTGTTCATGTAACTTGAAATAATTAGGAATCTTGATTACGTAACCCATAAAATTGAACTGTTGAATATTTAGATCTTATTGCTTGTATTGGTTCAAGCACCACACCCCCCGCACTATAACAATGAAGAACGCTACCACCGGGACCAACATTAACCCACAAGCCACAATGATGGACAAGCCTTTTAGAATTACCAAGACCAACGGTGCAAAGGTGGGCAGGCTTGTCTAATTGTTTCCAGCCGCCGGCAATAACTTTATTAATCCCTTTAAAGCGTTGCAGGTCTTTTCGATCTATCTGTGGATACATTGGCAGCTCAGTTTCTTTGAACTTGGCATATATGTCCACAACAAGCCCCCAACAATCAAAAGCGGCTGGCCCCCTTGCCCCGGCTTCCCATGGGAGGCCGATATAGTTTGCGATGTTTCCAAGTGTCATAAAGCGGGGTTGCTATTTAGTGTGTAAAGTTCTGTTAGAAAACCTTTATTGATAATATCGGCAAAGCTGGCCGAACCTGATACCTGCTCCGGTGTGATTTTAACCGCTGTTAAATATGACGTAAGCGGGGGGTCATTGTGGGGTCTTGTTAAATCACTTAATAGATAGATTCTATAATTTAATTGGACCGGCTCATTTGCGACTTTGATCGCTTCTTTTAAAAAGTCACTTGCAACAAGTTCGGTGTTGCTAATGGCAATATCTAAAGCCCTAATACCCTGCTTGTTTTGGGGTGCTAGTTTCACATTTAAACCAGACGCCTTGAATGTGAAAAGGGGACCACCTGAAACAAGCGGTAAATCCATGTCGACATTATTTTTGATTAGATACTGTGTATCTCCGCTGCTATGTGAGATTTCAAATGTTTCAAACACCGGGTTATCACTTTGTGACAATGCGTAGGCCTCTTTCAATGCTTCCGTGTAGTTGCTCATTACGGTATTTTTTTGATGGCTTCAGTTAATTCGTCTAGCTTTGGTGCAAGTTGTTCTGCTATGTAAACCCGGCCTTTAAGCTCCCCGACTTCCCTTGTCACATTTAGCAAACCTGTTTGAGCCTTTTCATGTTTAACTTCACACTCCTTAGCCCTTGTGATAACCATTTTCCATAAAATTCCCATTGCAACGAGAACGCCACCTGTCACTGCTGTTTCTAAATCGTCCATTTGTTATGTAAGGAAACCCTATGTAAAGAACCCCCCAACATGCAAGCATGTAGGAGGGTTGGGGTAACTAGGCCACAGGGGGTTATTTGGGGGTAGGTGGGAACCCACCCCTCACAATGCCGGCGTTGGCAAGGTAACTCCACACAAGGGCCGACAGGGGGGCAAGCCCGGCAATAAGTTTCACAGCCATGCCACTATCAATCCAATTAAACTGAACGGCGATTGCGGGTAGGATTGCAAGAAACTTGCGGACCAGTGTGAACAGGCTTTCGGCCCCTTCATGTTTAACAACGGCGAACCCAATGGCCACAATTGCCACAACAGCCCCGGTAATACTACCCCACGTTTCGCCGGGTAATGCGGCAAAAAATAGTGCTCCAATGATTGTAACAAGTTCGCGAACTTGTCCTAGTATCTGTTTTGTATTCATAGATTATTTGATTTGATACCAATCATTCCCGTTGGTGAGGAATGTTGCAGACCCAAAGTCTGTGGTGATAGAAGTGCCACCATAAATAACTTCACCATTGGTGGCATCAGTAGATTGCAAAGCAATTGTAATATTGTTTGCTGAAGCATTACCATCTTTATCAATGATGGTAACTACATGAGCATTATTTTCTATTGCCCCTGTGTTTAAGATTCTAGGCAACCTGACTGTTCGACTCCCTGTTGCGGTTCCAGCAGCAAAGAAATATCTTTCAATGCCTGTGATGTCCATAAAAGTCCCCTCTTGTGTGGCAATCAAATTGTTTGGTCGAATTAAGCTTACCTCAGCATAGGGGTCATTATCATCAATGGTGGAGATACCCGATCTGATTAGCATTCTAAGGTCATCACCCCTATCGTTTGCCTCATCAAGTGCATAGAAGATGTGACCGCGTGAAGCATCATTCCAAATTGAGGGCGTCCCACCATCATTATCATGGTCCACCTTTGTTGGCTTGGTGGCTCCTGGTCTGGTTGGGAATGGGGTTAAGTGAACCAGCTCATAAAGAGGGTTGTCGGGATCACTAACATCAGGGGCCATCCACAAACGAACTTGATACTTGGTTTCAATCATGCTTGAGAAAAAATACAAAGTATGGTCGGGCGTGCCAAATGCTGTGCAGCTGTTTTCAGTTAGCCAAATCAAAGGCGTGGTTCCATTTGTGATAGGAGGGGCAGCTGCGAAAAATACTGTGATGTTAGCAACCTCAACTGAAGCCCTTCCAGTCAGGACAATTGGAACATTACCCTCAGTGGATAGAAGGGATGCGCTTTTGAATGATGCTGACCCTCCATCATTTTGTAATACTGTCACACACTGCTCCAATTGGCCTCCTGTAATATGCAGATTGCCCCCTATCTGGTGAACCAATTTATCAGCAACAGAGGCATCCCCCAAAGTAATAACAGCATCAGCACCTTCCATTAATAGTCCAGTGGTGCATTCTGTGACATGGACGTGGTGTAAAAGAAGGACATTTGCTGTTGCGGATGGCACATCGAGTGCCCCCTTGTTGGTGGCATAAAGGCCAATCTCACACTGCTTAAATAAGCAGTTTTCCAAGAAGTATTTATTGGGTGTGTTCCATCGCATTCCAGTCCCAAATTCAGTCACCCATAAATTCCTGAATGTAATCGCATCACCTTGCCATGTAACTTCTGGATCCACCAAGTCATCAGCTGGCTGCGTCCAGATCCCATAACTCGCAGTCAACCGTCCCGGTCCTCTTATGTAAAGTTGCTCAATTGTTCCATAGTTGTTAGCAGATGTAGAGGCACCCGGTATTCTGGTCCCCGCATCATTAGGATCAGTCACTACCGAGAATGCTTTCCCAGTAACAGGCATGGCATCAAAAAGCAAGGAAGTCCCTCCAATGCTCTGTCCTTTGATTACTTGGCCTTTGTATTTCAAAATAAGACCTGTTGAGAAATTATAGACTCCATCCTTGATATAAAGTGATGCCCCTGTGTCAAGGTGTGCTTGGAATGCGGCGGAGTCATCCAAACCATCATTTGGAATTGCCCCGGCCGGAATGATAAAGCCTTCGACAGTCACATCAAATTGAAGTGCCATTTTCGCAAGCGAGTCTTGCGTTCCACCTTGTGGTAAAGTTACAACTGACCCAACCCCGGACGATGGACCGTTTACAACGTTTTCAATAGCAGTTGCGTTTTCGGCCAATTTGATTGCTGACTCTTCAATCGTTTGACCACCCGCAAAAAACGGAAGCCCAATTAGCATGTTCAATAGTATTTTTTTCATTTTGTTTTTATTGCTCCCAATCTTTCGGAAATATATTTGTAACAGCGTCGACCCCGGCGGCAAATTCAGCCTCGTAGTTTTCACCATAAAGTATCGCAGCCTCAAGTTCCAATGCACTAAGACCTGTATCAATTTCGCAAACAACGGTGAACCCAATTTCCCAATTGATACCACCGGACAAGTCCAGAACTTGATAGCTCCCATTGCTAATAAGAACTTCGACGTCTGTTAATACTTTGCTTGTCCCAACGGGTAAAGGAAAATTAAATTTGTTAGCACCATCGGCAAGCGAATGTTTGACAAACGCTTCAAAAACTTCCACCTGAAAAGGTGTGCAAGATAAGAGAATATTATAGTATTTACCATCCCCCGTGAAGCGTTGTCGTTGTCTAACATTACCACCCTCCATTTGATTGACAACAAGGTTGTTAACCGGGTTATATGAAATTCCAATTCGCGGGGCTGGTAAAACTGAGGGCCAAGTTATCATAATCCTTTTCTACTTAATCCGTAAGCCTGCTCCGCCGATTGCGAAATTTTACCTTCACCGGAAGCAAAGTCTTCAGCAACAGCATCTATAATGAATTGCAACTTTTCCCCATCACCGTCTGAGGTTTGCTTTGTAGTAATTTTAACCGGGGCATTGTTAATGATTTCCACATTAATGGTGGTGGCGCCGCTACCGCTACCCCCTGCGAAAAGCTCCTTGGTCTTTTGGGTGGAAATGATACCTGTGGGTCCTACAATCTCAACACCCTTTTCCCCGGCAACACCCGTTTGCCCGGACCCAAGTCTACCGCCATTATAGAACGCCTTGGGGGCTGCTACGCTACCAATTGTGGAAACGATATTAGCAGTAGCAGCGGCAACGGAAGCCATTGCCCCAATGTTACCCGGGAAAGGTAACGCAGCCGCATTTGCAATACCTTGTTGAATTTTAACAATTGAATCAGCAATGGCGAACGCCTTGGACGCTGCAAACATCACTTTGTAGATGCCACTTTGCTCACCCGCGAAAGTTTTAGTGATACCCAACAGGCTGCCATATAAACCAGAGTAGATAGCAATTTGATCTTGTTTGGCATTTGCTGTTGCGTTGGTTTTTTGCAACTCGATCGCTCTATACAATTCGGTCTCTTGCTGGCCCTTTTCTGTTAACAGTGAAAGACGTTGGTCATAGTAGTTTGCAATTTCCTCGAGCTCGGGGAAGCCTGCCGGGGCACCACCGAAACCACCACCACCGAAACTAGGGTCACCACCGGGTCCACTAAAACCAAAACCAAAACCGTCATCACTTTGACCACCTTTGCTTTTCTCAAATGCTAGAATTGTTTTAGCAGCGGCATCCTCCGCGGCCTTGGTTGCTAGGGGCGCGGCCTCCGCAATACCCATAGCCAAACCGACCATTGTATATCTACCAATTTGGGCAAAAACTTTAGATGGTGAACGTTCATCAAAGATACCCATTGTGGCATCGATAATTCCTTTACCCGCATCGATAACAGCGTCGACCGGGGCTAGGGCTGCATTTTTAATACCAATGGCAAGTCCTATCATTAGGTTCTTACCGGCCTCCATCATTTTGTCAGGTAGGGTTTTGAGATAGTCTAGAATTAATACAAAAGTGCCTTTTACGATTCCATGTAATCCCTTTATAAGTGAACCCACAATTCCGGTGAATGTTTCCCACCCGGTTTGATTACCTTCCAGATAGTTTGCAATGTTTTCAAAAACACCTTTGATAATATCAAATCCGCCTTTTAAAGAAACCAAGAAAATATCCCATATAACCCCAACCGTTTTTCCAAACACTTCCCACGCACCTTGTAAACCACCAATAGGCTCCAGCGCCTTGTCCAGCCAGACTATGAATTCCTGAACTTTAACAACCACGGCATTGAAGATTCTTATACCGGAAGTTTTAATGTCTTCCCATGCTTCCAATATAGCCGCGATCGTTTCGGCATTGCGTTGTTTCCAAGCCATGAAGGATTCCACAATGTATGTGAAAGCCGATTGGAAAAACTTCACCAATGAATCCCAATTCTTATAGATGAGGTAAGCCCCTGCCGCCAATACACCCAACACGAGGGTTACAGGCCCCGCCGCAGCGGCGAGCATGGCAAACATGGCACTCACACCCCCGGCAGCGGCAACCATGCTTACAAGGCTCCCTGTGGCAATTAACAAGGGTCCAACCAACAAGGCCACCCCGGCAGCAGCTGCGGTTACCAGAACCCCAATTCTAACAAGTCCCGGGTCAAGGGCATCCGCCGCTGAAAGTAACTGCGAAAAGCCTACTGCTACTTGAGCCAAAATTGGGGCAAGCACATCACCGACTTGAATCATACTCACATTAAGACTGCTCATCGCCTTTGTAAGTTTGGCACCATCACTTTCGTTCAATCTGTCATATTCCTTTTTGACAGATCCCAAAAACTTTGAGCTGTCCCCGGCAAGTTTGAAGTTTTGTTTTAGCAATTTAAGATTGCCAATAAGCGGGGAAATTGCACCGATAGATTCACGGCCGAACAACTTCATTGTTATACCGGCTTGCTTGGCTTCATCTACTTTACTGATGGCTTCCAGCACAGCCAGGATCGCGGCGGGGGCATCGTCTTTCAACATTTGTGCCATCTCACCACTATCAAAACCAAGTTGCTTCATTGAGGCTGCGGCCTCGTCGGTTGCCTTTTCCCCAATGGCCAAACTGAGGACCATGTTTTTCATACCTGTTGCGGCAATTTGGGCGGACGGGGAAACAGCGTCGAAACTAGCAGCTAAAGCAGCAAGCTCCCCTTGTGTAAGGTTGGTGGCATTTGCAATGGTGGCACCCTGCCTTCCAATGATTTGAGTAATCTTTTTAGCAGTCGAAGCGGTGTTGTCGCCAAAGTAGTTAAAGGCATCAGCGAACTTTAAAACCTCATTTGTGGACAAACCAAATGATGATCTAATTTTACCAACAATTTGACCGGCCTCTTGGGCTGCTTCGACAGATTTACCAAAGTCAAAAGCAACTGCGATTTGTTCACTTACCTTGGCAAACTCCAAAGCACCTTTTGCGCTTTCACCAAGCTTACCACCCTCGGAGACCAATGTAGCAATTCCACTTGCACCAATAAGGGAAGACCGACCAAGCTCTAAAATTTCCTTGCGAAAATCACCTGTGCTCACATCGTTCAAACCTTTAACGTTTTTTGATACATCAAGAAACGTTTCGGAAAATGTTAAACTTGCCTTTGTTGCAGCCCCTAGACCCACTGCGGCAGTTGCGCCAAATGCGGTGATAGCCTTACCCGCATTTTTAAAACCTTTGGCAGCTTGCTCGGCCCGGTTAAATTCACGAACCGATGTTTTTGCAAACCGCATCGCAGCGGCCTCAGCCTTGGCAAGTTGACCGAAATCAACAATAACTTTGCTGTAAAGATTACCAAGGTCTAAGGCTCCTGTCATTATTCTTAATTTTTAGAAGCCTTCTTTTCGGCCTCTGCTTTTAACTCAAACCAACCTATCATTTCAAACATTTCGGTATCTGTCATTTGCTCTTCTACTTCCCATGGGAACTTTCCAAGCTCGGTTGCTACTTTGTAAATTCGCAGTCTTTCAGGGTTGCCCCTTAAGGCTTTTTTACTTCTTTTTCTTCAACGTTGGAAAGTTCGGCGGCGGCTTTTGATAGCTTGTCAAACCAACCACCGGCAGGCTGCTCGGCAAGCATGTCGTAATCTTCAGGGCTGAAGATTTTAGTATTAGTTCCGGGGATAACAGTAAGTCCAATCACACCCCAAATTTGAAATTCGCTTGTGCTAAAACTTGGCTTATCAAGTGTGTTACCTTTGGCGTCCACAAATGACATCGACTTCGTTTGAATAGCTCCACGCTCCGCAATTGTGGGTTGGCGAACTTGGAATTTGATACCGTCAACTTCGACCGTTTGGGTTTTGAAGTTGCGTGTTTTACCGAGTGTGGCGGATCGATACTTGTCAATGCTTACAATGTTTTTGTTCATGCTTGGTTTTGTTTAGGATTCAATAATAGAAAATGCGAAAGGGGTAATACCGGGCAGGCTTGCAAGGTTAAACGAAAGGGCTTCCGTCTCGAGTGCCCCAAGGTCACCGGCGCCGGCAGTTGTTTCGATAACATACCACCCCTTGAAAATAAGGGTTCCAGCCCCGGCTTGAATTTCAATGTAGACCCTTTCGGCGGCTGCTTTGTGCATGCGAAATTTATTGTTGAGATCATCATAACGATCGACCGTAACTGTTACATCGAGCAGGCCTTGGGTCCGGGTCCGGTAACCCGCATTTTGAAAATCGGTATCATCCAAAATGTCACCGGCAAGTTCAATGCTATAAGCGTTTGAACCACCAATGGCGGCAACCCCTAGATATGCGTAATCGACAGTAACAGCGCCACCGGGGTCAGCGGCAAGTGTGATAATACCTTCAAAATAATCAACAGCCGTAACCACTGAACCACCAACGGTGACCACCGTCTCCGGATCAATCAATCGTCTCGCGACATCTGTGATTTGATAGGTTGTAGGGGTAAGCTCCGTGGTGGCTTCCCCTGTCACCACCACCCTTGATCCATGTGAATAGATTTTGGTGGTGTAAGCAGGCGAGGAAGACATTTAGAGTAGGGTAAGGGGTCCGGCTGGCTGGAGGGAAATACTAACAGTTTCGAGGCCACCAACGTCACCCGTCATACCAAAGGTTTCGATAATAACATCACCCTGAAGCCCGGTGCTATCAGCGTCACTTCCTGTTGGGAGGTATTGGAAGCCAAGGGTTGTTCGGGCCACCTTGGCAGCTCTCACAAGCGAAAGACCGTGGGCACCGGAGGCAATATCGACTGGACCATTACCCGTCATCGGTTTGAAGTTGGAATCAGCAGAAGCCGTCCAATCATTTAGCCCTTGACAACGTGTGCGATAGCCGGCGTTTGTCGCAAGGTCAGTATCATCCAAAATGTCACCACCAATTTCAAGCGATGGTCCGGTTGCGGGTAGATCATACCACGTTACTCCAGCATCATCTGATACTTGGACTTTCTTATTGTATGCGGCGGTGGAACTCATAGTTTCTTAAAGGTGGGTTTGTTCATGTAAATGTAGAAGTAGAATTAGGAGGAAAGCAAGTTTAATTTATGGCGTGAGAAGTTCATCCATCTGCTCAGGGGTGACCCCAACCTTGTCTTGGAGTTCTGTTGCAAAGGTGACAATCATTGGGTGATCTTTTTTAATATCAGATGTCATATCCCACGCATCTCGTAAGTCTTCATCCATAAGTTTCAACTCACGCTTGAAAGGCTTCCACAAGCCAGCGGCCTTAAGCCTTTCAAATAAAGTGTATTTGGTGATGGATCCAACTTCAGGGATTTGCGCTTCTAGTTCCTCGAGGGTGTAGTCGATAATTTGATAGCTCAAGCCGGTTGCTGAAAAGTCCTTTTTGAAATATGAAATTGCCGGGTCAAAGTCTACTCCTGATTCTGGCGGGTCTTGCTCTTCCAGATATTTGAAATTGGCAGGGGTGACCCTATCAATTTTCGACTCATGGGGCAGCCCGCTGTTTTTTGGCAAGAGGCTTTTCTTATTGGATTGGGTGACAATAAGGAAGGGTGAAATTTGAATTAGTTTTTTCATATTACTTTATGGGAACAGTGGGGAGTAGCGGGCAGACAAGTGGGCATTCCATTGTGCTAGTTGCGCTCCTGTAATGTGCTGTGAAAAATAGACAATCTCCCCAAGTATTCCAGAAAATCCCCCGTTGATATCAAAGCGACAAAATTGCCCCAGTGGGGTCGCCGGATCTCCGGCGTTGTATGCAATGTTGAGAACTGACCATCTATTGACGGTCTGGCTTGCTGCTCCGCCGTTCCCCATATTGGTAACCACCTGCGAACCAAAATTGAAATCGACAGTTGCGCGGTCTGCTACGTCATATCCATCGACTGATAACCCGTAGCCTGTTGTGGTGAAAATATAGCTACTTGTGGCATATCCTTGATCGTGTCCACATAATACGTTCCACCCGTTGTGTGCGGCAGGTGTTCCGTTCCAGATCATTTTCGAGGCCGCGAAAACGTGAGGCGGGCGGACCGTTTTGTCTAACAAGTTGAAAAAACTCCTCGCGACATTTGATTGCAGCCCATCAGCAACTACTGTATAAGTGTCGGCGGTGGCTTGGGCATAGTTCCCATTCCCTGATAGGTCCGGGACCCGGAGCAATACTGGGTCGTATTGCCTGAAATCCCAGTGACCTAGACAGTAGGTGTAATCTAACCCCTCTTCAACTATTGGGGTGCCGTCTCCATTAAAAAGATGCGGCGGAGCTGCTATTCCGTTGCTCATTTATGGTTGGTTTTTTAGGATTGTGGCTGCTCCTTTTGTAGCGGAGGCGAAGCGGTAGGAGATTGTGAAAATGTCATTCACGGCCCCGGCTGCGATGTCGGCCATGTCCCCCAACAATTCGAGGCGGGAATCGAGGGCCAAATCGTGCGCGGCGGTTTGTGTCACATCGACCGTGCCGGATTTTCCAACTATAACATTCGTGAAGGTG
>Ga0208643_1000599_pt1 | contig 23077 bp, 42 predicted proteins | sample VirMetDEL_Nov_12_FD_184516 | JGI IMG/M metagenome (GOLD analysis project Ga0208643, IMG submission 184516) | Aqueous microbial communities from the Delaware River and Bay under freshwater to marine salinity gradient to study organic matter... | ecosystem: Environmental > Aquatic > Marine >... | reverse complement strand
ATCGTAAGCTTCAACAGTCACACCAATATTAGCGTCTTTAAGAATAGTAGCATCGTAAGCTTGTACATTAACACCAATATTAGCGTCTTTAAGAATAGTAGCATCGTAAGCTTCAACAGTCACACCGATGTCTGCATCATTTAGAATGGTTGCATCGTAAGCTTGGACATTAGCACCGATGTCTGCGTCTTTAAGAATAGTAGCATCGTAAGCCTGAACTGTAACGCCAATATCAGCGTCTTTAAGGATAGTCGCATCGGCTGGCTCAAAGACACCATCGTGGTTGTGACCTTCTGCAGCAACTGTAACGCCAATATCAGCGTCTTTAAGGATAGTCGCATCGGCTGGCTCAAAGACACCGTCATGATTATGTGAAACATCAGCCTTAGTAGCTAGAGCAATATTTACTTCTGCTTTAGAGTATACATCAGAGAAAATGTTATATGGAACAAGCTCTCCGGTGGTCTCATTATAAGCGATAACATCACCGTCGTTAATACTAGCAACATCAACATCTGTTAGTGATGTAAATGCTAAGTTGATGTCTTCATTTTCCCATACACCTAGTGTAGAGTTATACTTAATAACTTGATTGTTAGAGGGGACAGCAATAGCAACATCACCAAGATCGTCGATAGCGATAGCCTCACCAACAATAGCTGAGATTGAACTGAGATCGAGATTATGCGTTGCTACTACAGTACCTGCTGAGTCTGATACATCTACATATAATACATTACCTACAACATAAACATCAGAGATACTATCACCTTTAGTGCCCTGTCCACCTGTGCGGGAAAGGGATACTGTTTGAGTTGTCTGAGTGAGAGACGCAGAGATGCTGTTAGCACCTACTGTAATTGAATATTTGTCGGCCATTGTTATACCTCCTCAGAGGGGCTATAAACTACTTCCACTAGACCCCGGAAAGGCTTCCATACTTGCTGTGAGTCACCAGCACCTATGTCACGAACTTCAAGACCAATCCAGCCATAAGAGGGGGAATTAGGTGAAGGTTGTGTAGTCCAGCTATCAATAAGGTCTTCAGGGATTACGATTTTAAAAGTATTATCAGTAACATCAGCATCAATGATAGGTAATGTAGTAACTACACCGCTGGATTTAATGTCAACAGGATAACCATCTGTATCAAGAGTTCCTAACATATCAGCTTCTACTACTTTAGCTGTGAGAGTATAGCTGGTTAGGTTTGTAAGCCAGCCAAGAGTAATATCTAGCTGTATTTGTTCACCTTCAACAATTGATACAAGTACTGCACCATTGTCTTTAATTAGGTCTTTGGACCTTGAGTTAATTTTTGAACGTGCCATCTATTTATGCCTTTCTCCGACCCTCGGGTGGGATTTAAGTTTGTTTTTGTTTTTGTTTAGAAGCCAAATCCCTTAGTGACTACTTTAGAGCCAGCACGGATAGGCCATATATACTCTACCGCATAACGTAAAGCATCAGTCCAGTGTTCCACACCTTCTTTCTTACAGATAGTAGCAAGGTTAGGATTGCTCTCCACCCACTGAGTACGCTCTAGAGACTTGATGGTGTTGACACACCGAGGGTGTACATAGATGTCTATATCACCATTAGCATTCTTGAACTTCTTGTTAACAGCAGCCACCGAGTCAATGATAGGTGGTGCTTTACTATGAGCACGAGTTACAATCTTATAAGATTCTAGAATACTAAAGTCAGTACGACCAACAGCAGCAGAACTCTTACGAGCCTTACCAGCCGGGTCTGGGTAGCTGATAATGCGATGGCCCCTGTACTTGTCTGTTAGTGCCCTTGATAGTGTCTCCGTATCAGGGTGCCCTTGCATCTCATCAATGATGTGCATTTGGTTACCACGGATAGCAAAGACAACTGAAGCCATAATACCTACGTTGAAGTCAATAGCTACATGAACATCTTCACCAGCATCAAACTGAGGGAGAGTATCATCGATATGTTCTTTACGATTAAAGCAATAGAATACGTTATTACCAGAATCCTCAAAGCTAGCGGTATATTCCCTAGCGAACTTTAGAGGGTCTAGTGTTAGCTTAACTCTTTCAATTTCTTCTTCATCGAGGTACGGTGAATCGTGGTAAGTGTAGTGGTAGCTCTTCCAATCTTTGTCAATCTCTTGTCTGTTAAACATTTCCCAGAAATAATCATAGCCCATTGGAGTACTAATTATAAGCGCTCTACCGGGGCTAGCTCCATAGGCTTTAGAGTTCTTACGTGACCAACGAGTAGACACACAAGGCTGAATGATAGACTCCCAAGATTCCTTAAGGTTCATACCAGCACCCTTCCAAGAGCACACTTCATCTGCCACCACAAAGTACTGACCAGTACCCCGCATACGCTCTGAAGCCTCATACGACCAAATCTTTAGTTGTACGTTACCGGGGAACCAGAAGGTACCTGCAGCCCTAGAGGCTTTATCAGCGAACCCCTCCATACCCAACTGGTAGGCAAGTAGTGGGTAGTAAATATCAACAGCTTGTGAGTAGGTGGGGGCGATAATCGCTACATTTTTGTTGGGAACATCATCAGGTAAATCCATAAGTTCTTGGACAGCCAACATAGCAGCTGTAGCAGCAAGATAAGACTTACCGAAGCCCCGTGAGGCACATACAACAGCGTATCTATTATTCTCTTCAACAAACAAATCGTTGATAATCTCTGATTGTCCTTCGTGAAGACTAATATCTGTCATTTAAACGTTTCCTAACTATGGTGCAGTGAAGCCGGGGTTTAGCTGCTCTACACCGACCACCTTACAGAAGTCTGCCAAGAAAGATGCAGCTACTTGATAGGGCTCATAGGCTTCAATGAGGTGCTCATAGAAGTGTTCGTTGTTGATAACAGTCTTGGCACGATACATCTCGTGGCCATTCTCTAGGTGCTGTTCAACACGGATTGAGTAGGTATTCACAAGTGTTGCGTAAAACTTGTTAGTAGCGTCTGTGATGCTGATTGCATCGATTTCTAGTGTCTGTTCGCCGTAACCTTGTACGGTATAAATAAGTCTGTACATTGATAACTCCTTGATATTATCGTCTCTATTTGAATATATGTATTTGCTAAGATGGCTGGAGAGGATCATATTAGAATCCTCAGACCATGTATTGTTTGCTATCCAGTGAGCCATTTGTATTTGTTTTAATAGTGCCTTGTTCTTTACGAACTTGTTGTCTAGTAAATAAATCATGAAGGGGGCCCCGCTATTAGATAACTAATTTGGGAGTTAGAACCAAGACCACCGCCGCCATAAGCAAGAGTTCCCCAAGTATTGCCATCGTAAAACTCCCTAAAAGCGAAGCCTCCTTGGGACGCATATATTTTGATGGCGTCGTTGTCTAAGGTCGGCTTGGGGTAAAGCCCAACATTGCAGTAAGCATAGTAAGGGCTGAAACACTCACTATTAGTAATATAATCTGTACTGGTGTCCACAACATCTTGGAATGCGGGGCCCACCCCTCCAAAGCTAGATGCTACACCTGTTTCTACTGTTTGACCCCAAGCTTTAACACGAACATACTTCTTATCGCTCCTGTACACGGTTCTCCCAGAGCCATCAAAGACAGCAGCACCATATGTATTTATAACAGGGTTGATTGTGGAAGAAGGTCTAGCAACGTAGTAGGGGATGCTTGCAGGGTTCGATCCGGGGTTCCCCTTAAATGAATGCTTGACCTCCGATTGAATCAAAAATCTATTACCTAGTCTCTGGGCAATATAGCTTATATTGTTGTCAAGAAAGGGAGTTATCTTGATAAAGAGAATTGCATCGCTTGCCCAAACAGAAGGCATATCATAGATATAGAAATACCAATTCGTACCGCTTGAGACTTGGGTGATCATAGGCATTGAACCCTCTGCTACAATCTCTAAGTTTCTGTAATCAGCATCAATAACAGTTCTACCGCTCTGATTTGAGACAGTTGTAATACCATAGCTCATGAACCGAATCCTATAATAAAACTACCAGAACAGTCATTCGTGTTGATTGTAAGGGTTGTACCAGAAAAGGAATAATCGAAGGTATTAAAGGTAAAATTAGTGGAGCTAGATGTATTGTTACCAAGATGCAACAAATAACCCTCTCTTGTATCGAAATCAGGGACTGAAAGGTTGTAGGTAGTATTCGACAATGAACTCAGTACTTGAACCACCCTAGGAATCCTAGTAGCGCCTGCGGTGAGTGTTCCGATTTGGTCATAGAATTCGATTCCATGTGACATGATAAGACTCCTGTATTAAACTAGCAGCCCCTTTACAAGTAGTACATCGAAGGAGGCTGTGATTCTTGAATTATTTGTTCTGACAAAGGCACGCAAGTCCAAGTCACATTTCTCCGGGATTGGGAATGGGAACGTTGGCTTGAACTGATAAGGTGACCCGGAAGTAACTTCCAGTGTATGGTTAACACGGAAAGGAACAATATAACCCGGGTAGTCATAATTATAAAAGCGGACCATAAAGTCCACAGAGGCGTCACCGCGCGCTTCTACCGAGCAGATACCTTGGGTGATATAAGCAGTGTAACCAGCTGGGACTGTGTAGACAGCCATAAGTGTTTGAGAATTACCTGCTGAGATACGAGCCACTACAGTAGAAGCAGCAGTGAAGTTAATATCTGCAACATTAGGCTCGTCCAGCATAAATGCACGGTACACTCGTTTATAGGTAGCTGAAGTAACATAAGGGGTTGTGCTGTTTAGTATAATGTTTTCTCGAACAATATCATAATTTGTATCGAGACTGTAAAGCACCAATGTTTTACCATTATCAGCAGGGTCGCAAGTAATAGTGATAGCCTGAGGAGTATCAAAAACACCCCAAGGGTAAACAGTATCATTAATATCCCAGATAGTACCTTGAGTATTTGAAGTCATAGAAGGAGCAGCACCAAACTTATGTACCCAACTGTGACCTGCAACCTCTCCTTGAGCTACTTTGAGATAGAAGTTCTCAGACATCTCTTGAGAGTTGGTTAGACGAATAGTCATTCTTTCTTATCCCTTTTCTTTAGATTAAGTTTAACAGCAATTGGTTTATTAGTAGATACCTCTGTTTCAATCTTCTCAGGTACCTGACGATAGCCATACCTCATAAGGTTGTTAATGATTTGAGACTGAGTAGCTAACAACTGAGCATAAGCACCAGAGCCCACCCTGACAGAACCATCTTGTAGAGCTTCCTGGATTTCATTATACTTCTCAACCATCATCTCAATAGGACAGAATCCTAGCTCCTCCAGCTTCTTAACAGAGTCTTGTGAGTAAATATTCCGGGATCCTTTTGGACGACCTTGACCCTTTAGGCGACCAAGGGAGTCACGCTCTTGGACATCCCCTAGAGCTTTTTCGGGTTTATCGTTGGACATAGTTTCTCCATAGTTTTTATGTTGAAAAAATTTAAATATTATTTGTAAATTTTTCTTAGGTTTATAAGAAAGCCTTTGAAAACTATAAGAAATTATTTCCTAGTATAATCAATGACTTCCTTGTTTATTCTTTTTCATTTTCCCCAAGAGCCACAGATATACGCTTCTCAAGCATACAGATATGCGACTTTAGGATTTCATTTTCCTGCATTAAGATTTCAACCTGCCTTTTAAGTGAGTCTACAGTGTCAGTGTAAGATTGTTTGCTAAGAGCCATAGAGCGGAAAAGCCCAAGGATACCAGCAGAGACGACTATAACAAAAAGTCCAAGTCCAGCGGGAAGTAAATCAAGCCAAGTATTCAGTGACACCTTGTTTGTTCTCCCTAGTTTCTTTCCACTTATTCCAGACAAACCCATAGATATAGAAGTTGAATAGTACAAATGGCATTGATGCAGCTGTTGCTAAGTTCCATGACATCACGTTAACATAACTATAGATAGCTAGGGTGAGCCAGAAGGAAGCCGAGGATAAAGTAAAGACCATGCGTTGAGACACACTACGATAAAGTAATTGGCAGATACCAAGTACAGCAGCCATCCATGCCCAAAGAACCGGCGTGATAAAGAACACTTCAATGTTCTGGAAGGCGTTACCAAAAAGTAATGTATAAGCAACCAATAAGAGACCTAAACCAGAAGCTTGTTCAACACCTCTACCATAAGGGGCTTTAACTTCTGTGTTATCTTTACTTGATGCAAACTCAAAGATAACATCATTTATTTTGTTGAAAATAGAGTCCATAGAAATACAACCATCGTACTTGTGTTAAAAATGAACCATAAGGCATTTGCCCAATCACGTCCCCACTCATCTCCAGACAACCAAGCAGAGAACCATGAAGATTGTGCTAGGATGTATATGAGAGTGGCGCTAATGATAAGAACACTTATGGGACGAGAGAAGCTAAGTTTTGTAGCTCCAAGGAGAACCACAAGTGTGGCCAGAATGAAAGGGATAACATCTACTAGGTGTAGTATAGGTATCATTTGTAATATCCTTTAAGTTTTTTGTTTTAAATGTTTTTTTATATTTAAGGATATATCTTAAGACTTTTTAATACTTTTATTTAAAGGATACAACAACAAAGATATACATTTTAGGTGTTATTATAGGGTTACTTAAAGATTATTTTGAATAAGTAATACATCGAAAGGACTACCCCCCAACCCCCCTTCGTAGTAGAATCCCCCCGTATCCTACCACTACTCTTTTGACTTTCTCTGTGTCACCATCATAAACAACATAACGAGCTTTAATGCTCTATCATTAGGGCGAAGTATTTATTCCCCTTGCTAAGCTTATGAAAAAAAATAAAAGGGGCCCTCCCCAGAGCACCTCCTCAACCATCCACTAAGGACAGTCAAGGGGTGCTCCGAGGAGGGTTGTTTTTGTGTTAAGCCAAGAAACCTTCATGCCCATTGACAGTACCACGGTAGTAACCGTATTGTGGTACCCAGACGAGCTTGTAGTCTTGTCCTTGGTATTGCACTATTAGTTTACCAGCTTCCACATCATTTATGGTCTTTACCCAAACTTCACCAAGGGAAGAGTTTAGGAAGTAAAATAGTTCATCCATAATCTTATAAATCCTCTAGACAGATGATTTCAACTTTATTAGGGTTGGGTAGTTTAAGAACATCTTCTTTGTATTTCTTAGCTACAACAACAATAGGGAATCTCCCAGACTCGATAAATCCTACATGGCTGATGGCCTTATAGCGATACATCGAATAAGGTAGAGCACCAACCTCTCGTGTTAGGTTAGCTGAATACTGCTCAACAGGGTCTGTTACTACAAACTCCTTAGCAGGGTCTTTCCAAAGAGACTTTAGTAGCTCTCTGGTGTAATCATCGATACCATAAATAGCGACAACAGCTAGATCACCATAGAGACTGTTGTATCTAAGCTTGGCTCCCCCAGGGTCGTGCTTAAGTTTGAGCTTCTTAGAGTCTTGTGAACCCTTGGGGCGACCCCTGCCTCTATTATTAGTTTCATCTTTCATTATCATAGTTCCTCCAGTAGAAGTCCTTCATAACCCCCCTCGACTAGTTTGAATACTTGTGGTACCGTTCTTGCTCCGAGGTCTTCCACCAAGAAGTGTTTCCATACCGCATTAGCTACATCACTACCGGTTTGTACATCAACATAAACATACATGACACCTTTATCCTCTAGTAGAGCTTTAGCTTTTTCACAGTAGGGGCAGTCAGCCTTTCCTATAATGAAATACATTTCATTTCTCCATTGTCTTTTGAATAGATTACTTTAGATATATTGTTATAAACAATACAATTACTACAACCTTCGCAAGGAAGAGATAGTCCAAAAGTCCCATCTTGTTTAATCCTTAATACATATAGCTCTGTTCTTGAGAGGTTATCAAGCTGTTTCTTGGCCTTATTAATTGCGTCTACTTCAGCATGTAAGTAGATTGCTTCCGCGTGCTTACTATAGAGAGCAGCTTGGGGGTGTGTCTTATCTTGGTTCTTTCCAATAGCTACTATCTTCCCTTTATGGATTACAGCAGCAACGATTCTAACTCCAAAAACAGGGCTATGAGCTTCGGCTTCTTTCTTAAGTCGATTCAGAATATTATTCTTCACCTGAGACCTCCAAAGCATACATCTAGTGTTCTTCCTTTATAAAAGCAAGTGCTGATTCCAGTAAGCTAATAATATCATCATGGTTTAGTTGGAAAGAGGAGGCTACCACTAGACCTCTTGTTTCATCAAGGCTAACAGCGATACCATAACCGCCATTTTCCTCAATAGCGTCTAGTACAGAATCTACTGGGTTAAACATATCCTCAACAAACCCTTTTGACTCTTCGATAACCTTCGGGTTTTTCAGGAAGCTACTGATGTTTACTAGGTTTGATTCCGATTCATCAGACATTAGTATTTATCTCCCTTTGTATAGTCTCCATAGATACTGCCGTTTTCTTTAATCTTCTCATCTTCGTAAGGGGCTACTACACAACGATAGAACTCCATACTAGCTCCCGATAGCGCACCCATGACATTGTTCATATCCTGATAGCGGGCACCACCTTCAATATTATCAAGGTAGTAGTCAATCATACGAGCGATAAGATATTGTAATTCACCTGCGTTCTCAGGTGGGCATGAATAGATAGCACCGGTTACACCACCAAGATCATCACGGGTTTCTTGTGTTATATAGGGCATTGTTTTCTCCATTTATTAGCTAATAAGAGTAGTTTATACACTTACTCAGGTGTTTAGATTAGAAGGGTAGCCAACCGAATTGTGTTAGCAGCCATAGGTTTAGCCAAACTACACCAAGGTTAATGGCAACCCGGAATACAATCCCAAGGGCAGCACCTGCTCCGAAAGCAATATCTTTCTTCATTTTATTTCTCCAAACTTGATTGCACAGCCTTAATGGCGAGTAACTGTGCGTTTCTTGTTTCAATATTAGTTGTTTGAGCCATGAGAATAGCTCGTGCTTGTGAACGAATAAACTCTACACGTTCAAGTACATGGGGGTTTTCAAGACCAAACCCAGAGTTTAAACCGTTCTCGACAGCTACACCGACAGAGATAACACCCCCGGCATTAGCGATAAAGTCAGGAATATACAGAATGTTGTTAATAGCAAGGAACTTACCCGTATCAATCTTATCCAACTGATTATTGGCTGCTCCACAAACTGCAAAAGCCTCTGTATCTTTAATCCATTCCTTTGTTACAGTTTCACCAACAGCACAAGGGCAGTATACACCGGGGAGATAACTAATGTCCTCTGGAGCAGCAAAAGCGTAACCATGATAAGAAGCCATAGCAAGTGCTTTATCCTTGTCAATGTCAGATACACAAACATCAAAGCCAGCATCCTTACAGTACTTAGCAAGACGAGCACCGACTTTACCGAGACCTTCAATGTTAACTGTCATCTTAGAGGCATCTTCAATATTGCTAAAGGTTTGTAAAGCAAGTAAACTTTGAAGAACACCATAAGCAGTAGATTCACTACAGTCACCACCATCTTCGTTAAAGACAACCTTGTCCGAGCCAGACTCTTGAATATCAAACATACAACCATTATTAGTATTCATATCAGGAGCGCCGTAGTACTCTACCCCCAGTTCGTCATTAACATAGTTAAGGAACTCAGCGAACTGGTAAGAAACTTCGGAGTTCCATTCAGCTGCTACAATGACAGACTTGCCACCACCGAACGGAAGTCCGGCAGCAGCATTCTTGTAGGTCATACCTTCCGAGAGTCGCAAGGCGTCTACAACGGCCCCAACAGGGCCATCGTAAGCTTTCATACGTATTCCACCAAGAGCTGGACCGAGCTCAGTATTGTGTATAGCAATAACTGCTAGAAAGTTTGTATCGTTATCCGAAGCTACCACAACAAGCTCGTGCCCCGGTGAATCAAACAGTTTATATTCAATCATTAGTTTATCCTACAATGCGTTGAGGCTTAATGACCTCATCAATAATGTTGTACTTCTTAGCTTCTTTAGCATTCATAAATGCATCAGTGGGTGATAGAAGCTTCTTACGAATTTTACGACGGGTAAGCCCTGTGCACTCTTTATAGTGGTCCTCAATCCAGCGAGACATCATCTCATGAGATTTCATAGCGCCAAAGATTTCGTGTTGCTTACCACCTACACCGCCTGCATACTGGTGAGACATAATCTCAGAGTTAGTAGTAGCCATGCGGTAACTGCCAGCCATTAAAGTAATAACACCACATGACATTGCAATACCGGAAGCCAGGGTATCTACAGGAATAGAAGACATCCACATAGAATCGATCAGCATCTTACAAGAATCTACACGACCACCGGGGCTATTGATAATAAGAGTAAGTCGCTCGGGGCGCACTTCATCAGACATCAAGTTATACTCATAAATGCTGTTCACAATAGGTAGGATGTTATCATTGTTAAATACACCAGAAAGAAGTAGTACACCGTTTGCCCGTGATATGTGTCCCAGAGCTGGCATGGTGAAACCCTCAGATTCCATGGTGTCTTCCTCTTCTTCCCCTGTCTCCTCTTCAGGTTCTTCTTCTTCAAATACTTCGATTTCTTCCTCTTCCTCAATGTCGAGAGAGCGAATGAAAGGGGATTTATTTTGTGAAAAGCGATTAAACATATTTGTTTTCCTTAGATAGATTCAATAATTGGCTTTGATTTCTTTTTCAAATTCACGTAGACGTTTTGCTACAGAGAGAAGCTCAATGATAGTTGGCCAGCTCTTTAGAATAAACTGCATAGAACCCTCTACACGACCAAAAGCTCTAATAATCTGCTGCATAACCCCGAGGGTGATTACCCCGCCCACAATGGCAGGAGCAAGGAAGATGTAAGCAGTTAGAACATTTGCCTGTAGGTAGGCCATACGTACTACGTTAAATTTAAGGTACTGGAAGTAGCTATAGTAATGGACTCTCCGTAGTGATTCATAAAGTTCTGCGATTGTCTTTGGACGGAAATTTCCATCTTCAGCAATGACGAGGGCCTTCCTGTAAGCCGCCTCTCGTGCTTGGATATCATACTCAATACCGACAAGTCGCAACAAGTAACCAGAAATAACAAGGGCAACAGTACCAACAACGCTCCAAAGTAGAGCTCCTGTAACAAGTCCATATTCCCAGTCTCCAAACCAAAGGACACTAATACCTGCGCCTAGACCAATCAGGATAGGGAAGAACTCTATAATAATCATAACACTCTCAATCAAGGATACACCGAGATTCTCAACGATACGTGAGAACTTGATAGTATCCTCTTGAACACGTTGGGAAGCCCCCTCAATAGAGGAAGCTTTATCGTAGACAGAGTGATACCACTCCACCATACTAGTGCGCCACCGGAACAGGAAGTGACTAGTGAAGAATGCACTAAAGATTGCGATACTAACCCAGATACCAGCTAGCTTGCCAAAAGACAGCAAACCGCCCGTGTACTCAGTCATAGTAATGCTGCCCGGTTTGGTCAGGGCATTCTGAATCATATCATAGAATGTTCCGAACCACGTGTTGATAGCTACGTCTACCTGAACTTGAAGGTAAATCATAGTAAGAATAAAAACTGCACCAGCATACGCCCATACAGCCCACTTTTTAGTTTTGAAGAAAAGAAACATTTATTTAGTCTCCGATTCTGCCCCAGTTGGCGTAACGTCTTCTACCTTCCATGGGCGTTGATTTGAAGGATCTTCCAAAAGTTCTTCTCCACCCCCAACTTCAGGATAACCGCCGCCCTCTTGCATCTCCTTAGCTTCTTCTAAAGCCTTAGCTAACTCTCTGTCATAAGCAACTCTTATTAAACGCTCTTCATCGTCCACCCTTAACCAAACAAGTATCGTATCATCTACCATTACCATATGGTGTCTGTATTCAAACTTATCTGGGATTTCTCTAGACTGAGGTGCCCCTAAGTTAATAATGTAATGATGCCCGGCTAGGCCAGACAACCCAAGCATTACGGGGAAACAAACCAACTTAATCATAAACTTGATATTAGACACATACACAAGATAAATTATTAGAAGTGTCATAATAATACTTAGTGCTACAATATATATCATGGACGGGAACCTTCTACAGATTTACGGATTGGCTTTTGTATCTTGTCATTCAAGTCAACAACTTTACCGTTTACAACTACAAAAGTAATTGCAGTATGTTCCTCACGTGCCCTTTTTAAAATAATATCACCAGTCCATACTTCATTATAAGGGCTCAACATCGTTACAGTGACCGATACCTTTTCCTCTCCCACAAACTTGAAGGAGAACATGTGAATATTAATGGTATATTCACCATCAGGTAGCGCAGTAAAGTTTACAACTTCATAGTTACGCAGTACTTTCCTTTCTTCGCCATTAACAACATAGGTATCATTCTTGAGGCCAAGGTCATCACGATCTAGTGATACGTAACCACTCTCCTCATTAGAGAAACCTACAATAGAATTTGGGGATTCTACCCACAGGTCAACATCGTGCACAGAGCTGTCATCCCAGCGCATTTGTACCATCATCATTACTGGTGGATCAACTTGACCCTGTTTTGATATTGGGTTAATCATCAAAAAAGCAATAATGAAAAGAGAGGTAAAACCAACAAGAAGATTAAACAGCAGGTCAACAAAAGCTAGATTACTTGAGTACTTCCTCATGTGAAATCTCCGTTAGATTAAATTCACGGTCAAGATATTTGTATTCTACTTTAGTGGGTTCCCACACCTCAATGTGTTCAAGAACAGCATTATAGTCAATGGGGCCACAGGTATATACGTCTAGTTGGATTAGTGCAGGGTCTGGTTCAGTCCATACCTGGCAAGACATATGAGAAGTCTCACTGACTACAACACAGGTTGGGCCAGCATTACCGGGAACGTCTACACAAGCAGAGATAGGTCCAGCAAGGCGATTCATACCAATCTTGTCGATTAGATCAATCATCCACTGCCGAAGGCCCATCTCAGTTGGGGGCTTCTTAGCCTCAATTCGTAGGATAATATGTTTATGTACAAGCATATCAGACATTTTTCCCCTCCAAGGTTACAAGTTGAAACTTCATTGTGATTGAGGCTACTAGACCTACAAGAGAGGTTAGTAGAGCAGTACCCATGCCGGTAGCAAGGGTCTCGATGGCCTTCTTCATTGATTCTGTGTCGCCTACATCAAGACCTTGGAAGGTTGAGTAGAGGACTATCAGGAAGCCAGCCAATGTACCCACCATACCAAGAGACAACACACCATCAGCAACAAACCACTGCATATCAGAAGTAGTGTAGTCCTTACGGAAAGCCTGTGCAGCGCAGGTAACAGTGAAACCTACTAGTAAGGCGATATTTACGAAAGAAATGTAGGTGAAATCGTTTTCAAGCAAGAAGTTATGGGAATCATAAGCTACGCCAAAACCAAGAGAGATAAACATAGTAACAAATACAGTCCAGATTGTCCAACGCTTAGTCATTGAAAGTTCCTCCATTAACGAGCCACCGGTAAGCCTTAATTTCTTCTAAGCTCCAGAATAGGTCGATAAGCTCTACATCTGTAAAGCTACCGTCGAAGATTTTACTAAATTCATCATTATCAGTAAACACAGCAAACACGCTAGGTTTACCAAGGTACATAAAAGCACGGATAAACTGGCCTGAAACACCATTCTCCAACAGGAAGAATGTTTCATTCATACCGTCAATCTGGCCAAGCTTAAACTCATCAGGTGCAGTACCATCAATGTAAGAGGGATGAAAACCTAGGACACCTTGAATATCTTTATGCTTTGCCCCGAGGAACGTAACAGCACATGCAGACATGCAGGTTTTACCACGGGGTACAAATCCGCTAAGGCCCAGCTCAAGCATAACGTCGTGAGCCATATAACCTTCTTCCGCATAACCTCCACTGGAATTAAACTCAACTACTTTAGCACCAGAAATCTCGGCAATCTGTTTCAATCGCTTCGCAGTACCTTTAATATAGCCACCTTCAAACTGAATGATTGGCTCCCCTGCTTGACCTTCCCGAATTGTGAGATTCTCCGCAGAAGCAGTGCTTGAAGTAATCATAGCTAGTGATACGATAGTTGCCCCTAGAAGGGATTTGAATACTTTTTTCATAATTTTCTCCTTTTGGATGTAAGCAGTTTAGACACATGCTTAGGTGTAAACTTAGGCGCTGGCCTCAGTGACCAAACTTATCAGCCTAAGTCTATCTCTACGTTAGGTCTCCTGTTTATTAGATTTCGCAGCCACCTGCGCTACAAGCTAGAGTCTGTGAACCTTCAGTATTATCCTCAAACTCATAGTCTGAGAGCTTAGAGAAGTCTACAGTAGGCATGGCTTCAACAGCAGCGTTATACTCTTCTTCAGTGCAGGGAGTATAAGGTGCCTGCTCATAGGTGTGATCTGAGTAAGGCAAGAAGCTAATGCCAGTTACCACATCAAAGTTTTTATAAACCCAATCACCTACTTCAAGCCACTCGTGTTCTTTAACATAAACAGTTACCGACACAGAGTGTTCTGCCCAGTGTTTCTTGAACAAAAGCCAGTTTTCCAGCTGTTCAATAGCAGTCTGCTCAGAGGCAAGAGTTGCACCCCCGGGTGACTTAATTGGGAAGTAGAATACTGTTGTTCGATTGAGGTTCATTACATCAGGTTCATTTGGAACCCCTTGAGCCTTAAGAAGGTGTGTCAGGGGGTCAGAATTGGACTGACGTACTGCTCGAATATAATACGGTGAAAAGCGACCGTGAATACCAGAGGAGCTATCCACTAGTTGGCTAACAGTACCCGAGGGTTTGATAGTAGTAATGGCAGTCGCAGGGTTAATGCCCAAGCGTAGAGCATACTCTTTATTGACTTCAATAGCATGACCCTTCATTTCCTCTAGCAGTTTAGGTTTAGGATTGCGTAGAATCTTACAGTCTTGAATACCGGTCAGGGAGACCCCTAACAAACGCTCTTCTTCACAATTCTTCTTCCAGATACTACGAACATATTTGAAGTCAGTCAGGGAAGATTGGAGCGTACCAAGAATAGTAGCAATACGGATTTTACGAAGTAGTTCTTCTTTTGTGTCATCTACACGACAAACTACTTCTGAAAGGTTACAAAGTTGGTTACTACGAAGGGCAATCTCTGCGCAAGGGTTAAGGCCCACAATTTGCGAACCATCACGACGTTCTGGGGCAAAGTTCTGTAGGCCATAACGTGATACAATACCACGCTCACCTGAGCCAGATTTAATCAAGGAAATCCACTCATCCATGAAGACCATGATTGATGGTTTGCTTTCATAAGCCGCCGAGTTATTAGCAAGAGAACGTTGTGGATCCGTTTCCCACCAACGACCAGACTTACAGTCACGGGTCTCGGGGTCTCCAAGGTCGGAGATAGAAATTAGTGCAGAGCGGCGGACACCACCTACAACAACAACTTCAGCAATTTTACATACAAGATCATGTACTTCAATGGATCGAAGCTTACGACCAGCAGCCTTTCGGAAGGTCGCCTCAGTGAAGGCAAAGAGTTGTTTCAAAGGCTCAGGTCCGGAAGCACGACCACCCATAGTTTTAAGGCGGGCACCTTCTGGTCGAATCTTAGAGTAATCCCAGGAATGGACGTTACCGAGATAGAGTTCAGCAATAAGCTTACGGAGAGCCTTAGCCCAACCCTCGGAAGAGTCTTCTACAAGGATTACTCGTTCGGTTTTATTAAAGGTATCATTTACAATAGGTAGTTTGTTTACATACTGAGATTCAGCTGAGAAGCCTACACCAGTACCCGCCATAAGAATATAAAGAATCTCATCGAAGACACGGATATTATCGGCTACAGCAAATGAGCAGTTATAACCTCGGAAGTTGTTCTTAGCAAGAGCATCACCAGCTGCCCACATGGCTCGCATTGAAGGCATTACTTCCCGATTGTAGATAGCAGTCTGTAGCTCTTGGAATTCTTCTTCGGTCAACACGTTGTTGCCAACCTGTTTCCGCCAAAAACCAACAAGTCTGTCTACCGTTTCAGACCACGACTCACGACGCCCTTCGACGCCTAGAAAACGTGAGTACCTGCTTAAGTGGATGAATTGTTCGTAAGGTGTCATTATAGTTATTTCCTTGTTTTTTATTAGTTAAGCTTTTCTTCAAGCTCTTTTAGCATATTTGTTTTTGATTGGCGGCGATCAAGTTTGATACCGTGAGTTTCTTCTGCCCACTCATCAATTTGACGCTTGGTCATAGCTTCAAAGTCAACTTCTTCTTCAGTTTCAAACTCTGCCTCAAGAATAGAAGCATCAATATCCTCATAGATACGTGATTCATCAACAGAGAGTTCTTCTTCCAGGATTGGCTCACCAGCTACATCTTTGTTCTCGGGGCTGCAGCTGCCCGTTGTAATTACAAACCAAGCGTCCTTCAGGAAAGCTCGTTCTTCATCGCTCCACTGTTTGCGTACGTCTGGGTCTTTCAAGAATACAGTCAAGTGACCTTCGTTCTTAATACGACCATACATAAAATTGTTTGCATATTTCCATGCTTTTTCGAATTTAGGGTTTAGTTCCATCAATTTAACATTCCTTTATTTTTAGATTCTAAAGCTGCGAGCATATCTGAAAAGTTCAAAATATACCCCTGCTCTTCCTTTGAAGACTTGTCAAAACCTTCCATTACCCCTGAGATATATCCCATGTCGGTTTCGTTTAATTGAATCTTTTTAAAATTCTTAACAACAATAGCTGCCAACATAGAAAGTGCAAATTCTGTTTCTGTCATACTCTCTTAAATCCCTCTGATTCTTCTTCAAACTCGTTAGAACCCCTTGACAGGCGTCCGGTATTAAAGTTGTATAGTAGGCTTCCGGATGGCCCGGTTAACCCTGTGTATCGGCACTTCAGTACCTTAGTCTTAATAGTGTTACGTTCTTCAACATCATTTGAACCCACGTTCCTCGCAAAAGCAATGATATCCATACTGATTTGCTTAATCGAGCCAGAACCACGGATATCATCCATAGCTGGAAGTTTACCTTCTTCAAAAGATTTACCCTTATTGTCTGTTTTACGCAGGTGACTAATCAGACCAATCCATACATTGTATTTCTTTACAAGGCGAAGGAGTTGATTCATGATAAGATCGATAGCTTCATTGCCGGTGAGACCCTCAGCTCCTTCCGAAGCAAGGATTGTAATATGGTCAACAAAGATATACTTTGCGCCTGTGAGACACATGTACTCTAGGAAGTCCATAATAGAGCCATCACTTATACTGCCTTGGTGGTCTAGGACAAGCACCCTGTCATCACCGAAAAGCCTTTCATAGCCTTCTCTCAGCTCTTCTAAGGGAATCTCCTCGTTAGCAGGATTACGATTAAGTGCCATACCTGACATCTTACGAGCTGTCTCTGCTGGACTTTCCTCAAGAGACACGATACCTACTTTTTCTTCTGTTGTTTCAAGTAGATGTACCGCAATCTCCCGTAGTAGTGTTGATTTGCCTGAGCCAGTTCCAGAAGTCCATAGTGTGATTTCACCGAAGCGCATACCCTTTAGCTTATCATTTAAGCCTTCCATAAAAGGTGGGTATGGTACCGATTCAATCTCATTATACTTTTCTAGTTGGTCCCAGAGTTCTTCTTTACTTAGGATACCCGCAGGAGTATAGTTGGTAGCATCATAAACTGTCTTTAGAACCTTGTCAGGTTCCTTAATCCAGAGATCTGAAGCATCCTTCTCTGTAGACTTAGCAATTTTAACCTTGTCATAACCAATGATACGGGCGGCTTCCTTCATCGCCTCTTGTCCAGCATCATCCTTGTCAAACCATAGGATTACTTCTTCAAAGTTACGTACCCACTCTCTTTCTTCAATCAGGTCTTTAACCGATGAAGCAGAACGAATAGATACAACAGGATAGAAAGTCTTATAACGTTTATACCAAGCTGATTGGATAGCCATTGTATCCATCTCGCCCTCGGTGATAACAAGACGTTTACCCCCGTTATAGTTGTGTTGTCCGAAAAGACCACCTCGAACCTTCCCGATAGACGAGAATGTTTTTGGTAGATTTCTAACCTTATAACCGGACAATTCGTTATTTGTATAGTAAGGGTAATAGTGAGCATCGATGTGCCCATCAAGGTCATAAGAAACCTTTACCTTGTAGTGTTCAGCAACTTGCTTAAAGACCCCTCGCTCTTTAAAACCACGAGTAGGGAAATCATCACGAACCTCTCCAATCGAAACCCAGCTGTTACCTTCCACAGGTTCGAAGTCATCATCTTTCACTGCCGTTACTCCTTGGGGTGCTTGGTGAGATTTTCGACAAGAGAAGCAGAAGGTGGATCCATCTTCATAAATCTGAAGAGGGTCTGAACCACCACAATCATTACAAGGTTGATTCTTGGTCACAATACGTCCCATTAGAACCTCCGTTTTATGTTCCTTAGAAAGTTTCTTGTACGTTCCGTTGGTTTCTCTTTAGGTACAAATCGTATCGCTGCAATTTGTCTGTTATAGAATCGAGGAGTAGTCCCGTCTTCAAGATACTCGGTCATTGACTCTGATACCATCTGACAGTAGGCTTCCGCATAGTATAAACCACCTTTCGTAGTATAAGTGTCAACTATTGTGAACTTAAACTTATCATGTCCAAACTTACCAATATCCTTGTTTAGATGGGTTGAAGATCCTGTGTAGGTTCTCCAAGCCATAGGTTTACCGTAAGTTTTAGAGGATTTCTTACCCATATGTCGAAACTGTTTTTTCCCCCAGTAGAACTGGTTATTTATAGTATTCTGAATACAGTAAAGAAATCCAAAAGATTTTTTCACATCAATTTCAAAAGAACATTTCCAATGCCCCAACTCTTCATTTGATTGCATTGTTATACTTTTCTTTTGAGACCTTAAAGTGATCGTTCATATGACGCCAGATATGGATTAGTCGCCCATTCCAAATCATAGCTTCGTAACCCAAATCACCATAGTGATCATGGTAAGCCCTACAAACAACATCCTGACGAGATTTACGGTCATTACAACCAAGAAGTAGCTTCTCAGCTTTAACAGGTCCACACTTAGGGATTCCGGGAATAGCATCAACACTATCACCCATTAGTACTTGTTTCCAGTAGAACCAATCAGCCCAGTCTTCTTCAACAACATAGAACTCTTTCTTACGAGGATTCCAATGATGTCCGGGAATACAGTCAAGGTCTTTATCAACAGTAACAACAACACGATTCATTCCTGCTTTATCTGCTTCTAGAGCCCAGATACGTACTTGGTCATCTGCTTCATAGCCATTGCATAAGTAGCTACCAGGAAGTTCAGAAGCCCAAAGCTTTAGGTCATCAAACCATTCTGCTTTGTTATTCTTCTTTCTGTGTCCCTTATATCCGGGATGGATTTCCAAACGATAGTTGTTCGGTCCTCCGAAAGCCATACAGTAGTCACTAGCAAAGACACTTTCAAGACTGTCCTCAAGAACATTCTCAAACTTATCTTTAGCTTCTTTCAATGTATCACTACCCCACATACTTAGGTATAGAAACACATCCCCATCAATTACCGATAAGGTCATTATAAAACTCCTTTAATAGTTATATTTAGGGGGGTCTTTGGTCATTAAGGCGAAGTATTTTTTTGATTTACTATTCAAGGGGTTAGATCGCACAAATCTCAACAACATCGTAGGTTTCTAGAGTGATGTGTTTGGCGACTTCCCTCCAAGTTGTTGCCCCGTCAATACCCATACACACCCAATCATTACATTCATCCTCACAGATTACCTCAAAGTTAGAGTTTTCTTCAACTTCACCATAGCACTCAACACGGTCACCTTTACGGTTAACTGCGATATAATCAGTCATCAAGCTTCTCCACTTCTATTTTAAGAATTGACATCATGACAAGACCTGCCTCATCATGAGCAGCACAGTAAGCCATCTCCATGTACATCGTATCAAACTTCTCCATAACTTTAACCCCCTTTCAGGTCTTCGTTGAATTGCTTAACCAAAGCCTTGGCTTGTGCCTTGGAATCAACAGTACAGATGTTAGTCTGAGATAAGTCTTCATTAATTAGTACTATGAAAAACTCTTTATTAAGCTTAGACTCAAGCCATACAACTACTGGTTCATTTGCCATTAATAGCCCTTTCTTCAAGTTTAATAATACTACGGCGCATAATCGCTTCTAAGCTGGAACCCCGCCGCGCTGCAATACGGGAGACATACCAAAGTACATCAGAGAGCTCGTCTAGTAGTGCTTCAGTACGGTCGGTATCCACGCGGTCTACTCTCTCCTCCTTGAGCCACTCTGCCAGCACTTCCCCTACCTCTGAGGCTAGTCCAGCCATAAGTACAGACTCTGGTGTACCCTCTACTTCGAAGATACCCGCAACCTCTTCGTAAACTTTTGTCTTATTAGTCATAAGTTACTTCCCACTCCTCTTCAATCATGTCTGCAATAGTGCTAAAAGGTTTACCTTCGTCATTCATATCAATACCTTTACCCTCCACCCCACCAATTATATTAGTGAGCTTGATGTAGGTCTCACGAGGACCTTCGTAAATTTCCAAATCCCCATCTTCTACACACACCTCGGGCTCTTCCCCTAGCACTACACTACAGAACACACCAAGACAGCAATAGCCCTCTTCTCCGTCTTCTGTAAGACCCTTAAGGGTTCCTTGTACTTGTTTGTACTTTCCGCTCCGTAGGGCTTCTAGCCATTCAGTTTTCATTTGTTGTTTGGTTTTAGTTGTCATCTTTAGATTCCTCTTGGTTTTCAATTACTACCTTAGCATCACCCACCAGCTCACCATCTTGCACTTGCCCTGTGACTTTTCCATAGCATTGCAGATCATCCAGCCATACTCGCTGCGTGAACGTCTTGACGGATGGTGTTGGTTTTACGCGGTATGTGGATGATAAACTGAACAACGGCTCATTTACTAACAACCAGCTACTACCTATCCACATTTCAACCCCCCCATCACACTCTTGCAACGCTTTTTGTGTATCATCATCCAGCAATCCGAACGGCGTTGTGATGGTAGTCAGGTCAACCGTTGGCGTTGCGCGTGAGATTAGGTGCCATTGCGGGTTACCTATTGACCACGTAGAGACGGCATTAACTGAATCATCCGGCCATTCAGTTCGGCCAATCGCATACCCTTGATTGACGTGATCAACGGTGAATCTTGTTCCTTCTGCAGTCTCAAACACATCGCCCGGTTTAGCGTTCCACCCTTGCAGTGATTTCAGTTCCATCTTTAGTTTCCTATTCAGTTTGTTTCATTCCAATATACGTTCTCAAGAATACTCTCAGCAAGCTTAAGAACCTTAACCAGTTCCTCTTTAGACACCTTATTGTCAGTATCCTGCACAACCTTGTAGTCACAAAAAACAGGAGACTCAAGGACGTCTAACCACTGATCGTCTTCATCATAAACCCCATGAGAATGCAGGTTAGCGTACACTAGGAAGTACTGTTTGTTGTACTCTACTTCTACTTCGTACTGGTGAGTGTTGTTCATTGCTTTAGTGTCCTTTTGTTTAACTTATAGGCACCTTACGTTGATTCTAGTTCTTTGTCAACTACTTTAGGCATGTCTTTAAGCATTTCCTCAAGCTTAGAGGCTCCAAGAGGTTTACGGACCTTATATCGAACCACACGTACTATTAGATCCCCTTCTTTTCGGACATTACCACCATTCCAGCTAGTATTATTTCCCATAACCACCCCTTCAGCACATCTTTCATTAATCACCTTAAAGTTCTTAGGGGCAACCGCAAAAGGTTTGTCAGTCTCAACCTTAACATACCAACCTACAACAGGACAACCTTTATGGTCGTGTTGAATCCAGTCTGTCCATCCGTCTTTATTGAACTTGAGGTTCATCTTAATTACCCCTTACTAGTTTCACAAACTCATATACCCCATAAAAAGTGCCTGCAAAAATAAAAGCTACAAGCATAAAAGCTACCCAATTAAGTTGACCCCAAGGCACAAAGCTTTCTGCTCCTGTGCAGATGTTGTGTACTGTCCAGCCACCAAAGTCTTCTGCCAGTTTAATGCAGTTTACGTTGTTTACTTCAATATCCATTCTCACTCCCCTATAAAGTCGTCAAGGTTCTCCTCAATCTTCTCATTAACGTCCATCATGATCCCTCATAACTAATAGTACGGCCTGTAGTTTCATAGACCATCGACCAACCACATCCGTAAGCGGGTACAACTTCTACAAACTGTGGCATTTGATTATCATCCTTTAGACCGTGCCCACCTGCCAAGAAGTAAGCACCAGTCATCTCTGGGTTAGCGTGGCGAAAGCGATCACGTTCTCGTTGGTAAACCTCCAAACCCTTACGAAGTTTCTCGTTCTCCTCTTCCAGTTTCTCGATGTGTGCCTCCAGTTGCTCGATGTGTTCCGTGATCTCTTGCAGTGCTTCATATTCTTCACGATCGTCAAGGTGCCTGTTGATTGCGTATGTGTTTCCGTCAGTCATTCTGTTTCTCCTCCAGTGTACTTCTTAGCTGCGTAGTGGGTGTGGCGGCTCACTTGGCGTCCTCCTTTGGCAGATCGCAAATGCAGGCTTCCCATTCAGGGCTGTCTCTGCATATAGGCTGGCTGTCCCATTCATGGCAGAAGTGCAGGCCCGGAAGTTTTGCACGGTCTCCAACTTTTATCATTCCCGTCTTGTCGATGATTGTCAGGGCTTTTTCTTGCTCAGGTGTTAGGCTCATGTATCCCTCCCTGTACACCGAACGGTTCCAGCGATGCCGCGACGTAGTGCGCTTGGGCTGCGGCGATGGCGGCGCGGGCGTTTGTAAGCCTTCCGTCTTTGGCGTAATCGTCTATGTCCATTTCACCCATCGCGCGGGCATCTTCGGTCCACGGGTCGCCGTCATGCTCATATGCTAAGTAATCCTCAATGGTGGCGACAGATGCCCCCAACGCCTCAACCAGCGCCTTGATCGTGGCGGATTGGGCGTCGATGTGGTCGGCGGATTCCCTACCCAGCCTTATAACTTGTTCGGGCGTTGCCATGCTAATTGTACGCAAGAATAGGCGAAGATCGTTTGGTGGTAAACCTTCGTTTATGTTAGTCATTCTGT
>Ga0208643_1000596_pt1 | contig 23193 bp, 23 predicted proteins | sample VirMetDEL_Nov_12_FD_184516 | JGI IMG/M metagenome (GOLD analysis project Ga0208643, IMG submission 184516) | Aqueous microbial communities from the Delaware River and Bay under freshwater to marine salinity gradient to study organic matter... | ecosystem: Environmental > Aquatic > Marine >... | reverse complement strand
GTAAACGATATCGTGCAGTTTATGCAGATTGCCAACTCTCTAGGCCCACAGGGTCAGATGGCATTGTCGATCCCACGGATCACAGCATTCATTGCCGATAAGATGAACATCAAGCAGGACTTGCTTACCACAGCGGAAGAGCAGGAAATGATGATGCAACAGATGCAGGCGCAAGCAATGGCCGAACAAGGGCCACCGACTGCTGATGATGGTGGAGCAACAATGGAGGCTATGCAATGAGTTCACCCGATGGGTGGGAAGGTTTAACCCAAGCAACAAGCGAAAGCCCGAAGGCTGCTGATATAGACGTTCTATATGGCAAGGTGTTTAAAAGCACAGAGGGGCAACGTGTTCTAAGTCATTTGCGCAGCATAACGATTGAGCAACCGACTTGGTTCCCTGGAGAGGATGCGAGTTTCGGCTATGTAAGGACAGGCATGGCAGAGATGGTACGCATGATTGAGAAAAGAATAGAAAGGTCAAACAATGGCTGAAGCAATGGCAGAACAAGTGGAGGCTGACGCCCCAATGATTAACGTAGCGGAGCCGGACACTCCTCAAGAGGATGCGCCGGTTGCTGTGCATGAAGAGCCGCAGGGTGAGCCTGCTGCTGCAAGTGATGATGAGCCGTTAGAGCGGCCAGATTATTATCCAGAAAAATTTTGGGATGAGGACGGCCCAGATGTTGAAAAGCTGGCAAAGAGTTATGCAGAGCTTGAGAAAAAGTTTAAAGCCGGAAAACATAAAGCACCGGAAGAGTATGATGTATCTGCACTTGCGGATCAGGGTTTGGACTCTGACGATCCGACTGTCGCCGTATATCAGGATTGGGCTAAAGAAAACGGGATTAGCCAGGGCGCATTCGAAGATCTTGCAGGCCGTGTACTTGCCTTGTCTAAGGATGAGCAAGAGAGCGTACAGTACGATCAGCGCGCGGAGATGGAAAAACTAGGGGCCAATGCCTCTGAGAAGATCCAAATGACTGAGCGCGTCTTGATGAAGGCTCCTCTGAATAACTCTGAGCGTGAAGCGATAGCATATTCACTGAACAACGCTGACGCGATCAATGCTTTCTTGAAGTATCACCAGGCAATCACGAATGAAAACATTCCTATTAAGCCTACGATCCAGCAAGAGACCATGACAAAGCAGGATCTACAGGTGGCTATTGCAGATCCTCGCTGGAATAGCGATGCTGCTTGGCGCACTCAAATGGAAGACAAGTGGTTCAAATCTCAGAAGAAGTGATAGAGACTTGCAATAAATATCGCTTGCGTGTATTTTAGCCTTAACGGCTAACCGTGCTCGGCCCGTTGGATGTAGTAATCTACTGGTTGGCGCGGCCATAACGCGCAAGCGACCGCCCGGAACCTCGGATAACGGAAGCGTTTAATTGAAACGCAAAAGGAGGTTTTTGCAAATGGCGATTAACGTCTCAACCGCGTTTGTTGATCTTTTCGATTCTGAGGTCAAACAAGCGTATCAAGCCGAATCTGTGCTTCGTGGCACAATGCGGACCCGCACCGGCGTTGCCGGTAACACTGTTAAGTTCCCAACAATCGGTAAAGGTGTAGCTACGCTCCGCGTACCACAAACCGATGTTACTCCACTTAACGTCACATACGGCCAAGTAACTGCGACAATGGAAGACTACATTGCAGCAGAATACTCAGACATCTTCCAACAGTCCCACATCAACTTTGATGAGCGTTCTGAATTGGTACAGGTTGTATCTAAGTCTATTGCTCGTCGCATGGACCAGATCATGATCGATGCTCTGAACGCGGCCACTGGCACATCTACTGTTGCAACAACAATCGGTGGTGCTGGCACAAACATGAACATCGAAAAGCTCCGCGCTACTGCGAAAGCTATGAATGAGAAGAACGTACCTTCTGAAGGCCGTAACTTGCTCATGCACGCTTCTCAGCTTGACGCTTTGCTCGGTGAAACTGAAATCACAAGCCAAGACTTTGCTTCTGTAAAAGCTCTTGTCCAGGGTGAGATCAACACGTTCATGGGCTTCAACATCTTGACAATGGGCGACCGCGACGAAGGCGGCATTCCTAAGCCTTCTACTCGTACTTGCTTTGCCTGGCACAAAGATTCGATGGGCTATGCTGAGTCGATGGCTCAGAAAACCGAAGTCAACTATGTCCCAGAAAAGACATCGTTCTTGGTTAGCTCCATGTTCTCTGCTGGTTCCGTCTCAATCGACGGCGAAGGCATTGTCAAAATTTCTTGCACTGAATAAGGAGAATAAGACATGGCATTCGCAACAGCAAATTGGGCAACAGTTGGCGCTTCTAAAAGCGGCAATGCTCCAGCTATCTATAGCTACAAATCTTCTGGTGATAACAAAGCTACTATTGCAGGCTCTGGTTATTTCAACACAGTTGAGGCTCTTATCACTACTGGTGATTGGATCTACACATACGGCAGCGATGGCGGTCAAACGCTTGTCGCCACCAACACCTCTGGCGTTATTACAACGGCAGTAATCTAAAGAAAGAGGGGGCTGGACCCACTGGCCCCCTTTACCCTTTACGGAGAACGATTATGGCTGCTGGTGATACTTCACTCTCGATCTGCTCGGATGCTCTGATACTGTTGGGCGCTTCGCCCATTTCTTCTTTTACAGAAGGATCTGACTCAGCCCAGGCTTGTGATCGACTTTATCCAGATCTCCGTGACTCGCTGCTTTCAAACTATCAATGGAGCTGGAGCGTTAAAAAGGTGCAGCTAAATCGGCTGTCTACTGCTCCTATCGATGAATGGAAGTATGCCTATCAGATGCCGGGAGATATGCTCTCTGGTGTCTTAGCCCTATTTACAAGCGCTGGTATTGGCGAGAACCCGGTTCGGTATGGATGGGAAGTTTACGGCGATCAGTTATACACAAATTTCGAGAAGGTCTTTATCGACTACCAAGGTACAATCGATGAAAGCAAAATGCCAAATTACTTTGTGCGCCTTCTCCGCACCTCACTGGCTGCTGAGTTAGCCTTTACAATTACCGATCAGATTAGCAAGTCAGACTACTTTCGAGCCTTGGCATATGGCTCACCCGGTGAGTCAAACCGTGGTGGCTTGATGCGTGAGGCAATGAACATAGATAGTCGCGGTAAGCCGCCGCAGATCATTGAGGATTATTCTCTTATTGATGTGAGATACTAATATGCGGATTATGCAGTTCCAAACCAATTTCTCGGTTGGCGAGCTTGATCCGCTTATCCGCGCTCGTACCGATTTAGCTCAATACAAAAACGCTCTTGAGGAAGCCACGAATGTAATCATTCAGCCTCAAGGCGGATTTAAGCGCCGTGATGGTACGCAGTTCATCTATGACTTCGGCTCAAGCTTCACTGATTTCAAGGTAATCCCATTTGAGTTTAGCGTTGATGATAGCTACCTGTTAGTATTTGTTAACCAAAGGATCTATGTCTTTAAGGCCGGCGTCTTGCAAACGAATATTAACGGATCTGGTAACGATTACATTACAGCGACCGACATCACTACCGCTATGCTGGACGAGATTAACTATACCCAGGCGGTTGATACGCTTATTTTGTGCCATGAGGATCTTCAAACCAAGAGACTTGTGCGCAACAGTGACACAAGCTGGACGCTGGAAAACCTACCTATAACAAACCTTCCTCAGTACGCCTATGCCTTCGATACGCATATGCCTGATTTTACAATTACGCCTAGCGCGTCAACCGGCAATATCACGATCACAGCTTCGTCGACGACTACTGACAACGGTACGGCCCAAGCGGGTGGAGCGAATACAATTACCTTGAAGGCGGCGTCTAGTTACGGCACTGACGATCAGCCAAATGGTATGTTCATTACATTAACTTCCGGCACAGGCTCCGGTCAGACTCGGCACGTTGAGGACTATGTAGCCTCTACTAAGGTGCTGACTGTCTACCCCGCATGGGATACGGCTCCCGATAATACCACGGGTTACAAGGTGGAGGCTTTTGCGCCCTCTGCCGTTGGCGAATACGCCCAAGTCACAAGCACATTTGGTCGCGCTCGATATGTTGAGTATGTATCGCCTACAGTTATGAAGGCTGTAACGGAAGTGGACTTCTTTGACACGGACGCCATTACCGCTGGTTTCTGGGAGAGTGAACATGGCTATGAGGATGTTTGGTCAAACACTCGCGGCTGGCCTCGGTCTGCTGCATTCCATGAGGGCCGGTTGTATTTCGGCGGATCTAAGTCTCGCCCCAACACAATCTGGGGTTCTGGTGTAATCAACTACTTTGATTTCAATGCTGGCTCTGGTCTTGACGATGAGAGCGTTGAGGCAACGATTAATACCAATCAGCTAAACACTATTGTGAATTTGTTTTCCGGCAATGACTTTCGGATCTTTACGACAGGTGGTGAGTTTGTAATCCTGCAAGGGACCAATGAGCCAATTACACCGTCCAACTTCTTTGTCCGTCCGCAAACTAGGCTCGGTGCAAAGTCAGGCATTCCGATAGAAGAGCTAAACGGTGCGTCAATCTTTATTCAGCGCCAGGGTAAATCTATCAACGTATTCCAGTTTGGCGATACTACAGCGTCCTATCAGGTACAGAACATATCGGCGTTAAGCTCTCACTTGCTCAAGAACCCTGTGGATATGGCGGCGCGTAGGGCTGCGTCTACGGATGAGTCGGATCGCCTGTTTGTGGTAAACGGCACTGACGGATCGATGGCTGTCTACTCTATCTTGGTCGGTCAGAATGTTATTGCGCCAAGTCGGTTTACAACGGATGGTGAGTTCATAGCAATTGGCGTTGAGGTTGCAGACGTTTATGTGATCGTTAAAAGGACGATTGATGGCACTGACAATTATATGCTGGAGAAGTTTGACCCAGATCTCACGCTAGATAGCGCTAAGGAGGGCGGAGCGGCGTCCTCAGTGACGTTACAGCATCTTGAGGGGGAGACAGTCCAGATCATTAGAGATGGCGTTCTGGAGCCAGAACAGACGGTCCCAGCATCTCCCTACACAGTTACTTTTGCTTCGGCTGCTACGTCTAGCTACCAGGTTGGTTTGAATTACACGGTCACGGCTAGAACAATGCCTGCGGAGCCGGTGCTATCTTCTGGATCTGTGCAGGGCTTTAAGAAGCGTATTATCCAGGTTGATGCTATTGTGAACAGCACGAAGGATATGACGATTAACGGCAAGCAGATCTCGTTTAGAAACTTTGGCGAGGATGTGCTGGACTCACCGGTAGAGGCTTTCACTGGCATAAAAACTGTGCATGGCTTGCTGGGCTATAGCGGAACGGGGCAGATTACGATTAGCCAGAATGTTCCATTGGAAATGATTGTTCTCGGTCTTGAGTACCGTTTGAGCGTGGGGAATTAAAATGGAATATGCTTTTACAGCCATATCGATTGGAAGTAAGTTAGGGCAGGCTAGTGCGCAAAGAGATGTTGGTCGCGCTCAACAAGCGGGTTACGAACAGCAAGCTCAGGCTGCGGATTTAAAAGGTCGATCTGAGGCGATTGCTTATAAACAGCAAGGCTCTGATGCTTTGCGAAATCTAAATGAAACACTTGCGGCGATTGTTGCCCGTGCCGGTGCTGGTGGTGTAGATCCTACATCTGGATCGGCTGCAACTATGCAGATGTTTGCTATGTCGGAAGGCAGTAGAGAGTTTTCAATCTCTGAGGACAACGCGGCTCTCGCTCTAGGTGAGGCAACACAACAGGCTGGAATATACAGGTCCGCTGGTCGAACTGCCCAGCTAAGTGCAAACGTAAGCGCCGCCGCAAGTGTTGGCGAAGCGGCTTACATGGCCGGTCAGTTATTTAGTTAGGTTAGGTTAAAGAATGGCACAGCTCCCACGATATCAGCGATTAGGTGTAAGAACCCGTCAACCAGGTAGTATTGATTTTGCTGATACGCGGGAGCAGGCAAGATATTCTCAGAACCTTTCTCAGCAACTTAATCGTATGTCCGACTTTGCTTTTAAGGAAGCTGCTAGGGCTGCTACAATTCGCGGTCAAGAGCGAGTGCAGGAAGAGGGCGCGGTCTCAACACTAGAGGCTATTGATGAAAAGGGTGGTGCGTTTACCATTGCTGATCGTGCGGCGTATGAGCTTGGAAGTCGCGTTGCTGTTGCTGAAATTCAGAATACTGCTGAGATTGAGATCTCCCGTATTTTGACTGACGGTGAAAAGAATGAAACTCCCTTCTCGGTCATTCAGTCACAGCTTGCAGATGTAACTGATGGTTACTCGGAGTCTCTCAGGGTAATAGATCCAACTGCATCTTCTGTCTTAAAAGTTAATTTGCAAGGTGCTGCTGCTACGGCAACTGAAAAGTATTCTAATTATTATGTTAAATTGCAGGCTCAAAAGCAGGCGATAAAAAGATCTAATGCTGCTGAACGTGGAGCAAAGGGCATATTAGAATCGGCAATCCTTCCCGGCATGACCATAGAAGAAATAAACAAGAAGATCGCCGTTGAAACAGAGCTTCAGATCGGGCTTGGTGCTACAGAGTCTGAAGCCGCTGAATTTGCAGAGAATGTTTACAATGCTGCTTACAAAGAAAAGCTAGTGTATGAATTTAATGTTGCATCACTTGAGGGAAAGCAAGAAATGCTTAAAATCATGGAGACTCAAGCTCTCCCTGGCATGACGTTATCCCAAACGCAAGGCATTAGAAAATCACTAAACGCAGATTATAACTCCGCTCTTGCCGTAACTAGGGGTGAGAATAACGCTGTTGTATCGGAAGTCGCAGAGCTTGAAAGAGTTCTTGCTTTGGGTGGGATGCCTTCTGAAAAACAAGTTGCTACTCTGAAACAGCGCGCAGATGCCCTGGGGGATCAAGGCGCAGCAGCAAGACTTGCTATTGCAGATTTAGAGTTCAACGCAGAAAATGCATCAGTGTATAGATCCATGACGGCTGAAGATCTTTACAATGAAGTTGAGTCTCTCAAGTCCGGGATACAGGGATTAGGGGGAGCTGGCATTGATACCTTGCTAGAAGCTGAAACATTGCAGGTTGCTCAAGCTTATTTAACAGCCGCTAAAACAGCTATGAAGGCTGCGTCTGATGCGGAAAAGGCACAGTTTGAGCCAATAGTTGATGCCCTATCAAGCGATGTAAGCACATTCCAAGATATCGTTGACAAGGGAATAGCCGTAAATCCTGAAGACATGGCGAGCCTTGTGGAAAGACTTTCTGAAATCCCACCTAATTTGCGTGGAGATCTGCAAGCAGAGCTTGGAACTTTATTAGAAACCGGTGAGCTTGGATCTCGATTGCAGGCATATACCCCAGCGCAGATTGCTGATTATATGTCTGGTCTCCGTGCAGAGGGGGTTGATACATCTATTGAGCTAAAGCAATTAAACCTTGCTGAAAAAATGTTGAGCAATATGGAAACTCAACTTGCAGATGATCCATTAACTTTTGCTATGAATGTTGGAGTGAAAGATTCTAACAATAATCAAATACAAATCTCCACAATAAATCCAACTGCACAAAATCCTGATGTTATAGCTAATGTTAAGAAGCGTGTAGTTGACGCTCAGGTGATTGCATCTAAGTATGGCGTAGAGCCTAAATTTTTTACGGCTCAGGAAAGAGATCTCCTTACAGAGTTTTTAAAATCGCCCCAAACAGATAGGTCTAAACTGATGTCTTTCCTCGGCAGTATTGTCGAAGGAGGAGGTCCAGCGGTTCCACAGATGCTTTCAGAAATATCTAGCTCTTCCCCAGAGTTCGCTGGTATCGGCGCTTTGGTAAATGAAGGAAATATGAGCGCCGCCAACTTTGCGCTTCGGGGTCTTGAGTATTTAAAAGCTGGCAACAAGATAAATGATTTTACTCCTACAAACACAGAATCTATATTTTTGGAACTAACAGACGAGGCTTTGAAGTTTGCACCTAATACCAAAAAGGTAATACAGGAAACTGCAAAACTGATTTACGCTGATATTTCTCAAGGCCAAGATAAGTTTTCCGCAGACTTATGGAGAGAGTCAATTGAAATGGCTTCTGGAATGAAGTCTTCTGACGGGGTTTCTGTTGGCGGCATTCAAGAAGTTCGCGGAAAAAATACTCTTTTGCCTGCCGGTGTTAGTGCTGAAGCTATAGAAAACGCACTAAACAATATTGATTTTAGCTCCGCATATGCAGCAAGCAATCAGGTCGTAGATGCGGGTATTTTGAGTTCAGTAAATGGTGACGGAATAATAAATACTAAAAATGACTGGCAGGTTCTTTCTCTGGGTGGCAATATGGCCGGTATTACTTTTGGGTCAACTCAGTACGGTGAGCCGAAATATGTTTCTGATTTAAGTGGCGCACCTTTTAGGTTCGATATTCTGAAGTTAATTGAGGCCGTCCAATGAACTTTGACAAACCAGATTCCTTAGATTTCCTTCCTCAAAACGCGATATCTCAAGCACCTAATTCTATTACGGAGAATTTGACAAAGGCTTTTGATGCCACGAAATACACGGGCGGCACTGGTTCTAACAGTAAGAACTTTACGTTGCTTGATGTTTGGTCTCCAATTGTTGAAGAGCTTAATTCAACTGGTAATGAATTTGAAAATCCAGCAATTTGGTTGTTTGAAAATTCGCCTACAAGATACAGAGCAAAGACCGAAGAGATCTATTCTTATATTGAACAGAATAGCGATTGGCTTCCCGCTGAACTGAAAAAAGTAAACCCTCAATTCTTAGACGATACCATGAAAAGCTTTGTTGAGAACAAAGAAGCGGAAATGGCGGAGCTTGTAAGAAATAACCCTGGTTTTATCAGGGGTGCAGCAAGATTCGTTGGAGCAATGGGTACTGGATTTGGAGATCCTGTCACACTTTACACGATGCCATTCGGAGGTTGGTCCAAAACTCTTTGGAAAAACATAGCGCAAAGCGCGGCTGTGAACGCTGGTGCTGGTGCTATAACAGAGCTTGATGTTAAGGAATGGTATGACGAACTTGGACTAGAGTACAGTTATGAGGACTTCATTAAAAACGTAGGTATGCAAGCTGCATTCGGCGCGGCTCTGCCTGCTGCTGGTGCAACTATAAGAATGACCGGAGAGCAGGGTCTCAAAGGCTGGAATGTTCTCAAGAACAAATTGCAAAAGCCTTTGGATATAGAAGACCAAGCTATAGTTGATGCGTTAGACAACCAAGCTGACATTGAATCCTCTAACCCTTTACAGTCTCCTAACAGCATTGAGGCTGAATTTGAACATGAGGCACGACTGTCAGATGCTAGTGCTGCTGTACGGCAGGGCGAAATACCTCGCATTCCAAGTGAGCCAACTTCGCCAATTAGTCCCCAGGCTGCGCAAAGATCGGTAGATAACCTAGATGGCGTCATTTACGATCTTGACCCAATGGATATTGAGGTGGATGCCAAGACATTCCAGTTTAAAGAGGGCGGAGATGAGTTCGGTGTGACTGAGCGCCTCCAGGGGATTACTACCTGGGATAAGTACAAGGCCGGTATTGTTACTGTTTATGAATATGCTGATGGCCGGATGGCTATTGCAGATGGACACCAGCGCCTTGGTTTGGCAAAGCGCATACGTTCACAAGATCCTTCTCAGGATATCCGGGTATTTGCTTACAAGCTTCGTGAGACAGATGGCATAACGCCACCAGAGGCCCGTGTAATCGCGGCAATGAAGAACATCGCAGAAGGCACAGGAACGTCCATAGATGCAGCAAAGGTTCTCAGGGTAGATCCTAGTCGCATATCTGAGCTTCCGCCACGCTCTGAGCTTGTACGGCAAGCCAGGGACATGATGGGCCTAAGTGATACTGCGTTTGGTGCTGTTGTAAACGGAGTTGTGCCGCCAAACTACGGTGCGATTGTGGGTCGGCTGATCGATGATGAAGGTCTCCAGGACGCAGCTATTGAGGTTTTGGCTAAGGCAGATCCCAGCAATGCTTTCCAGGCAGAGGCTATTGTTCGTCAGGTACGCGAATCAGATGCCGACCAGGTAAAACAGATCTCATTGTTTGGTGAAGAGCTGGTAACTGAAAGCCTTTATGTGGAACGTGCTAAAGTTCTGGACCGGGCTTATAAAGAATTGCGCCGTGACAAGGCAGCATTTGAAACCCTTGTAAGAAACTCTGAGAGATTAGAGGCAGAAGGAAATGTTCTTGTAAAGGACGTAAACCAAAGAAAGGCGAATACAGATGCCCAAACGATCGCGCTCCTCCAAACGCTTGCAAACCGCAAAGGGCCGCTCTCAGACGCCCTCAATGATGCAGCAAGAACAGCCAGAGACACAAACAGCTATGTCGCAGCAACAGGTGGATTCCTCGATGCTGTCAGAAGAGCAATTGAATCGGGCGACTTCGACCGCGTATCTACTGGCGACATTGGACGCGCTGTCGATGGTGCGCCGGAGATCACTAGATCTCAAGTTACAGACGAGCCAGCCCTTGAAGGATTCGATGAGCCGTCAGGCGTAGCTTCGGAACGGCAGGCAGATCAGCTTATTGCCGATATGTTTGGTGCTGATGAGATTGAGCCTGGTAGCTTGCAAGATCTCAGCAGATTGCTGGACCAGAACTCAACGAGAGAACAGATAGACAATCATCCATCTGTTTTGTCGGCCTTAGATGAAATTGAGTCTAGGCCAGATACCGTTAAGATTGATGGCTATGATTCAGATGATTGGCACAATTCTCGCGTCTACAAAATAAACGGTGAGGATGTTGTTTCTACGGATGAAGCTATGCTTCGGTTCGAGCGTGACGCTGAAGCTTTGGCATTTAAAGAGTTAAATTTAGATGTTGAGCCAGTATTGGCAAACAAAGAACTTACTATAGTTCTTGGTCCCCCGGCTGCTGGTAAAAGCACCATAGCAAATGAGTTAGCCATAGCTAACAGGTCTGCAATCCTCGATAGTGACGAGATCAAAAAGACTTTGCCAGAATATGAAGGTGGCATTGGGGCTTCTGCTGTGCATGAGGAAAGTTCTAATTTAGCAAAAGAATTGCAAGCATTAATGATAGAGCGTGGCACAAATATTGTGCTGCCAAAAGTAGGTTATTCAGCCTCTAGTATTCGTGATGTGATATCGCTATATAAGAATAAGGGTTACAAAGTTCGTCTTGTAAATATGGACGTAACTCCTGAGAACGCTTTTCAACGTATGATCCGGCGATTTGTGTCTACCGGAAGAATTATTCCCCCAGAGTACCTTGATCGGGTTGGGTCTAATCCTTCAGCTACTTACAAAACATTAAAACAGGAGGGCGTGGCAGATGGCTATGCAGAAATTGACAACAACGGTGGCTTCAATGAACCTAAAACCGTCAGAGAAATCTCAGGAGAAAACCCGTTACTCGGATCTAGCTTCGATGTACCTCCGGGTGGACGAACAGGACCAGACGCTATCAGAAGCGCAGAGCGCGAGGGTGCAGAGGATCTTATCCAAACAGAAGCTTTAGCTGACGCAGACATGGATCTTGAAGTTCCAATTGGGCAGCGGCTTAATGAAGAAACTGGCTTGGTTGAATCCACTACTGTGACGCTGCGAGATCTTAAAAGTGAGATGGATAGCGAGGATGCAATGATTGCTCGATTGGAGTTCTGCACAATATGACTTTTAAAAACTGTATCAATGACGGTGTTGCTGAAGGGCAGATCTCTCAAGAAAAGGCTGATGAGATCCTTGGATTGTTTGACGAGCTTGAGGTTAAATACAACAGGCAAATGGGTTCTGCTGCCGCGAAAGCTAGGGCTGCTACGGAAACAACTGTTGCTGCAAGGAAGAAAGCAACTGAGCGCAAGAGACGCGCTATGCTTCAAGCTGTTACCTGGCAACGAATCAACAACGATCTAAATAATTATCGCACGATTACAGGACGGACAGACAAAAGCATCGCCGCAAAAGCTTTGTTTGAACAGGACGAAACCTCTAAATTTAATAGCGTTGCCCAGGTGCAGCAAGCCGTTACTAGAAGCGCCACGCGCAAGCTCGATGATTTCTTAGCTACGTTTCGGCGTAATGTCATTGGACAGACAAGGAATAAAGCCGATCTAAAAGATATGGTTCGCGAGGTGTTCAGCGAGGGATCAACAGACAGCCCTGCTGCCCGTGAGATGGCCCAGGCTTGGAAGGCTTCTGCTGAATATTTGCGCACCAGGTTCAACGCTGCTGGCGGAGCAATTCCTAAAAGAGCTGATTGGGGTATGCCTCAGATGCACGACACAATGAGGGTGCGTCAATCAAGTTATGATGAGTGGAATGAGTTTATTCGCACCCGGCTAGACTTGAACAAGATGATAGATGAGCAGACAGGTTTAAAGTTTTCTCCTGAGAAATTAGAAATTGCGCTGAGAGATGCTCACGAAACTATAGTTACAGATGGCTTTAACAAACTGAAGCCTGGATCTATGGTTGGAAACAAGTCGCTTGCGTTGCGCAATCAGGACCATCGATTCTTTGTATTTAAAAATGCAGATGCCTGGATGGAGTACCAAGAGAAATTTGGCAATCCAAATGCTTTTGATGCGATGATGGGCCATATCGATACGATGTCTCGTGACATTGCTTTAATGGAAGTTCTTGGACCTAACCCAAATGCCACTGTGAATTTTGTAAAACAGACTTTGCAGAAGGATGCTGCTGGAGATCAAGCCGCAGAAAATGCTGCTCGTAGGTCGAGTACAGCCATAGATACCTTGTACTCAAACGTAAACGGAAACATCAATGCCCCTGTTGATAGCCGTATAGCTTACAGTTTTGCAGGGATTCGACAGGTATTGCAATCAGCACAGCTAGGTGCTGCTGCTATCTCTGCCATAACTGATATGAATTTTGGCCGTATTGCTCGAACAATGGTTGGTTTGCCTCAAACTAAAATGGTCCAGAACTATTTAAAGTTTATGAACCCGCTATCCCTAGAGGAAAAGGGTAAGCTTGCAGTCAGGTTGGGCCTTACCGCTGAAGGTTGGTCAACTCTCGCTGCCGCTCAAATGCGCTATGTAGGAGACCTATCTGGACCAGAAGTTACCAGGCGAGTAGCCGACTTTGTGATGAGGGCTTCATTGCTCTCCCCTTGGACCAACGCTGGCAAGTGGGCGTTTGGCATGGAGTTCTTGGGTAATCTTGCAGATAACGCAGGCAAGACGTTTGACCAGCTAGATCCGATGATGCGTAAAACATTAGATCACTACAACATTAATGCAGATCGCTGGGAGATTGTAAGAGCAACTCCTCTTTATGAATATGAGGGTGCTTCATTCCTCAGAGCTGAAGACATCGAGGCGCGCACCGACATACGATCAGACCTAGCCCGTGATCTAGCCACTAGCCTTTTGGTAATGGTGGAAACAGAAACTAACTTTGCTGTCCCCAGCACATCGATTAGGGGCCGTGCTGCTTTGGTAGACGAAACCCGCCCAGGTACGCTTGCTGGTGAGCTTACACGATCCTTTGCCATGTATAAGGGGTTTGGTGTTACCCTGGTAAATACACACATCATGCGAGGATTGGCCCAGCCAACTACTGGGACAAAGGGAACTTACTTCGCAGACCTACTAATCAGCACTACGCTAATGGGCGCTCTTGCGATGCAGCTAAAGGAAATGAGCAAAGGTCGAGATCCAAGGCCAATGGATAGCCCAGAGTTTTGGGGCGCAGCTTTCATGCAGGGTGGGGGGCTTGGTATATACGGAGACTTCCTATTCTCAGATGTAAACAGATACGACCGTGGGCTTGCAGAAACCTTTGCCGGTCCTGTTGTCGGATTTGCAGATGACTTTAGAAAGCTTACAATCGGCAATCTTACACAAGCTGTCAAAGGAGAGGACACGAATGTTGCCTCTGAGTTCCTTACCTTTGCTGGACGTTATACCCCAGGTTCATCCCTATGGTATTCCCGACTTGCTTTAGAACGTATGGTTCTGGACCAGGGAAAGAAGTGGGCTGATCCTGATTTTGAAACGAAGAAGCGCAGGCTGGAATCTAGATACCGCCGCGAATATGGTCAGAACCACTGGTGGAGCCGTGGGGAAATGACGCCAAGAAGATCTCCAGATCTATCAAACGTGTTTGAGTAAATGGAACTAATCTGCTATAGAGTGAACAAAGGAACGGGAAAACGACATGAGTGATATCGCAATTAATCCAGTAACCCGCCGGGTTCAGTTCACAGGTAATACCGGAACCGGTCCGTTTGCTTTTACGTTCAACATCTTAGCAGAAGGCGATATCGCAGTCTATAAGAATACTACACTGCTGACGCTAACCGCAGATTACACGGTCACAATCAACGCTAATGGGACGGGATCTATTACTCTAGGATCTGCCGTTGTCGCCTCAGATGTTTTGACAATAATCGGTGGTCGCCTTCTGGAACGGACTACAGACTTCGTTACTGCCGGTGATCTTCTGGCTTCAAGCTTGAATGAACAACTCGATAGCAACGTGATTATGGCTCAACAGCTTGATGAGAAGTTAAGTCGTGGCTTGTTTGTGAACCCTGGTGATGTGTTTACCGACATGGAGCTACCTCTAAAGGATGATCGTAAGGGCAAGACTCTATCTTTTAACGAAACGTCTGGCGATCCAGAGCCGGGTCCGACTGCCAGTGAGATAAGCAACGCACAGACATACGCCACTAATGCTGCGGCGAGTGCTGCCGCTGCTGCTACCTCAGAAACCAATGCGGCCACTAGCGCAACCTCTGCGTCTGGATCTGCAACCACAGCAACGACCAAAGCAAGCGAGGCGTCCACTTCTGCAACCAACGCCTCAACAGCACAAACTGCTGCGGAAACTGCACAGACCGCTGCTGAAACTGCGGAGACCAATGCTGAAACCGCTGAGACAAACGCGGCAACATCTGAGACCAACGCCGCAACTAGCGCCGCAACGGCTACAACGCAGGCCACTACTGCAACCACAAAAGCTAGTGAGGCTGCGGCTTCTGCTGCGGCTGCGGCTACATCTGAAACTAATGCTGCAACCTCTGCATCTGGGGCTGCAACATCTGCCACTTCTGCGGCCACCTCTGCGGCGAATGCTGCGGCTGCGTTTGATTCATTTGATGATAAGTATCTCGGAAGCAAAACAGGCTACCCTGGTGACGGGACAGGCCCGACTGTAGACAATGACGGAAATCCACTGGTCGAAGGGGCGCTATTTTTCTCGGCAGACGCAAACGAAATGCGTGTCTATGATGGGTCTAACTGGATTGCAGCTTCGTCTTCCGGCTCTGCCTCGTTAATCTTGTATGAGTTTACAGCAACGTCTGGTCAAACAACATTCTCTGGTGCTGACGATAACGGCGCTACGCTGGGATACACAGCACTCAACATCCAAGTTGTAATGAACGGCGTGATACTAGATCCGTCTGACTACACTGCATCTAACGGCACTAGCGTTGTTCTAGGCATAGGCGCTGCAACAGGCGATCTTCTTAACGTCTATGCTTTTGCAAGCTTCACAGTGGCCGATACAGTGTCAGCCTCATCTGGTGGCACGTTTGCTGGCGGTATAACAGTACAGGGTTCGCTCACTGCAAGCACTACTTTAGGCGTTACAGGGGCCACAACGCTCGCTGGCGTTACAGCAACCTCTGCCACTGTAAACGGCACGCTAGACATCGAAGAGGTCTATGAAAAGGTAACTGTGCAAACGTCTACTACAGGCACAATAACCTTTGACACAACCGCACAGGCTGTTGAGCTATACACAGCGGATCAAACGGCTAACCGCACTATTAACTTTAGCAACGTCAATGCTAACTTGGCTATAGGTCAGAGCTTGAGCGTGGCTGTGCTGCTGACTAATGGAGCAACTCCGTACTATCTCAACGTGTATCAGGTAGATGGATCAGCGGTCACACCTAAGTGGCAGGGCGGTACGGCTCCAAGCGCAGGCAATGCCAGTGGGATAGACAGCTATAACTTTACAATCATCAAGACTGCTGACGCTACGTTCACAGTGTTAGCAAGCCAAACTCAGTTCGCATAAGGATTAAGAATGCCTTTACTGTCTACATTTGGGGCTGCATCTGCCAGAGGGTTTGGTAATCTTAGTGGCATAGAAATACCTGTTGACGATCTGTTCAACACGGTATCGTTCCTGTCTCACTTCGATGGCAGCAACAACGGCACCAACAACGTGTTCGATGATAGCTCCACCAGCAACCACACCATCACAGCAAATGGCAATGTAACACAGGGTAGCTTCGGCCCGTTTGCTCGGCCTGATGGTGAGTGGGGTGTGGCGTTTGATGGGAGTGATGGCCTCAGTTCTTCTGCAAGCACGGACTATGAGTTCGGCACAGGTGATCTAACCGTTGAATATTGGGCGTTTCCAACAGCGTCGGGTGCTATTCAAAACATCGTAGACAATCGTGCAGAGGCATCTGGTTGGAAACTTGGTCGAGACGCATCAAACAGGTTTCAAGTCTATAATGAGGTTACATCCTCTTATTTATTTGAAAGTGGTACTTTTCCAGAAGGAGAGTGGTCACACTTTTGTTGGACACGGGCAAGCGGTGTAAACAAGTTCTTTATCAATGGAGTTCAAAGCGGCAGTAACGTCAGCGATAGCAGTAATTTTAACAGCAACAGTTTAAACATTGGCGTACAACACGCTGGCGATACTCAATTCTTTACTGGAACCATTGCGAGTGTAAGAGTTATAAAAGGAACGGCAGTCGAGCCTTCAGGACTTCCAACGTCTCCTCCAACAGCAGTCACAAACACCAAGCTCCTGACTTGCCAGAGCAATCGCTTTGTTGACAACTCTACGTCAGACCACACTATTACAACAATTGGCAACCCAGCGGTCTCAGCCTTTGGCCCCTTCCTGACATCTTCTGTTTATAGCGCAGGGGTGAATGGTGCGAGTGCTTACTTTGATGGGACAGGGGATTATTTAGATGTTGACAATAGTTCTGAGCTAGTTTTAGGAACTGATGATTTTACAATTGAGGCTTGGGCGTATCCAACAACTTACAACACCGGAAATGCTAACGTAATTATGCAAAGGGTAAATGGCGGCTCCAACAACGGCTGGCTCTTTGGTATTTCATCTGGAGGTCTGTGGCAATTTTCTACTGGTGCGGCTGTTATAAAAAGAAGCACGGCCTCCGCTGGAATGAACGAGTGGACACATTTAGCCGCAGTAAGAAACGGAAGTTCTTACAACTTCTTTGTAAACGGGGTATCTGTTGGAACCTCTACTACCATGTATAATTTTACAGACACTACTACTTTTCAAGTTGGATGGCAGGGTAGTTTTGCAGAATTTACAGGGTACGTTTGCGATGCTCGTGTCATTAAAGGTACAGCAATTTACACTTCTAACTTCACCCCACCAACAGCCCCACTCACAGCCGTCACCAACACCAAGCTCTTGCTCAACATGGCAGACGGACAGGCGATAGACAGCGCAGCGCAGAACAATCTGACGTTGTATGGCGATGCTAAAATCAGTTCTACGCAGAGTAAGTTCGGTGGTACGTCTTTGGCTTTAGATGGTACTGGTGATTATGCAACTTTGCCCCCTAATTCATTAGATTTAGGCGCAGGTAATTTTACTCTTGAGAGCTGGGTCTACACTACAGTGACAGGTCAGAGGTGTGTCGTCGGCGCAGCTAGAAACTCCGATGGCAACGGTTCATATATGCTAAATATTAACTACACTGGTGCGCAAGTTAGGTTCTTTTGTAGATACAATGGTGGCACAGTATTAGATTACACTGTAGGTTCTGGGGATTTCCCAACAAATGCTTGGACGCACTTGGCGGCAACAAGGGACGGAGCCAACCTGCGTGTGTTTATTGGTGGCACTCAGGTCGGAACAACCAACACAACTTTAGGTTCCTTCGCCATAGACAATGCTTCTCTTAACGGAAACATTTATTACATTGGCAGAACTACGGATGGTGCAAATGAATTTACAGGTTTTCTTGATGACCTTCGTGTAAGCAAAACCGCCCGTTATACCGCCAACTTCACACCGCCAACAGAACCCTTCGCAAATAAAGGACAGTAGACATGAGTAAGGCAAGAGACAACGCTGATGGTGGCGCAAGTGAGCTTCCAGATCTAACTGACTGCACGGTGTCAACCTCAGACCCAGCAGCAAACAGTAACCCTACATCGGGCGTAGGCCACTTGTGGATCAACTCTACGTCTGGTGAGCAGTATATCCTTACAGATGCCACTGCTGATAATAACGTCTGGACTAACGTGGGTGATGGCACTGGCACAATAGGTTCTGCAGAGGATTCTGGAGCATTCATTACAGCTACAGGCGGAACGGTTACTACTGACGGGGATTATAAGGTACACACCTTTACCAGTTCTGGTACGTTACAAATCACAAATACCTCTGGCACACTTCTACAGGGAACGTATGTTTTAGTTGGAGGCGGTGCCGCAGGAGGATTGACCACCGCTTCGGACTATATGTCTGGAGGCGGTGGCGGCGCTGGCGGGTGTCTCTATGGTTCTTTTAGGCCAGTTGCAGACACTGGGTATAGTGTAATAATAGGCGCTGGTGGTAGTGTAGGCTCATACCCCAATCCTAATAATGGTAGTCGAAGTTTTGCTCTTAACGGCCTAGCTCTTGGCGGAGGCCATGGCGCTTCAGGGGGTACTAGCGGCACTGACGCAGATAACGGGGGTTCTGGAGGAGGAGGCGCAGCGGCAGGTGAGCAAGAAGGTGAGTCTAGAGCTTTAGCCTACGGTACCACAGGTCAGGGCAACCGTGGTGGTTCTGGCAACTGGACAGCCTATGCTGAAACAGCCGGGGGCGGCGGCGGGGGCGCTCTTGGCGTAGGGCAGGACGGAACAGGAAGCACAGGCGGTGACGGAGGTGCGGGGCTAGTTAGCAGCATAAGTGGATCATCTGTAACCTATGCAAGAGGGGGCGGCGGCGGCGGCTCTGTAACATCTGGCGCACCTATAAATACAGCCGGAGCAGCGAATACAGGAAATGGTGGATCAGGTTCATATGGCAACCGCCAAACAAACTTTGCTGGTGGCTCTGGTGTGTTCATATTCCGTTACAAGTTCCAGTAGGAGAATATAAAATGGCACATTATGCAAAAGTAAACAACGGCTTGGTAGAGCAAGTCATCGTAGCGGAAGCTGACTTCTTCGATACATTCGTAGACAGCAGCCCCGGTCAATGGATACAGACTAGCTACAACACCCACGGCGGCGTACATACTAATGGTGGCACACCTCTCCGTAAAAACTACGCTGGCATTGGCTACACTTATGACGCTACACGGGATGCGTTCTACGCACCACAGCCATATCCAAGCTGGGTTCTTAATGAGACTAGCTGCTTATGGGAAGCTCCAACGGCAATGCCTGACGATGGGCAAAGTTATACTTGGAACGAAGAAACTACTAGTTGGGACGAAATAGAATGACCAAACGTACAATATCATCCGCGCATGATCGCATCGATGGCCTTGAGAAAGAGATCATTGCTATTAAGACTGAGGTAAAGATCCAGTTCAAAGACCTGTTTAGCCGTGTTAAACGCATGGAAGGTATTATGATTGCAACTACAGGATCTATCATTGCACTCTTGCTCGCAGTCTTAACGAAGATGGGCTGACAAAATGATTGACCCTTTTACAGCGGTCGGTCTAGCCACTAGCGCGTTTAATATTCTCAAGCAGGGGATAAGCGCAGGAAAAGATATTCAAGAGATGAGCGGCACCTTAGCCAAATGGGGTGCTGCTTTTTCTGACTTCCAGTATGCGGAAGACAAAACAAAGAACCCACCATTTTATAAGATGATGAGCGATAACAGCGCCAATGCCATAGAAATCTTTGCCCAGAAAAAGAAGATGGAGGCCATGCGCAAAGAGATTAAGGATCACATCTCCTGGACTTATGGCCCTTCCGCTTGGGATGAGGTCTTGGCGATTGAAGGTGAGATGCGGCGCATCCGCAAGGAAGAGGCATACAAGAAACAAGAGATGATTGACAACGCTATCAACTTTGTTCTTGGCTCAGTTATATTCCTGATTGCTGGGGCTGGGGTCGTGACAGGTTTTTATTATTTGGGTCGATATCAGGGGAAGTGGTGATGTGGTTCTTGGTTTGGTTCATGTTCACAAATAATAAGTTGGAGCATTACCAGCTTGCTCAGTTGCCCACTGAAATGGAGTGCAACGAGGCGCTAGAGGACGCCAAGGTTCTAATAACTAACAGCACAACGGTAGTATATTGCTTTGAGGTTATACCAGAATAAGAAGGGTGATTACGTTGTGTATGACAAAAACGGAAAAGTTGTTATAATAACCCACCACAAAAGCCATGCACTCAAGTATGCAAGGAGTTTAGAAGATGACGTTTGATAAGTATGACGTAAACAAAGACGGTAAGATCGATGAGGTTGAATGGCAGAAGCTTGCCCTGGAGGATCGTTGGAGAGAGCTTTATGACGCCGATTCTAAGCGCGACACACAGCGCCGTTTAACTGTTGCCTGCGCTGCTGGTATGCTTCTATACCCTTTCGCCATTGTAGCGGCCTCTGCGTTGGGCCTAGACACTGCTGCGGATCTAATTGCTGACATAGCTACAGTGTATGTGGTTGCTGCTTCGGGTGTGGTTGCTGCTTACTTCGGGTTCAATGCAATGGAGGCAAAGAAATGATAGGTCAGATCATAGGATCGCTTGGCGGTCTTGCTACCAGTTACATCGATGGCAAGACTGCTGTGAAGAAAGCGGAAGCCGAAACGAAAATGAAAATCGCTACCGGGGAAATATCCTGGGAGCAGGCTGCAATAGAGGCTAGTCGTGACAGTTGGAAGGATGAAGCCTGGACGCTATGCTTCATTGCAATCGTGCTGGGGAGCTTCATACCTGGTTTACAGCCGTACATGGAGCAGGGCTTTAAGAATTTAGAGGCTGCACCAAGCTGGTTTTCGTGGGCAATGTATGCTTCGATTGCTGCATCGTTTGGAATCCGTACAGTAAAAGGATTGAAGAAATGAAAGAGAACTTTGGACGTTGTTTAAGGATGCTTCTCAAGCACGAAGGCGGTTTCGTAAATCACCCGAAAGATCCAGGGGGTATGACTAATCTCGGTGTGACCAAGGCTGTTTATGATAAGTGGATTGGCCGGGAAAGCACTGAGCAAGAAATGCGCGACCTGACGCCTGATGACGTAGCTCCGATCTACAAGAAAAACTATTGGGATAAGGTGCGCGGTGATGATCTCCCAAGCGGTGTTGATTGGTGCGCATTTGATTGGGCTGTAAACTCTGGCAGCGGTCGCCCAGCCAAAGCTATTCAACGTGCCGTTGGAGCCAAACAGGATGGCGCGATTGGCCCTATGACTTTAAAGGCCGTTTCTGACCTAGATCCAGACCGGATTATTGAGTCTGTGTATCATACACGGCAGAAGTTTTATGAGCGGCTTAAAACCTTTGAGACTTTCGGCAAAGGATGGACGCGAAGAAACAAAGAAACTCTTGAAACGGCCCTTGAGATGGCGACAAAACCTGTGTAAAAATATCGAGCGGGTGGTCCAACCTTGTTTGTTGGTTAACGTGCTCCGAATGCGCCAATCATTCTCACGCCACCCGCACGATCTTACCTAGAATATAATGGCTACCAGGGTCATTACGCCAATTCCACTGGCAAATCCTACAAAAGCACCGACCGCGCCTGCAATCTCAATCTTTTTTTCCATTTCCTCTTCGCTCATATCGTTCCACCTACCTTAGTTTTTTTCTTTATGCTGCGCTGATGATCCTGCCATTTGGCTGCGTAGATTAACTCATGCTTTACGGCGTAATCCAGATCGCTCTGAAGTATGTCACGAAACCTTTTCTTTAGCTTTCTTTTGTAATGGCCCTTTGAAGTATCTCTCCTAATGCGAATAGGCTTTCTAGTTGTTGCTGGAGATTGTGCCGGTTTTGTTTCTTTGCGGTCTCGATCATGATTGATAGTTGACGTTGGCTTCGGGCCAATGCCTGCTTGCCTTCTTGGTTCATCGCTCTTCTGCCTTCCATCGATAAATTTTATTCCGTATTTTTCTGCGATCTCAACAACAGTCGCGTAGGGTATCGACATAAGACCAGATGTTTCTCTCTTTGTCAGCTTCATCTCTGCTGCTTTGATGCACTTGATTATATCTTTGCCGTTCATTTCTTTTTCCTTCCGTCTGTCTCCCATGTGATATTGTGTTTGCGGCAGAAGGCACTGAGCAAGGCTTGAGACATATCTAGTTTGTGTGCCGCTTTCACTTGCGTTATTTCTCCAGCAAGATCTTCAACCACGCCAATCAACTCCCGCTTTTGACGCGCCTTCATTTGTTTCCAGGTCTCCATCATTCTTTTCCTAACTGTGCGCCCAAAATCTTGAGGCAATTCTTGTATCGCTTGTCGATCTCCTCCTTGAACCCGTCAGATAGCTTGTCGATTGACTGCTGGTTTTGCTCGATCAGCTTACGCAACATTGTCATGCGCTGGCGTGGAGGGATTTCAACTCCATCTTTGACTTCCAGCTTGTTATATACTGCGATTAGCTTGACAAGATTAGCTGTAAACTCTTGCGGATAATACGATCCTTTCTCCTCTCCGATGTGGTTCTTCAGTGTGAGCATATCTTCGGCGGGTGGTGCTGGTGGCGGCTGCGTAGATTGAGCCTGCTTCTGAGCTGCTGCTTTGCGCGGTACAGCATCGATCTCATTGAGGCTGGCATATGTGCCACCATGCAAGCCAATGGAAGCTAGTGCTCGGCCTATGGCACTTGTCTCTGCGTTCTCCAGGGCGCTTGTCTTGTTGACGTTACCCTGCCCCCTGATTTCTTCAGCCATGCCGGAGCCAACAACCATCCCGGCGCTGTTGGTGATCGATGCTTTGACCACAACCCGTTTGCCATCGTCTGTTAGGATCTCGGTATTGATCCCGTGATCGGTTCCGAATGCCTTGCGGAATGCTTCGACGCGCACAAAAACCTCGGTGTATTTCTTGCCGCCGCGCTGCGTGACGCCGTGGGTGCGATTAAGATCGTTCACCTCGGCCATTGCTTTTTGTAGTTCGCTCATTTGTTTGCTCCCTTTATTCTGTTTGACTTTGCCCGACAGGCGTTTCTTCCCCAATGATTTTCTTTTCGACCGGGCTTGCCTGTGACCTGCACCCAACAGTCGTTTGGACATTTTTCGCTGTATGGCTTGCCTAGATACTTTC
>Ga0208643_1000593_pt1 | contig 23230 bp, 50 predicted proteins | sample VirMetDEL_Nov_12_FD_184516 | JGI IMG/M metagenome (GOLD analysis project Ga0208643, IMG submission 184516) | Aqueous microbial communities from the Delaware River and Bay under freshwater to marine salinity gradient to study organic matter... | ecosystem: Environmental > Aquatic > Marine >... | reverse complement strand
AACGCAATTAGAAAAAGCGTTAGATGATGTAGAGGAATTAAAAGATAAGGTAAGGCAAAATGGAAACGGTCATCAGTAGTGTTGTTGCACTTTGCATGTTTGTAGCAGGGGAGCTTACAGAACATAGAATACAACCCGCAATGTCAGATTGTTTAAAGGGTAAGAGGGTTGCAGAACGTTCAGCAAATGATAATATTGAATACAAATGTGGAAAAGTAAATGCAGAACTAGAAGAAAACATAGACGGATCTAAAGCTATTAAAAAAATTATAGAGGAGGGATAATGAAAAAATGTAATAAATGTAAAAAAGAATTCGAACCTAAGGACGAATTAGATATGTTTTGCAGCCAAGACTGCAAAGAAGAAGCACTCGCTGACCTTGACAATGACAGCGATGAGTGTTTAAGCTGTCAATAAATGAACCTTTCACAAAACTTCACGCTTCAGGAATTAATCAAATCGGATACAGCTATACGTAAGGGTATAGATAATAATCCTAATAGTGATCAAGTAGAAAAACTAAAAGCATTGTGTGAAAATGTATTGCAACCAGTCAGAGATCATTTTGGTAGAGTTAAGGTGACCAGCGGATATCGTAGCGAAGAGTTGTGTGAAGCAATCGGTAGCTCTAAAAAATCACAGCATGCAAAAGCTGAGGCGGTTGACTTCGAATGTATAGGTGTTGACAATGCTGAAGTAGCTGATTGGGTCCATATGAACTGTGAGACAGATCAATTGATCCTCGAGTTCTACACTCCAGGAGAACCTAACTCGGGATGGATACATGCAAGTTATATACCGTATCAACCAAGAAGGCAGTTCTTACATGCTTACAGAGAAGATAAAAGAGTTAAATACAAACCAGTAATAGGAAAGGCGAAAGATTTAGTATGATAGATGATAAAGCAATAAAATTATTTAACAAAATTGATACAGTGATGGGACATTGTGAAGAGTGTGGAGATGAAACTATTTTAGTTGCTCTTGTGCAAGATTTCTATAGATGCACTGGATGTGGCGCCGATACCAAACAACATATTAATGGCAGAATAAGATACATGCAGCTGTCAGAAAACGATAAAAATTTTATAAAAAACAATGGCACGCCAAAGCTTTAAATTTTTCACACCTCGGGACAAGCCTAAGAAGAGAGGGCCTCGTCAACATAAAAAAAATAAAAATAAAAGTGAGAAGCGTCATCAAAAGCAACGAAGGTACAAGGGACAAGGTTAATTATGGATGGTTTAATTAGAATGGTAACGAATAAAGCTAACGAGTTAGCTATAAACTATAATAAAACTAAGAATCCTGCTCTACAGGAGGAGTGGTATCGAGTGGTGCGTTCTCTTGGTAATTGTCAACCTTATGACAATGAAACTTCGGATACAATTCTACGCTCTCCACCTGGTCTGCAGAAAAAACCTCACCATCAAATAAAATAGAATAAGATTCACCCAATCCTTTTTGAACACAACCATAATGAGTATTATACAGACGTTTATAGTCATGTTTTGCTGGGGGTACCTCTGCGCATTGCTGTGATACTACTGAGCAAATGTATATGGTTAAAAAAAATTTCATTGACTTCCTTGTAAAAAAATATAAAAATCCTATATAATTAATATAAAGATAGTTAGGATACAGTAATGACAGACATAAGTAAATACAAATCGGTCGCACTCTCGCACGAAGCGTGTGGAAAATTAGATAAAATTTGTAAAGTTATCGTGCCAACGGTAAGAGTATCTAGAGCCAAGGCTCTGGAATTAATAATCAACGAGAAGGTGGTAAAACTAAATGGTAAGTTACGGAACAAAAGCGGTTGATATTTATCAATCAAGAACAAAAGACCCAGTAAAATCTTTATGGCGAAACGTATTAGTAGTTGCCATTGAAGATGCAATTAAAGCCTGTGTAATGAAACATAAGTACAAAGCAGATGTGACATTTCATGACCTTTTATATATTACAGAACCAAATCAAGATTTTGCCACAATTTGCCACTATGCTGATTTGGACCATAATTTAGTAAGAAAAAAAGTTGGTTTAACATTTAAAAAGATAGAGGAAAGTTATGCAGAAGGTAATATGTCAGACGTGCAAGGGCAATGGCTACATAAAGGTAATCGGTATGAACGAGCATCAAGAATCAATAATACGCTTAATCGAACAATGCAGGGAGTGTAATTCGCAAGGCGAGATAACTAAAAAAATGAACTGTTGGCACTGTAGACATGAATTAATTTGGGGAGGAGATCATGATACCGAAGATAATGAGAATTATGACATCGTAAGTAATTTATCCTGTCCTAATTGTCATTCGGCAGTTGACGTATGGCACCCATCAGAAAAATTAATAAAAGAATATAAGGATTATAAGGAGAAAAATGACACTAAGAATAGCAATAGTTAACGCACTAGAGACAAGATACGAGGCTCAAATAGCTGAGGCTCAAGCTACTATTAAAATATACATGGAAAGCTCTGTAGGTATTGGAGAACATCCACAACATATTGACGAAGTAGATAAGCAATTACAGAAGATAGCAGAAGCCGAGGAGAAGTTGCAAGCTCTTCAGAGTTTTAAGTTATGAGTTATGCATATCGCCACAGTGTTCGTGGACTTTGGAAAGACAATCATGCAAGCTACCATTTTCATACGCCAGTTGAGTACGATGTAGTTGCAGCGGATAAGTATAAATTTTTAGGAGCCGATCTATCTAAGTTTAAATTAAAAAACGAAAGAGAAATTATAAATACATTTGTAGATTACAATATAGGTGACAGAGAACATTTAATCAGAGTCAAGACTCTTTATCTAGGTAAGAGTACACACTTCAATAATAAAGAAAATAATTTTTTAATGTCTGATTATGCTTTTTGGATACCAAGAAGATTGATTCGACGTGGTCCTAATTCATGGTCCAGGAAGAAGAATAGACAAATTCATAAGGAGACAGTTGAGAAATGTTTATATAGAGCCATTATAAATAATAACCCAATGTATCAATCTTCAGGATGGGGAGGCTGGTAATGGATTGGAGCATGCCTTTGGGTAATTATGATCACAATTACTACAAGCAAATAAAAAATTTTACGTTGATTAAAGAAACACCTAAAGCGGTCTATCTTAAATTAGAAAATGATATCAATCTGTGGTTTCCTAAAAAATGTGTCAAAAGTTTTAATGTTAAAAGCAAACACGCCTGGGTGTGGGAGAAAATATACAAAGCTAACATGAGTAAATATTTATCGGATAAAAAGAAAAAGGAAGACAAACTTTTAAAAGGATTAAATAATGAAGTGGAATAAACAATTCGACTACCCAACTTCAACACGTGCCTTGATTGATGGTAAAAGGCATTATGATGTAGGTATTCAAGAAAAGTTACCAAGTGTTACAACTATTCTACAAGCTACACAATCTGACGAAAAAAAGGCAATATTGGCCAAATGGAGGCAAAATGTTGGCGAAAATAAGGCAGAGTTCATTAAGAACGATGCAGCGGAGCGTGGTACAATCATGCATAGGATCTTAGAAGGCTATTTGCTGGGCCAAGGACACGCTGATTTAAGCGATCAGGGGCAACTTGCAGGGGTAATGGCCAAAAAGGTTATAGAGTCAGGCATCAGGGGTCATTTGGACGAGATATGGGGATCAGAGATCACTGTATACTATCCAGGTCTATACGCTGGAGCAACTGATTGCGTTGGAGTATATGACGGTAGTCCTGCTATCATTGACTTTAAGCAGTCGAACAAGCCTAAGCGGAAAGAGTGGATTGAAGACTATTTTGTGCAGCTGGCGGCATACGCCATGGCTCATAATTATGTTTATGATACGAAAATACAGTCTGGAATCATTCTAATGTGTACTAAAGATAAATTGTTTCAAAAATTTGAGATAAAAGACAAAGAGTTTCAACGTTTTTTATGGCAATGGTTAAGACGTGTTGACCTATATTACGAAAAACATAGTAAATTAGCCAATAATCATGGATAATGGAGCAGGAATCATGCATCAGGAATCAGGGATAAAAACCTATAATACTTTTTACCAGGATTTTTATAAAATATTTTTTGAAAATAGTTACGAAGAGGGGTTACATGGTTACAATTGACTATTATTGTTATTTTAAGCCATTTGTTGAGGTTACAATTGGGTTACAATGAGGTTACATAAGGTTACAATTCCCAACGCGAGGTTCAAATTTTTTCTTGATTTTATTTTACATAAAATCCTGTAAAAAAGTATTATAGAAAATTATGACATATAAAAAATCAAAATACAGACATGTAGTTATAAACAAGAAGCGATACTACTTCTACAAGATAACTTGGTTAGATATCCTGGGAGACAGCGGACACGCTGACAATAATGAATTTATGGATATGAAGCCTGCTGTAATGATTACCAGTGCATATGTATTTCATAATGATTCTAAAGTACTTAAAACCTTTGCTAGCTATGATGCTAACTCTGAATGCTTTAGCGATCGTAATGTATTTCCAAAAGGCTGTGTTAAAAAGATGGAGAAGATTTTAATTTAATGAGTCTTCTTTTTTGTTTGGTGGGGTCTTTACTTTTTCTATTAGTTCTTCCACTTCAACGTCTTCGAGAATCGGTGAGTAATCGTCTATTATCTGTTTCATTCTTAGCTCTAATTCTTCTGTTGATAGGTCTTCAAGTTTACCAGTTCTTATTATCTTTTGTTCTATATACAAGCCCGCTGCTTTTCCTCTCGCAACTTCTGCATTCACCGCAGCTGACCACGCTTTCTTATCTCTTGCCTCATCTCTAAGTTTAGATAATTCTCTAACGTGACTTCCGAAAGTTACTTCATATTTCTTTTGGTATTCTTCTCTAAGTTCACCAATATATTTAACTACTAGTGGATATAATTTTGGATTCTGTAGTACACTTGATTGTTGTCTAGCGGCTTCTTTAGAATAACCTGCATCGATAGCGCATTGTGTGCCTGTCTTCCTACCTTCATTAGCAACTAATTCTTGTGCAAATTTCATTTGCATTTCTGTTAATTTTTTTGGTACCCCCATTTTATTTTTTACCACCTTCAATTACTTCAAATTTAATAGGCGGTCTCCAACCATTTAATACATCTAAAACATAATTTTTATAAGATTCAAATTCTTCTTCTGTCATTCTTGATTTTGATTCAGTAATTATATCCATAGTTAATAAACAAGGAATTTGAGTTATATCTACTGCATATAAAGGAAAGTCTTTTTCCATTATTTCTACTTGTGCTTCATATTTATCTAGAAAAAAATTACGATAATCCATAAATGCATTTTGTATTATTTCTTTTTCTTCTGTAGTATTTTGTTTATGTTGTTTTATTGGTAGACTCATTATATTTCTCCTTCATCTTCATATGATTTCTTTTCTTCTTCAAATCCTTCCATCAATAACTCTGATGTAGTCTTTTTTTTCTTACCGAAGATTCTATCGAAGTTCTTTTTGTATAAATCGTTGGTAGGTCTTGATCTGCCATCGTATTGTCTGTCTTTTGTTTTCTGTGTCATATTTGTATCTGCCTTGACTTTTAACATGACAATGATAAAAAAGCAATGATTGTAATGTTTTCATTACTCTCACTTTGTTGGTTATAAGGTTGGGGTCGGCTTACGACGTAGTTTTTATCAACTCTTTCTACGAGATACTGGGCCCCATCCAAAAATATAAAAGTTATGAATGGAAAATTATTAAGACAAGTTCTAGACAAGATGATGAAGTCGCCTGTTGTACAACAAGCGAGAGTTCAAGTTTGTTTACCCGATGGTAAATTTTATGACGTTTCCTCTTTACAATTAATGGAAAATAAAATATTGGGAGCTAGAGAAACTCATCGACTAGTCTTAACAGTCAAAGCAGAAACATGGAATATGGGTCAAGTTTTGAACAAAATTGAATAGCCTGTTAGTTTGAAACCTGAGACCAAATTTTATGGAAATGTTAAAAAAAATATTAATCAAATATCCTGGATTAGGATTGAAAACCTTAGTGTTCCTGGTACTCCCGACTTATTGGGCTATAATAATAGCGGCCACTTTTTCACTGTTGAATTAAAATATACAAAAACTAATAAAGTTACCTTCTCCCCACACCAGATTGCGTTTCACGTGAAACACCCAAACAATACTTTTATCCTAGTTTTGGATGGCTCTTGTAGCCTGCCAAAACTTTACAGAGGAGAAAGAATCCGGGAGCTTGTTGCTTGTGGCTTGAAGCTTGAGCCTTGCGTCATGGGTTATGACGCTTGTGGCTTGCTGCTTGAGTCTTTGTAGTCCGAGGCATTGTACCGCGCGACATTTTGTCGCAGCTTGTTGCTTGGAGCTTGAGCCTTGTAACCATTCTCATAGGCCCATGCATCATGAAGAATCTTTATCAGAGTCTCCAGCTTGTGGCTTGACGCTTGTGGCTTGAGCCTTCGTGCTTGTTGCTTGTTCCTTGGCATTTCTTTCCCTTTCTTCTTGTTGAAATTTTTTGCGTTTCTTACGCAGCTCTTCATAATATTTTGGATGTTTGAATACGTGCATTACTCTTCTTCATCCGCATAAGCTGTAATGTAATCACTTAAATTCATTTTAACTTCTACCATAGCTTGCGCCTCTGCATCTTGCTCATCAGTCGCATCAAATGTTAAGTTAAAATTTTTGATCCATTCTTTATCTACTTCTAATGATACTCTATATTTTTTCATTTTTATAATATCCTTTCTCTTCAATAAGATCACATATTGCTTGAAACTCGGCTGGCCCGTCGTGTTGATCAGGATCCCAACCCTTAGCGTTGATCTTACACCACTTTAAAATTTCTTTTAATTTTTCTTTATCTGTCATTTTTTCCTCTCTGTTTTTACTTTTAGTTTTTTAAAAAATTTTTTACATTTTTTAACATAAGCTGGTGACAGCTGCGAGTCGTTATATAAAAAATAATTTAATAAGTTATTATGTTTTGATCTAATGCTTGCCATATACAACCGCCTTTACTTCAGGATCCCAGCATTGTCTACAGCTGCCACACTTGCCGCTTTGATCAGGGGCTGGACAAGTCCGAGCTTCACCAGTAGTGACTCCTGACTCATGACTCCAGGCACTGGAGGCTGGGCCATCTATTTTAGATCTAGATAATCTTATCACCAAATTAGCAGGAACCTCTTCAGGTGCTGGCAAGAACTGCCGCTCCTGGGTTGGTAACCAGTGTTTGGTATCAGGTGTTAACCTGCAAACTTCTAAAATTTTTTGCATATGCTCGCTGCTCTGTACGTCTCCAGCGTCGTGCCATCTAAACCATTTTTGATTTTTAATTTTAGCGGCCATTGCCTGAACCCATAGCGGGTTGTTAATTGCTTCTAGCCTTCTATATTGAGCTGCTTTAATTGCTGGATATCTTGTATAGTTGCCCTTCTTAGCATAACAGCTAAAGCAAGGCGTGCCAGGTACCTGAGCAAGCTTCCATCCTGTCTTACACTCCCAGGCCGGCAGGCTGTACGATAGGCCCGGCATCTTAGACGTTTTTGTAAACGAATCTGTAATTTTTAATGCGTCTTTTATTTTCATATATTCCTCCTAAATCGATTCTTAACACGTCGACCCGGTACAAAACATTGTACACTTTGACGCAGCTTGTTGCTTGACGCTTGAGGCTTTGTCAATTTACCAAATTGTCCTGCGACAATTTGTCGCAGCTTGTTGCTTGGCGCTTGTGCTTTTACTTTCATAATAATTTTTACTTTATAATCATTCTAAACTGATCCCAGATCCTATTAGAGATTGACCAACCATCCTTTCAGGTCATAACCTCCAGTGATCAATTGGAAGCTTGGGCCAAGTTAATAAGATCAGGGATCAGCACTTCTAATGAAGTACTGTCCCATGATAATAAAAATCTGTATCGATCAAAGCTAAAAAGCGTACGATACTGATCCTGATCAATGTTTCCACTGATCCCAGGTCACTTTCACACTTCCACCACCACCGATGAAAGCGACCAGGGATCAGGATCCTCCAATGGCTATCTTCCAGGAGGATCTAATCCTACTTGCTTTTTCTGGTGCAAGTCCCATCTTGCTTTGAATAGTGCAAGTCTATACTTGTTTAGAGTAAATATATAATAATATAGGATTGTGGCGAAAGTATGTCATGAGGCATGGTGCGTCAATCTTGACCAAGTCAAGAAACAAATTGACGCTGCGACAATTTGTCCAGGGTGCGACAATAATGACCAATGGTTTGACATAATCTTGCCACAATTTTTTTGTAAACTATTCGCATGAAAGTCAAAAGAGAAAATGTAAAACTAAATTGTGAGATGACAAATCTTACAAATCAAACTTTTATTTTTGCTCAAGAAATTTGGGAAAGTGAAAGTATAATTGATGATTTAGATTTTTATATACCTATTGATTTAAAAATAAAGCCAACAACTAAGAGGAGAAATAAATGGACAAAGAAAGTAAATTTTTCATAATTGAAAAAGAGTATTTTTTGGGCGAGGCTAGATATAGCATTTACTCAAAAGACATATTTAATTTGACTACTGCTACTAGAAAATTATTAGCTTTAGATGAGTTGAATAATAATAAAGACATTACTTATCATTTACAAAAGGTTGATCCTTATTTAGATGATAGTAAAGACACAGTAATTTTGGCTAATGGTAGCCATAATTCGGACACAATGATATAATAATATAAATACAGAAAGCGAGGTCAAATGACTAAAAGACTAACACTAAATGCAGAAAAAAGAAAAACTATTGCAGATGTTTTTAAAGCACATTGGGAAAGTGAAGATAATCCCAAAAGACAATCACATCTAAAAGCAATAGAAAATTACAACCATGCAAGAGAGATTACAAAATCACTTGCAGAAAAAGTTGTAAGAGCACATCAACCTCAAGAAGATGTTGACACGATTAGAAGAATGACACAAAAATATAATCGTGCAGGTGGCGAGTTGTATGAAGATAATTGTTTTCACTTCACTCAACCAATCACAAAAGTTGATGATGAGGGTAATGAGTACCAATCCGAAAATAGCGAACATGTTAAGTTTAGTTTAGATGATAGAGATTTTGCAAGGTCTTATTATAGAGATGAGATTAATGCAAAAGGTCTTGACGCAGATTATAAACTAAAACTTCAAGATGATTACTCAAAAAGAAATCCTGTATATTATGATATGGAAAGTAAAGTTGAGAATTTTTTGGGTTATGGTCGTAGGAATGATAAGACAGGAAACACAATCTATCATCAAGACGAATGGGAAAATGATTTTAAACTTGTGACAATAGGAACTTCTTATTGTCATTCAAGACAGTTTAAAGTTGACGAAGATACAATTAAAGTTTTTCAAATGTATAATCAAGCAGTTGAAAATGTAAAACTATCTCATCAACAAATGTTTTCTTATGTTGAAGATAAGATGAGCAAATTGAGATTAGGTTTAAAATCTTATAAATACTTTGACCAAGCTAAAGCACTAGCTGACAAAGTTGGAGTTGCTTTGAATGAAAGTGTATTGAATGAAAGTAGCTCAATGGCATTATCAATTTATAGTCCAGAAAATTTGGCTAGTCTTTTAGAAGATAAAGTTGAATTAACTAGAGATCAAAAAATTGCTATTGCAAAAGGTTTAATGCAACAAGAGGCAATTAACTAACTGCGACAAACTGCACAATGGCGATACTCTCGCCATTGTGTTATAATGGGCACATAGAAAGCGAGGAATATGATAAACAACAAACCATTTAAAGTAAGATACTTTTCGGCAAAAGATAAAATGACAATTACAAGAAATGCACTTTGGACAGATAAGTGTAAGTATTGGACGTCAAAAGCAAATAGAATGTTGATGACGTATTTTGATGTTGATAAAAACGAATACCGAACTGCAACAGACAGTTGGACAATAATAGATAGAGGTTAATATGGCACAACAGAACGAAGAACATTTTGAAGTGATAAGTGAAAATAGAGCAAGGGCTCATGAACAACAAAAAGAAATGCGACAAGAATTAATCGAGTGGGTTAAGACTTGCGACAAGTTGCAAATGGGCGAGTTGTATAGTGAAATGAAAAGAATGAAAAGGAGTTGGAATGAGTGAATATAATTGGTGTCATGGCCCAAGTTGTCATAAGCGTGAAACACAGGATAGAGTGCGAGGTGTTAAAGGTCAAAAGGTTTTAAGAACTCGTAAGATTGCAAAAAATAATTGGAATGTAAATAATTTGTTTTCACATTTTTGTAGTCAAGGTTGTTGGAATGATTTTGCATATGCGCATTGGGAAGAATTCATTGGGCTATATCCAAGAGCCGAGGCTCTTGAAACACCGATCGAAGTTTCAAAAGTCAAGCACCCAGAAAACACAACTGAATATGGGTGGACTCAAAGAGCATGGACAGAAACAAAGATTGAGGTGCGACAAGATTGACAATGTACTCATGTGCCCATTGATGTTATAATGGGCACATAACAAAGCGAGGAAATATGACAGAACAAAAGACACACAAAAGAGTAAACAGATTCAGCGGTGAATCTGTAATGCTAACAAGAGAAGAAGCCAAGAAGCATGATGCAATATTCTATTATGAATACATGGCAACTGAGGAAGACAAGAAATTAGGTTGGGGCGGTTCTAAACTATGGGACAAAGTTCGAGAGAATCTTAATTGGTTTAGACAAGAAAACCCTGACGCTTACATGGTTCTACTAGACTAGCCTCCTAGTACAAGGTGCGACAATACGTCGCACCAAGCAGCCTGCGACAAAATGTCGCAGGCGCCTCGTAGAGGTACCAAGCCCCAGGCAAAATTTGAAATTTCTTTATTTTTAGTTTAAGGTGCGACAAAAAAGAATCTTGATATATACGTATTTATACAAAGGTTTGGATAATCGTAGCCGTAAAATACTTTAAGGTTCTGAAAACATAACTGAAAAAATTTTGCAAAATTTTTTTTCGAATGCACTATGGATATAGATAAACTAAAGAAATTTGAAAAGCTCCCACCTGATGTCAAAAGACAATTAGCTCTGTATATGGCTAAATGGAAAGACAAGAAAAAAGAAGCTGATATACAACAGGACTTCATGAAGTTCGTTAAACATGTTTGGCCTGATTTTATTGAAGGTAAACATCACAAACAAGTTGCTAAAAAATTCAATGAGATTGCTTCTGGTAAAACTAAACGTGTAATTATTAATATGGCTCCTAGACATACTAAGTCTGAGTTTGCATCTTACTTATTACCTGCCTGGATGGTAGGTCGTAATCCTAAACTAAAAATTATTCAATCTACTAACACAACTGAATTATCTGTAAGGTTTGGTCGTAAGGCTAAACAACTTATGGATTCTCCTGAATACAAAGAAGTCTTTCAAACAAGACTCAAAGAAGATTCTCAAGCTGCTGGTAAATGGGAAACCCAACAAGGTGGTGAATACTATGCTGCCGGTGTTGGATCTGCAATTACTGGAAGGGGTGCCGATCTCCTGATTATTGATGATCCACATACTGAACAAGATGCAATGAATGCTCAAGCTCTAGATAGAACTTATGAGTGGTATACATCTGGTCCACGTCAGCGTCTTCAACCTGGTGGAACAATTGTAATTGTAATGACAAGATGGAATGAAAAAGATTTAGCAGGTCGTTTGATCTCTGCACAAAAAGAACCGAAGGCTGATCAGTGGGAGGTGATTGAGTTTCCTGCGATCCTACCAAGTGGTAAACCCCTGTGGCCTGAATACTGGAACTTGTCTGACTTAGAATCAGTTAAGGCTTCTATCCCCGGTTCAAAATGGAATGCGCAGTATATGCAGAATCCTACTTCAGAAGAAGGAGCATTAATAAAACGTGAATGGTGGCAACCTTGGGAGAAAGATGGTTTGCCTGCAATCGAACATGTGATTCAATCTTACGATACAGCTTTTATGAAAAAACAAACTGCCGATTATTCTGCTATTACCACCTGGGGCGTGTTTCATCCTAACGAGGATAGTGGTCCCTGTCTCATGCTTCTTGATGCAATAAAAGGTCGGTATGAGTTTCCAGAACTAAAACGTATTGCTATGGATCAATATGGTTATTGGAATCCAGAGACGGTTATAATCGAGAGTAAAGCATCAGGGTTACCTCTTACTTATGAATTAAGAAAGATGGGTATACCTGTTTTAAATTTTACACCATCAAAAGGTAATGACAAACACACTAGAGTTAACTCTGTATCTCCATTGTTTGAGTCTGGTAGAATCTGGGCTCCAACTGAAATGGAGTTTGCACAAGATGTAATTGAAGAATGTGCAGCATTTCCTTATGGAGATCACGATGACTTGGTGGATTCTATGACTCAAGCTGTCATGAGATTCAGACAAGGTGGATTAATTAATCATCCAGATGATTATGAAGATGAACCTTTACAACAGACACCAAAAGTGTATTATTAGGTTATGGACGATTATAAGTACAAAATTGTTGAGATCGCTGAAGATATGGCAGGAGAAGATGGTTTAGATTATTCTGAGCTTTCAGATAAACAACAAATGGGTTATTATAAAAAGGCTTATGAATATTATTTGGATAGAGATCCAAATGCAATGGGAGGACAAATGATTAGAAAAAATTATGCAATGGGTTCAGAAGATATCCCTGAAATAGAAGAAACTTCTAGCGAAGAATATAAAGAATTATTAAGACAAATGGGTGCACCAACCGAGACTCAGGAATCAGGAATCATGGGTTTAAAAGAAGGAGCTCCTTCAATTAAGATGGCAGGCGGAGCAGATCCAATGTTGCTTAGAGAATATGAGCAGTATGTTTTTGAAATGAAGGAAATGGGTAGAGACCCAATGCCTCTTAAAGATTTTATTAGACAGATCATAGCTGAAGCTAGAATGGGTGTTAAAGCTGGTGGCATTACATCAGTAATGTAAAGGTCTTATAATGGACCAAATCCCAAAACCAAAACCCTTCACAGAAGAACAGTTTAAACTAAACACAGACAGACGTATCAAAGGTGCGTTAGGTGGTTTCGATCGTGGTGAGATGGTTGACTTGATTCAAAAAGATTTAAGAAAGATTGAGGAGTCAGGCACCATGGATTATAACGATGCACTTAAATTTATCAAAGAAAGAACACAAGAGTTAAAAGAATTTTTAGAAAATAATCCAGGAGAAGAAATGCCATCTCTACCAGGTTTTGAAGAAGAGGAACGGGTTAACTTTTTAGATGGCGGTGACACTGAATACAATTCAATGGTTACAAAAAAGTACATTGAACTTGGTGGCCAAGAAGGTACAGGCATGGATATAGATAAATTTGCAGAAGAGTATTTTCCAAAGATGGCTGATGGTGGACGTATTAATTTTGATGAAGGATCTCCAGGTAAAAAAGGTGGTAACTATAATCCATCAGGTAAAAATCAATTTAATCCTCCCTCTAAAAAAGAGGTTATAGATATTTTAAATGATCCAAAATATTCTGATTATAGTAAGTCAGATTTTTATAAGGGAAAAATTATTGGAAAAAAAACCTTAGACAAATATGAGAAGTTATATCCAGATGAAATAGTATATCCAAGATATGGGAAAAAGAAAAAGAAAGATCCAACTCAATCTCAAAAAGATAGAAGATTAAGAACAATAAAAACTTCCAGTGAATCGGTTCAAGCAAAGATAGCAGCTCCTAGATCAAGTGGTTTAAATTTAACACATGCTGGAGCTAAAAACTCTCCTGTTGGTTTACACAATCTAATCTATGCGGAAGGTAGTAAAAATAGAAGAATGGTTAAACCTTTCGAAGATAAAATTTATGCTGAAATGGAAAAATTTTATGATGTGTATAATAATCCAGATACTCCACCTGAATTTAAAAAAACAGCTGCAACAGAATATTTAAAAAATGATAGAGCGTTAAGAAAAAAATATCCTGATTATGCTAAATTAAAAACAAGACTTTCATTTAAGAAAACAGGATTAACACCAGAAGGATTTATGGTAAAAGAAAAATTACCTGATCCAAGTTTAGCTATATCGAATGAACCTGGTATGAATTTAAAAGGTGAAACACCTTCTACCGATAAGGGAAAAGAAATTATTAAAAGAGCTGCCGAAAGATTTGGCAAGTTTGCCAAACCAATTGGTAAGGTAGCACTAAGAGCTGTTTCTCCATTTGTACCTGTATTAGGTACAGCAGGTATGGTTATGGGTGGAGCAGATGTGGCAAAAGCAGCAGATCAAGGAATGAGAAATGAAGAGTTAGGTATTGCATATTTAGCTGGACCAGAAGTTGCACAAAACTATAAAGATTTAAAATCAAGAGTTAAAGGAAAAGCTGATGAAACCGAAACATACGTACCCTAAAAAAGACCTCTTGCCTCCTGAGGCCGGACCCACGAGTCAGGGGTTGAATATTAATTATAATACTGTTAGAACAGTAAAACATACGGAGAAAATAAATGGCAGACAATACAATAGACAAAGCTCTACCAAACGAGCCTAGAAAAGAAATTACGCTTCCTGGAGAAGAAGAGATTCAAGAAACTTTAGTAGAAGAAGTTGAAGCTGAATTAGAAAAACCAGGAGAAGTAGAACAAGTTCAAAATGAAGATGGCTCAGTTGATATTAACTTTGATCCAAAAGCTGCCTCTCAAGAAGGTGGCGATGACCACTATGCAAACTTAGCAGAATTTTTACCTGATGATACTTTAGGATCATTAGGCTCAGACTTAAATCAAAAATACACAGACTACTCTGTATCAAGAAAAGATTGGGAAAAAACTTATACACAAGGTTTAGACCTTTTAGGATTTAAATACGATCAAAGAACAGAACCGTTTCAAGGAGCTTCAGGTGCAACTCACCCAGTTCTTGCAGAAGCAGTTACACAGTTTCAAGCATTAGCTTATAAAGAATTATTACCATCAGATGGACCTGTAAGAGCACAGATACTTGGATTACAAACTCCAGATAAAGTTCAACAAGCTGATCGTGTAAAAGATTTTATGAATTATCAAATTATGGATCAGATGAAAGAGTATGAACCAGAATTTGATTCTATGTTATTCCATCTACCATTAGCAGGATCTACTTTCAAAAAAGTTTACTTTGATGAAGTAGAAGGTAGAGCAGTTTCTAAATTTGTTCCTGCGGATGATTTGGTTGTTCCGTACACGGCTACCTCATTGGACGATGCGGAGGCAATCATTCACAAAGTAAAAATTTCTGAAAACGAATTAAGAAAACAACAAGTCGCAGGATTCTATAGAGATATAGATTTAGCTGCACCGCAAGATAAGGAATCAGAAGTTGACAGAAAAGAGAGAGAACTTGAAGGAGTATCAAAATCTAAGAATGATGATTTGTATACTTTGTTAGAGTGTCATGTGAATTTAGATCTTGAAGGTTTTGAAGATACAGATCCACAGACTGGTGAGCCATCAGGAATTAAGGTCCCGTACATTGTAACACTAGAAGAAGGATCAAGAGAAATTTTATCTATCAGAAGAAACTACGAAATAGGAGATGCAAAGAAAAACAAAATTCAATATTTTGTTCACTTTAAATTTTTACCTGGACTAGGTTTTTATGGGTTCGGTCTAATCCACATGATTGGTGGACTGTCAAGAACAGCGACCGCAGCTTTAAGACAGCTCTTGGATGCGGGAACGTTATCTAATCTGCCAGCTGGTTTTAAAATGAGAGGAATAAGAATTAGAGATGACGCACAGTCAATCCAACCTGGTGAATTTAGAGATGTAGATGCACCTGGTGGAAACTTAAAAGATTCGTTTATGATGTTGCCATTTAAAGAACCATCACAAACACTATTACAATTAATGGGTGTTGTAGTTAATGCAGGTCAAAGGTTTGCATCAATTGCAGATTTACAAGTTGGCGATGGTAATCAACAAGCAGCAGTTGGAACTACAGTTGCTCTTCTAGAGCGTGGTTCTAGAACCATGTCTGCTATACACAAAAGAATTTACTCAGCTCTTAAAAATGAATTCAGATTAATGGCTAGAGTATTCAAGTTATATCTACCCCAAGAGTATCCGTATGATGTAGTTGGGGGCCAAAAGATGATTAAACAATCTGACTTTGATGATAGGGTGGATATATTGCCAGTTGCCGACCCCAACATTTTTTCACAGACTCAGCGTATTTCCCTCGCGCAGACGGAATTGCAGCTGGCAACTTCTAATCCGCAAATGCACAACATGTATGCAGCGTACAGAAATATGTATGAAGCTCTAGGTGTAAAAAATATTGATTCTGTTTTAATTAAACCAATGCAGCCAACACCAAAAGATCCTGCATTAGAACACATTGATGCCTTAGGTGGTAAACAGTTTCAAGCTTTTCCAGGGCAAGATCATAGAGCACACATTACAGCTCACTTAAATTTCATGGCAACAAACATTGCAAGAAATAATCCAATGGTTATGGCTTCATTAGAGAAAAATATTTTTGAACATATTAGTTTAATGGCCCAAGAACAGATTGAATTAGAGTTCAGAGATGAATTAGTTCAACTTCAACAGATGCAGCAGATGGCTCAACAGAATCCACAGATTGGTCAACAAGCTATGATGATGCAACAAAAAATTGAAGCAAGAAAAGCTCAACTAATTGCCGAGATGATGGAAGAATTTATGAATGAAGAGAAGAAAATTACTTCACAATTCGACAATGACCCAATTGCTAAGTTAAGATCAAGAGAATTAGACCTTAGAGCAATGGAAAATGATAGAAAAGCTAAAGATGCCGATGAAAGATTTAACCTTGATAAGATGAGAACGATGATGAATCAACAAAATCAAGAAAATAAACTTCAACAAAACGAAGAATTGGCTAATTTAAGAGCTGATACATCCATTGAGAAGACTGTTTTAAGTAAAACACTTCCAAATGCTAAAGACATGATGCCAAATGTTGAGATTTTCAGGAAAGGCTAGTGACAAAAACTAAAAAAACAGTTAAAATAAATTAATTAAGGAGAAAATATGGAAAAACTAGATAAAATTGTTGAGATCCCGTCAGAAGACAAGATGAAACTTGAAATTGACCCAAGATCAAAGACAACTTCTAATGGTTCTAACAACTACATCGCTGTTGGCGAAGAAGTTGAAGTAAGAGGAACTAAAAGAATGCTAAAAGAGAAATCTAAAAAAGCTAAGTGGATCTAATATGTGGTTATCGGCAATTAAATTAGCCGTTTCTGCTGGAAGTAAGATTTATGCTAATAAGCAGAGAACTAAAATGGCTATGTCAGATGCACAACTGATGCATGCGCAAAAGATGGCTCAGGGTGAGGAAGCTTACCAAGGAAAACTTTTAGAAGCTCGACAATCGGACTGGAAAGACGAGGCCGTTTTGATAATTCTCAGTTTGCCCGTGTTGGTGCTCGCTTGGGCAGTCATATCAGATGACCCAACAGCGATGGACAAGGTAAAATTGTTCTTCGATATGTTCTCCCAGCTCCCGTCATGGTTCACAAATTTATGGATCCTTGTCGTGGCGAGCATTTATGGTATAAAGGGAACACAAATATTTAGAGGAGGAAAAAAATAATGAGAAACTATTACAATAAAGGTGGCCCAACTTTAACTAAGGCACAAAAAACTTTACCCAAAGAATTACAGAAAAAAATTATAATGGCTAAAGGTAAAAAGAAAAAGAAAACACCTAGAGAAAAAGCAATAGGAATGGCATAATGGCTAAACTCTGTCCAAAAGGAAAAGCAGCAGCGAAGCGTAAGTTCAAGGTATACCCTTCGGCGTACGCAAACATGTATGCTTCAGGTGTTTGTTCAGGAAAAATAAAACCAGGTGGAAGAAAAAAAGCTAAAGATGGTGGAATTCAAAAAGCTGGTTTAGCGAGAAGAAAAAGATGTCTCTAAGAAAATGGGTTTCAGAGAAATGGGTAGATATTGGAGCTCCAAAGAAGGATGGAAAATATCAGCCTTGTGGAAGAAGCAAAGGAAGCAAAAGGAAGTATCCGAAGTGCGTACCACTTGCAAAAGCCACACGAATGACAAAGTCGCAAAAGGCGAGTGCTGTAAAACGAAAGAGAGCTGCAGGTAATCCTGGAGGCAAACCAACTAACGTTGCAACATTTACAAAAAGAACTAAAAAATCTATGGGTGGATATACAGGACCTGCAATTAATTCTGATTACGCTGGAGTAAGATTAAGTAATCCATCTTATGCAAAATATTATAAAGGTATGATTTAATGAATTTAGAAAAAGATTTACAAAAATTAAAAAAAGAAAAAGCATTAAAAGAATCTGCTATTGCACAACTTAGAAAAAGAAGTAAGGATTCAAATGCTAGACCTAGAGCAGAAAAAAATATTTTATCTAGTAACCCAGAGATGCAAAAAATTTAATGAGAAGACAAGATAAACAACCACCTAAAACTAAAAAATATTTTAGAAAAACTGAATCTGGTGCAGGTATGACTAAAGCAGGTGTTGCTAGATACCGAAGAGAAAACCCAGGTTCTAAATTAAAAACAGCCGTGACTGGAAAAGTGAAGCCAGGATCAAAAGCTGCAAACCGTAGAAAGTCATACTGTGCAAGAAGTGCAGGACAGATGAAGAAATTCCCTAAGGCTGCAAAAGATCCTAATTCTAGACTACGTCAGGCTAGAAGAAGATGGAAGTGCTAGATAAATTTATTTATAATTTTTTTGGTGCATTAGATAATACTATTGCTAAAATAGAGACGTATGCTATTAAATGTACTGAATGGTGTTGGCATTCAAGAGTTAAGTTATTAAAGAAAAGGAGAAAGAAACATGATGGACGACGAACTAATATACATAAGTAAAATACAGAAGTATTTGAAAGAAGAGTATCAACAAATCGGCGATGCAATGATCGCTGGAGGTGTTGACAATATGGAAAAATACAAGTATATGATGGGACAGGCACATGCCTATTTAAAAATATCACAGGAAATCTCTAACCTGCTAAAACCAAAGGAGCCAAAAAATGATACTAAAAGACCAGACAACGTCGTCGACTTCGGATTCGACAAAGACTAAACCAGCGCTACTAGATAAGTATAAAGATGATCATCAAAAAGAGGTTGATGGTTACGAGCGTTTAAAATCAAAAGAAACAAATAAATTACCAAATCCAACTGGATGGAGAATGTTAGTTCTGCCATTTAAGATGCCAGAAAAAACTAAAGGTGGATTATTCCTGGGGCAGGATACATTGGAGAGACAACAAGTTGGTTCAACTTGTGGACTTGTATTAGCTATGGGACCACATTGTTACGACAAAGATAAATTTCCAGAAGGACCTTGGTGTAAAAAAGGTGATTGGATAATTTTTGCAAGATATGCTGGATCAAGAATTCAGATCGATGGCGGGGAAGTTAGATTGCTAAACGACGATGAAGTTTTAGCAACCATCGAAAACCCTGAAGATATACTTCATCAATATTAATCATAGGAGAAAACTATGCCAAACGTAGAAGAAAATAAAACAGTTGATATCGATACATCTGGTCCAGGTGCGGAGATAGAACTGCAAGAAGAAAAAGATGAAGCGGTAGTTGATACTGGAGCATCAAGTGAAGAAAAAACGGAACAACCTTCCGAGGACAAAACGTTTGAAAACGAACGTGAGACTAAGCTAGACGAGGCAACAGAGGATAAAAAAGAAGATGATAATGAGTTAGAACAATATTCTAAAGATGTTAAAAAAAGAATATCTAAACTTACTCATAAATGGAGAGAAGCAGAGAGACAAAAAGATGAAGCCTTAGGTTATGCTGAAAAAATGATTTTAGCTAAAAGAAGTGCTGAAGATAAACTCTCGAAGCTTGAACCAGGATACTTGAAGTCTACAGAAGACAGTATTGTTTCTGGTGTCCAAGCAGCCCAAGCTAAACTTGCAGCAGCAAGAGAAGCAAATGATTTAGCAGCTGAAGCAGAAGCTTTAACCGCTATCTCTGAATTGGGTTATAAAAAAGCTAAACTTGAAGAGACGAAAGTCGCTCAAGAAGAGTACAACAAGAAACAGGAATCAAAACCTGCTTCTGATATTAACTTAAATAGACAGCCAGCGGCACAGGGAACACCTGATCCAAAAGCTGAATCATGGGCTCAAAGTAACTCATGGTTTGGTCAAGATACAGCTATGACTTATACTGCTTTTGATCTACATAAAAAGTTAACAGAAGAAGAAGGGTTTGACCCATCAAGTGACGAATATTATGTTGAAATAGACAAGAGAATAAGACTTGAATTTCCCCATAAATTTGGTACAACAGAACCTACGGAAACGGCTAAGCCTGTCCAACAAGTTGCTTCGGCAAGGCGTACGACAAAATCTAGTCGCAAAACTGTAAGACTCACACCTTCACAGGTAGCAATTGCTAAAAAATTAGGTGTGCCACTTGAAGAGTATGCAAAACAATTAAATATCACGAAGGAGGTATAAGCATATGGAAAATAATAACGATAAAAGAACCTCACGTGCGAGTCAAACAAGAGAAAAAACTTCTCAGAAAAAAGTTTGGACTCCACCATCATCTTTAGATGCACCCCCTGCGCCAACAGGTTTTAAACATAGATGGCTAAGAGCCGAGTCTTTAGGATTCCAAGATACTAAGAATATTGCTGGAAGACTGAGATCTGGATACGAATTGGTTAGATCCGATGAATATCCTGATGGCGATTATCCAATTGTTGAAGACGGTAAATACAAGGGAGTGATCGGAGTTGGTGGCCTAGTGCTGGCTAGGGTACCGGAAGAAATCGCAAAACAGCGTAATGAATATTATGCTAGACAACATGAAGACAAGGTAAAAGCTGTCGACAACGATTTAATGAAGGAACAGCATCCCGACATGCCAATCAATATTGAAAGGCAGTCACGTGTAACCTTCGGTGGTACAAAGAAAAGTTAATTTTTTAACAATTCCTTAACCGCTGGATAAACTTAACCCGTGAGTGAAAACTCACATAAGGAGAAAATATAATGGCAAATAAAGACGCAGCTTTCGGTTTGAGAGCAATCGGAAAAGTTGGCCAGAATAGAGACAACCAAGGTTTATCCGAATACGATATCGCAGCATCTGCAACAGCGATTTACCAAAATGACCCTGTCGAAATGGCAGCCACTGGTACAATCACTGTAGCGGCAGCAACAGATACTCTATTAGGATCACTTAATGGTGTTTTCTTTACTGATGCTAACACAAGCAAGCCTACATATGCTAATCACCTTAACGCATCTAACACTGCAACTGACATTGTTGGATTCGTATCTGATGACCCATATGAAAGGTTTGAAGTACAATCAGACGGCGCAACTGCAGCAGCAGACGTCGGAATGAATGCTGACATTGTATACGCAGCTGGTGCAACACCAGACTATGTATCAAAAGTAGAATTAGATCACTCTGATCTTAAAACTGCAACAGCACAACTAAGAGTACTTGCAATATCTAACGACATTGAAAATAACGAAGCAGGTTCTGCTAACGTTAATCTTGTTGTTATGATTAACGAGCACTTCTTGAAAGGAACGGTAGGAGTATAATCATGGCCATATCAAGAGGACAACTAGTTAAAGAACTAGAGCCAGGTTTGAATGCACTATTCGGTCTGGAATATAAACGTTACGAGAACCAGCATGCTGAAATATATAGCACTGAATCTTCAGACAGAGCGTTTGAAGAAGAAGTTATGTTATCAGGTTTCGCAAATGCTCAAGTTAAAGCTGAAGGAAGTGGAGTTACTTTTGACAATGCTCAAGAAACTTTCACTGCTAGATACAGTCACGAGACTGTAGCTCTTGCCTTCGCAATAACTGAAGAAGCAATTGAAGACAACTTGTATGACAGACTTTCAAGTAGATATACAAAAGCACTTGCTAGATCTATGGCGAATACTAAACAAGTTAAATCTGTTAATCCATTAATCAATGGACTACCAGGCGGTTCGTTCACTTCAGGTGATGGTGTTACTTTAATTAACGCTTCTCACCCAACAATCGCTGGAACTGTATCTAATACTTTAGCTACAGCGGCTGATTTGAATGAAACTTCATTAGAGCAATCATTAATCGATATTGCTGCAATGACAGACGAAAGAGGTCTGAAAATTGCTGCAAGAGGATTAAAAATGATTATTCCTTCTGAGTTACAATTCACAGCTGAGAGACTTATGAAGTCTCAAGGTAGAGTTGGAACAGCTGATAATGATGTAAACGCAATTGCGTCTATGGGAATGATTCCTCAAGGTTATAGAGTGAACAATTTCTTAACTGACACAGATGCTTTCTACATTATGACAGATGTACCAAACGGTATGAAGTACTTCGAAAGATCGCCAATTAAAACGGCGATGGAAGGTGACTTCGACACTGGTAACGTAAGATACAAAGCTAGAGAAAGATACTCATTTGGAGTTTCTGACTTTAGAGGTATTTTTGCATCACCAGGAGCATAATACTTAATAAATTTGTGGCGGGACATAGTTCCGCCACATTTAAACCTTACAATAAAAGAGTTATGAAAAAATTTATAGTTACAATAAACGCCTACGCGCACTACGCAAAATTTGAAGTAGAATCAGAAGATTCCCCAACATCACTAGAAAATGCAATCCTTGACAAACTAGGAGAAAATAGTATAGTTTGGGAAAAAACGGGAATGTTTAGCTCGTTAAACAGAATAACCTATGAGGAGGTTATCGATGATACAAGACCTATACAAACGAAAAAGGTCCTTGGAGTTGAAGTGGGAACAGGAGCATCTGGATAATAACAGATACACTCTTGAGATGGTTAGAATTGACGATAAAGTCAAACAGATCATCACAGATATTAAGCTTGAAGAAGCTAGAATCGCTCACGTACAGAACAATGTTGAAGGTTCTGCTCCAGAAGTTTCAGTAGCTACTTAATCAAAAGCTACATCGTTGGAAAAAATCTACTCCACACTACAGGCTCTCTTGCACTCTACTAAAAACTAGTATATAGTTTCAGCACTATACATAAATTAATATTCTGCATAGACGCAGTATAGTCGACGGCCTAGAGACTATGTGGAATATAACTAGGAGAATAATCATGGCTCAAACACTATTTAGAGGACCAGTACTGCAAGGTAAATTTAACGAAGCAGGTTTAACTGGATTCAATCTAGAAAACAAATCAGCTAACTACACAGTAGCAAACGG
>Ga0208643_1000591_pt1 | contig 23235 bp, 9 predicted proteins | sample VirMetDEL_Nov_12_FD_184516 | JGI IMG/M metagenome (GOLD analysis project Ga0208643, IMG submission 184516) | Aqueous microbial communities from the Delaware River and Bay under freshwater to marine salinity gradient to study organic matter... | ecosystem: Environmental > Aquatic > Marine >... | reverse complement strand
ATGACTTTGTAAACTGTCTTTGAGCATCTTTACCTAAAATTATATTAGCAACGTCAATGTGTTTACCTTGGTTCATTCTACCAAATATATGCGAAGCGATTGATGGGTTTTTAGCAGGGTTATAAGATATTATAGCTCCTAAAACGCCATACGTAGGATCTGTTGCCATAGCGTCATACAACAAATCTCTTTTACTTTTGTAACCAGAATGACCTTCGTATATTTTTGTGTAAAAATCTACAAAGTCTTTACCAACTTGCCTACCTTCAGCATCTTTACCTTTTAAAGCTTGTATTATATCGTTATAATAATTTGTGTTTTTATTTCTGCCTTCCCACATTTCTTGTATTTTAGCAGAACCTTCCTCCATTTTTTTAGTTACAGTTCTAGACTCAGCTATGTTTTGCCCTGTAACATTTTTACTTTTCTTTAATATGTTTAAAACATCTTTATTTACAACGCCTGTTTCGCTACTTTTTTGTATAGCTTTTATCATGTTGTAAAGACCTTCACCGTTATTAGTACTAACGTTCATGTTTTTAAAACCTGCTTGTTTTAATATAGGTTCAAAATAAGACTTTAATCTTGACGTCAATCCTGGTGATTCTGCAACTTCTTTGTTTTTTAAAACGTCACCAAAAGCTGTTAAATACTCCTCGTAATATTCGTTTTTAGGTCTTACAATACGATCACCATTTGGCTTAGTTATAAAATTGCCTTTAGAGTCTTTTTCAAATTTATATTCAGACTCCATTCTTTCTTCTACAAGCTGTCTTTCTTTTGTGTTGAGTTTGTTTAAAAACTGATCTATTTTAACCATACCATCTTTAGAAACTCTAGTTTTTTCTACACCATCTTCAACATAAGTTTCTTTTAAAGAATTTTTTAATATAGCATGTGTAACCTCGTGAAGTGGAGTTCCAAGTTGTCTAGCTTTTAAAGCAGCGTCTTTATTGATGTATATTTGATTTTTTACTCTATTGTAACTACCTTCAGAACCTTTTTGAACACCTTCTAGCTTGTTGTATTGGCTTTCACTAAGTAAGTTAAATCCAGCACCAAGCTCTTTTGCCATTAATTTAGAAAACTCAACTTCAGTTTTAAATTTATCTTTTAATATTTTATCATATAACTTTTCGTTTTTAATAATGTTTTCTGTAGATAAATCTAACTTTTCTTGTAACTCTTTAATTTTTTGTTTATTGACATTTTTTAAATGAGGCTGAGTTTTTGTTGTAGCTTTTAAATTTTCAATTTTACCTAAAATTTCTGCTTGATTTAAATATTCTTTTATTTGTGTTTGTCTAGCTTCTGGAGAAACTCTATGTAATCTTTGTTCTTTAACTAGTTTTACTATACTTTTGTAAACCCCATGCTTTTCACTTATCATAGCAGCAAAATCAGAGTTTTCAGTAACTTGAAATCTTTTCTTTAAAAAAGATAATTCAACTTCTGATAAAGCAGCTATTCTATCAACGTCTTTAGCTGTTGTTTTTTGACCACTATTCATTTTGTTAAATATATCAAAAGTATTAGTTAAATAATCTCTATACTTACCCTCTTTCTTAGCTAATTGTTTTGCTAGTTTAAGCTCGTTGTGAAATACTAATTGATCGTATTCATTTTCAACTTTTTCTTTTTTCTTTTTTATTTCAGCTTCAAAACCTTCTATGCTTTTATCTTTTTCTAATTTGTTTAATTCAAATAATTTTTTAGCTTTAGCGTTATTTAAATCTTGTAAATTAAACTCACCTTTTTTATTTGTTTCTACACCATAAGATTTTGCAGCTTTTCTAGTTCTAGAATTAAGACCTGTAGCAGCTCGCATTATATCGTTTTTCATGCCAGTGGCTAGCTTAGACAAAGAGTTGCTTCTCATTGAAGGTGATATACTACCAAAAGCAAGCATTCCAGTGTAAGTTGTAACAAGTTTCATTAAGCCTGTTTCTTCTTTCATTTGTTGCTCAGAATCATATCCAAGAAACATCCAGCTAGAAAGATTTGTTACTTCTTCAGCAAAAAACATAGTTGCGGTACCAGTTGTAGCGGCTATATTCATTTCTAATAAAGACTGAGCTGTTTTAGACCTATTTATTGTAGCTAGCATAGGTGTAAAAAAGTTTTTAGTAGTGTTAAGTCTGTTTAGTATTTTACCAGCAGCAGTATTAGCAAAACCTAAAGCAAATGGAAACATAGGTGAAAACTCACCTGTTTTTTCATTGTAAACAAAAGGATCAGCTCCAAATAAATTTTCAGCAGGTATATCTGCTAGTCCTAATACAATAGTTTCTTTAACACCACCAAGAGTTAGATCTATAGCGTTTCTATATACTCTTGACTGTGGACCAGCATTTTTAGCAAACCTGCCTAAAATGTTTATTTTTTGATCTAATAACTTTCCAAAATCCTTGGTTTTGCCCATAGGTATTTTTTTAGTTAAATAAACAGAAGCAGCAAGTGGTGCTAAGTGAGAAACCATGTCTCTACTTCCTTCAAGAACATTTCTTAATTCGTATTCATCGCCAAAAATATCAACACCTCCATCAGCACCCCAATCACTTCCAGCTCTTTTTATAGTTTCATCGTCTATTTTAAAACCATTAACCTCCATCATGTCTTTAAAAGTAGCAACAACTTTATCGTTTGTAGGTGCAACTATTTCTTTAAAAAAGTTTTCTTCTTCTAACAAAGCTAGGTCAGCATTTATTTCTATAGCTCTGTTTATTGTAACAAACTCTTCCAACGCTTTGTTAAATTGTCTTGCTGTAGCTGTTTTAGAATCTAATTTGTGTAAACCAGCTAAAAGCTCGCCAGACTCGTTGATGTTACCAATAATAGACATAACATCGTTTAGACTAGTGTCACTACCAAACGCATCCTTTATGTTTTCAAGTAATTGTTTGCCTATACTAACATCACCTAAAGTGTTTAAGTTAGGATTTGTCCCTGGTTGACTGTTTTCAAAAGCAAGTTTAACAGATGCTATTAAATTGTGGTACTTTTCAGTACGCATGTTGTTTAATACTGAAAGATCGTTTGAACTACCAACATCTCCAGCTTTTTCTTCTATTTCTTTTGGAATATAATTTCTTAAACTTCCATCATCATTTAACAATTTAACATAACCGCGCTCTTCACGTAGTAAGTCAGCCATATCTTTTTTACCTTCTCTTTCAAGTTTAACTATATCCATATCATCAAGCGATATGTAGTTGTCACCCGCGGCGACTATAGCTTTGTCAGCATCTTCTTTTATTGCAAACTTAGAATTAAAAGTATTTGCCTCTTCTTCGGACTTTAATCTTATATATGTACTCCTATCTTCTTCTCTTTTGTTTGAGTTTGACCAGTAGTCATTACCCATGTCAATACCATAACCTTCAGGAAGATTTGGCATGTTGTACACTAAACCGTTACTTGAGCTTATATCTTCTATAAACAAATCTTTACCGTACATTTTTGCTCTTACCTCGCTAGGATTATCTGTTTGGTGAGTTGCAAAAAACACTTCATCTAACTCTTGTTTTTTTAGAAGTGTTTCAGCTTGTTGCTCTACTTCAATAGTAGGCGCCGCAACACGTTCTGTCTGGACAGAAGGTGTAGGCTCAAAATTAAAAGATTCAAGATTTAAATTAGAACTTACCTTATCATTAGTTTTACTTGCACCAGGATTTGCAGCTAACCATTCGTCTAACTTCTCTTGTGTATCAAAAGTATACTCTTCACCATTAAGATAGTAAGTTTCAGTCATCTATTGTTCGTTTAAAAATGCTTTGTAATTATTATAAACTGTAGAGCCAAAGTTTAAGCCTCCAGGTACTTCTCTTAAAACTTTTAGCATTATTTGTTTGTAACCTTCGGGTGTTTGATTATGCAGTGGGAAAGAACCAGAGTATCTTGGACCTTCAACATCAACCATAACTCCTGTTTCGTCTTCTACTTGTTGCCCTTCCATATTTTTTTCAAAGTAGAAATAACCTTCTTTGCCTGGGTCAGGTGTTAATAAAACTGTTCCGTCCATTACTTTAATTGATTTTCCTTGTTTCCAAGCATTTTTGTCAGCTCTAGCATCTTCAATACCTTTTTCAACACTGTCTACAACTACAAGGTCTTGCTGTTCAGATTTTGTTAGTTTACCTTTTATTGTAAAGCCATGAGTTGTTTCTAGATTTTTTATAGGCGTGTAATTCTTTTCTTTTGGTGTTTTATCCGCAACAAACTTATCTAAAAACATGTCAATATCTGTATCTAGATTTGGGTCAGATTCCATCAGTTTTTTTATTATCATTAGCTTAGTTTTATCTGAAACATCTTTGTCTTGTATTTTATCTAAGTCTTTTTTAAAAACCTCTTGTTGTTTTTCATCTAAACCGTTTTGTAAATAAAACTCTGCAAAATTTCTTTTTTTAACTTCACCAACATTGTTTGTTATTTCAAAACCTTGAGGATTATCAAGTAACCAACTGTCTCTTTTTCTTTTGTTTTCAAACACAGACTTCATTCCGTTTTTAAACTCATTAGAAGCCGCTGGAAAAGTACTAAAATCACCGTCTTTATAAGGTTTTTTGAGAAACGTAGCGGTTACTTTATTTCCATCGTCTCTAAGATCAATAGTTGATGTATTACTAATAATACTTTTTAGTTCTCTAGGGCTAACATAATCACCATTTGGTGACAACACAGTTAAACTGTTTGTTACAGGGTCAACACTGTAAAAAGTGCTAAATTGTTCTGGGCCATTTTCCGTTTGAATTGTAATAGGATTATCAAGCTCACCAAGTGAAAGACCTAATAAATAGTTTTCTTCTAACTCACCAGCAGATCTTGAAATACCTTTTTTAAAAATATCTTTTACCATTAATTCAATTTGCGGAAGATCTTTATTGTAATTTCTGTCTAAATCTGCTAGCTTTTGTTTAGCTTTATTCTGTGTTAACGTTCCACTTCTAACTTGATCTTGTAAGTTAGAAACTATACCTTGAACAACAGTATTGTCAGTTGAAAGATAAAGCTCATCTGCTTGCTTACCTCTTTTTGCTACTTCTTGTTGTCTTTTAACAAGTCCACTAGCAACAGCCGTAATACCTTGTATAAAACCAGATAAGTCATATTGACCTGGGTTAGGTGCATACGCTTGTCCAGCTGCTTTTATTATTGATTCGTTTGCCATATTATATTTATTTTATGCTTTGCCTATAAAAGCACCAGCTATAGATCCAACTCCTGAAGCTATTTGCCCGTACATTTGTTGTCTTCCGGCTTGTTGACCTCTAATACCAGCTATTTTTTGACCAGCAACACCTAGTAATGTATTTAGTTTATCTATTTCAAATTGTCTAGAACCTTCAGCATTTGCAAGTTTAACATTTGTTACAGCCGCACCTATTCTAGCTTCTTCTTGGTATCTTAATTCTTTAGCTCTATTTAGCATTTGAGTAACTGACATACCCATTTGTTGTGTTTGTTTGTCACCAGCGGCACTAAGTGCAGTAGCTAATCCTGCAGCTCCAGAACTACCACTAACACCCTGTAGGCTTTGTAGTATGTTTGCTTGTTGTTGTAAAAAAGCCTTGCGTTGCATTTCAAAACCAGAAGTGTCTATTTCCATATCTTCAAATATGTTTTCTTGATCTACAATGCTTGAGTCTATAGGTTGAAACTCAGATTTTTCATAATCAGCTAGTCTTTTATCAAAATCCGCTTGAGCATCACTAAGCTGTCCTCTTAACCTTCTATCTAATTTTCCAGCTTTCTTTGCTTTCTTGTACAAGCCAACCCCTAGTAATGTTGCACCTATACCAATTGGAGTTGCAAAAGCAGCACCTGCACCTAAAGCAGCACCTAAAGCTGCAAAAAATTTAACTGGACTTTTTTTCTTTATTTTGTTATTCATATCTATTATAGTTACATTTTTTGTGAATTATTTACTACTTTGAGTTACTTCAGAACTTAACGAAAACAACTCTATTTTATCTGTAGAATCATTTTCAAGTTCAACCTCAGCATAATAACCAAGTAAACTGTTTTTGTTTACTCTTGTATCTTTAGAAAACATTAAAAAATCACCATTACTTATTGCCGTGGCATTTGTAGGATTACTTACTTCTATAGAGTTATGACCTATTGCTGTAATTTTACCAATAAGTGTTGGGCTCGCAGCGTGTGTAACAGGTGAACCAATTCCAGTTGTATAACCACTACTAAAATAAGCAAAGTCGCCAACCTGTAACGATGTGTTTTGTATATTGTTGTTTAATTCTATTATCATATTGTTTATTCGTCAGCTGTACCAGCAGTTATAATTTGTACTGTGTCTAAAATTACCTTGGCGTTTTGGTCAGGGTATTTTTTTACTTTAACGTTACCAGTAACTGTTATTACTTGGTGAGATCCAATAACGTTAAGTTTTGTTCCAATTGGAATAGTTAAAGCAGAATCTAATTCTGCTCCACTGTAGTTTATTACAACGGACCCAGCTGTAGAGCTAGCACTAACAGTTGTTATTAAATTATTGTTACCCGTATTGTTAACGTTGAAACCTTCTAGCCTAACATGACCACCACCACCAACACCGTAAGTTCCAGATATTGGTAAAGTAACATTTCCATTTGATGTTGGGAAAGTTGCTTGCGTTCTAACTTGCTTTTGTAAAGGCGTACCTCTTGCTACAAAACCGCTAAATTCAACTTCTTGTCCAAAAATACTTTTTATAAGACTTGGACCATACGCTTTAAATGTTAACTGAGCATCATTAGCCGCTGATATAGCAGCGCTTAATGTTATTACGGTATCAGAAACAGCTGTTACAAATATTTTATTAGTACCACTTTCAAGATAACCAGAAAGTTCCATACCAGCAACTACTTTATCCGTGCTGTTTACAGTAATATCAAAAACACTACTGTGAGTGCCATCTACTACAGTTCCTGTTTGAGAGTACCATAAGTTATCAGGTATAATAAATTCGTTTGACTCTGGTAATCCCGGTAGTCTTAAGCCAAAACCTTTCTCGTCGCTAGATGTATTTGTGAAAGTCCAAGCTATAGGAATTGTAACGGTTTGTGACAAAGCTGTAGAACCTGTACTTTGAACAGCTGTAGGAAGACTCACTAAGTTGTCGTCAATAGTTGAAGTGCTTGGCACTTGGAACGCTATAATTGTTTGACCAACTTGAGTTATTGTTTTTGTGTCAACAAAATTACCATTTATAAATTTTGTAGTTGGTTCTTTTGCTATAGTTTTTATGCTATACACCTCTCCGTTTGTGTCAGCTGGAAAAATAATTACTTTAGAAAAACTGTTGTTAGTTAATTTTACCTGTAAGTTGTTAGCAGCAACAAAAGCCTCTGTAAATGTGTTTGTTTTATAATTATAATAGCTTTCTTTTGAACTACCATTTATTTTTATAATATTAATGTTAAATTCAGCACCAATTTCTCCAAAAACAGTAATCTCTCTACTTTCACCAACAGCGAGCATATTAGCTTGATCTACAAATACTTTTTTAATTAATTTTTTTTCCATTATGGCGTTATTTTAATAGTTCCTAAACCTTGGAAACTTAAATCGCTTGTATTAACAGCGTCGTTACCTTTAATATAATTAAACCATTTACCTTCTTTCTCTATAAACTCACTAATATATCCTTCTTGCTTATCTGTAGTTATACTAGTAACTTGCCAACCTTTTTTATCAACTACGTTGTGATTGCTAAGCGTGTTATAAACATTACCATCTATATCTGTGTGTGTAGAATATTGTTTAACTTTTGATTGAGTACCCTCGTAGTTTAAAGTATTAAAAGACTTTACTATAGAAGGTTCGCTGTTTAACATAGCGGTTATAGTAGAGCTATACTGAACACCATAAAAATTATTTCTATCTACAAACTCTTGACCAATATTATGTTCATATATTTGTCCTGTGTTAAACGTAAAGTAAGAGCTTGACAAGCTAGCACCTTGCTCAGGTACAAATGATTTTCTACTAACCCAACCTCTAACATCTTCGCTAAATGTAACTGTTTCTTCAAAACCTGTTGCGAACTCTTGTCTAAACAAAATGTTATCTATAAACCCGTTTGTGCTTGAGTTAGGACCACCGCTGTTAGAATATATAACAAGAGTGTTTGTTAAGTAAACACTTGGATCTGGATTGACGTGGTCACCTATAGTATGTATAACATTATAAGTTCCAGCATCTGTGATGCCGCCACTACTACCTATTATAAACCCATAACCACTTGAATTGTAATAGTAACCATTTACACCACCGCTATTACCATTTAAAGGTTCAAAGTCATAGTCAAATCTTATTTTATATTTTTCACCAAGCTCTGTTGTTTGTGATATTTCTTGTTGAAGTTGGTAAAAACTTATTGGTGAAGTTGGTTGTACACCTGGGCAGTTATTAAACTCTATTCTATTGTTGTTGAAAACTATAAAAGGATCAAGAGTTGGATCCCAACCAGGAGGACCAGAAAAAGTAAAAGCATCTGCAGAGCCTCCAGTGTACGTATTTATAGCATTAACTAGAGATATATTATCAACACTTCCTTGAAACCCAGTAGCGTCATGAAATAATATACATGGCCAGTTACCTGTTGGTTGTACAACTGCCGCCTGTGTTTGGTGAACAGTTTGAAAAGTACCAGATCCTTCGTCAATTTCTACATCATAAACACCATTATCTACGTTTAAAGCTATTCTATAAGCACCAGTTCTATCTATAACATTAACACCGTGTTGACCCGCTCCATTGTTATCTAACAACCTAAAACTTAAAGCTAAATTTGTTACTACAGCGTCAAAAGTTAAAATATATCCACCAGGTATAATTCCTAAGTTACCTAAATTTTGAATCGCTGATATGTAGCCACCACCTGTGTTATTAAACATAATACCATCGCTGTCGCTTGCATATATTTTTGGTAAATCATAAGCGTGTTGTGGATATGGGTTACCTGCAGTGCCTAAGCTAAAATTCCAGTTTGGAGCAACGCCACCAGACCAAGTTGCCGAAATATCTATCATGTTAATAGTTTCGAACTCAACATCAAGATTTCCCGGTAGTATTATTTTTATTTCGTTTATAGTGTCGTCACCTTGAAATATACATAGGTAAGAAGGGTGTAAAGCGTTGCCTTCTACAAAATTGTAAGGAACGTCAGTATACACAAATGGTTGGTTGTAATATTCTAAAAATGGAGCATCACCAGTTGGTGGTGGTGAGCCAGAGTTATGGCTTTGAGGGGACAACGTACCGGATTCAGATGTGTAAGCTCTCATTAGAGCTATTGCATACCAATTACCAGTTGTTGTTGTTTTACTTTGTGTTAAATAATGATCGTTACCAGGGTTGTCATAAACAAATTTATCGTTTGTGATTTCGTCTCCATTAGAATAATCGTTATACGCAACAACACCATTTGTACCAGAAGGATCTGGAGGAATAACGTAAGTACCACTATTTGTTTGTGTATCTCCGTTAATATCAACATAGGTTTGAGTATAAGTGTTTGTCACTGCCATGTAATTTGAACCAAAAGTATCTGAGGCTCTTGCTTGAAAAGGTATTTCATCAAGAGTTTGATATTCATCTTGAACAGACCAATAGGTAAAACCTATTTTTTCAACTTGAGCAAAAGCAGGTATAATTTCACCTGGTACCATATCACCATTAGGAGATCCTATCATTGTAAAAGTATCTACATCAGACATGTAGTGTGTTTTTTGTATTGAAAACTCGTCAATTGAACCGTAAAGCTCATCTGCCTCGTTACCATCTGTGTCTACAAATTTAATATGAACTTGAAGGTCTTGAACAATTATGGCTTCGCTTTCATCAGTGCCGTTAGTAAATTTGAAAGAAACGTCATGCGGTCTAGCAGAGTTATCTGGTAAATTTGGAAAATCTACACTTGTTGTAGTTTGAAAACCTACTCTACAGTCATCTGGAAACGATCCTGATGGAAGTGGAACATATTTATAATCAGCATAACTTTGAGTAATACCTGGAGGTAAACTAGAAGGATCCATAAGTACAGAATCTGTTAATGCTGTTGTGCCATCATAAAGTTGTATTGTTAAATATCTATGGTGATCACTACCAGTTCCTGTTTGTGGCGAACTAGGGCTTACGTACGACAGACCTCTTGCACCAATAATAATTCTAACTTCTTCACCGTTAAATATTGTAGTAGGAGTAGCGCTAGAATATTTATTTAGCACTAGCGTTGGTGTTGCTACGTTAATAGAAGTTTTCTTTGTACCAGGTAGTATTAATTCTTGTGTTGAAGATGTTTTGTCAAAAACAATACCATGACCACTATTAGGGCCTGAAGTTGTATTAAACCAAGGGTTTCTGTGTGAAGCTGGAGTTCCATAAGGAGATGGTAGCCCTAAAGTTTGATAACCATCGGTGTCAGGGTTCCAAAAAATATCTTCAGTTGGCCCTATGTTAGCTTGTGGATTACTTGGGCCAAAACCTGCATACGAGTTGCCACTATTTGCAATTGACCAAGATGGAAAAGGATAAGTAATAGGGCTTATAGTGCCATTTTCACTTTCTATAACATAAGGAGAGTAATAATTTCTTAATGCAGTGTATTTTTGATCGTTACCAAAAAACCCATTTCCTTCTCCAGTTACAAAAGGATCTCCTTTGTCTGACCTGTCAAAAGGCATTTGCATTAAAGTTATAGATGCTGTTGTAAAAGATGTAGCGGATTCTTGCTGCGGAGAATAAGAAATTGTTTCTGGAGCTATAGAACCTATCGCTTGTTCGGCGTAATTTGTAATACTTGTTTTAAAGTTTAAATACCTATTGTTTAACTCACTATTACCGCTCACTGTTAAGCTTAAACGTGGCTCTACTAGAGTTGATGAAGTATTTACTGCAGTATTTGCAATATAATGTTGGCTTTGTGCTGGTACGTCAATGTTAGAATTTAAACCATTATCAAGATAAGCATTTAATAAAAGGTTTTCAGAAGCTACTCTAGAACGTAAGGTTATATTAAAATCTTTGCTGTAAGCATCATAACTACCAATTATTTGACCAGCGTTTCTTAAGTTATCTCTAAAATAATCATCCATACCTGCATTTGAAATATCTGTTATACCGTCCATAGATAATCTTAACACAGCACCTCTTTGCTTGTCAGCAAAATAAGCTCTATAACTTTCTTTAGCAAATGACTCTGGGTTTTTAGATATACCAAAGTCACCAACGAAAGGAGTGGCATCACCTAAAACAGCGTTTGTAGAGACTAATTGAGCGTTACCATCAGCATTAAATAAAGCATCTTTATTAGATGTTATACTTACAACTTTATCTTCGCAAAAAGCAACTAAACTTATTCTTCTTTGAAACAACTTTTGTATACTACCATACGTAGGATTTAAATCCTTAGTAATATTTTCAGCCATTATAAATTGATTCAAATTATTAACGCCTGAATTTGAATTGTAAATACCTGAGAATATTAAACCTGATTTTCTATGCTCTTCTTTATAATCTGATTCTAAAACTATAGACGCTTTAACACCATTAGTAAGAGTTGGATTGTTAAAATCATCTCTAATTCTATCAGACTCAATACCATTACCAAATGAAAAACAATTGTAATAACTTATTCCCGTGTCTAAACTAGTATCAACATTAGTGTCTATAGTAAATTCATTGTAATAATCCGCTGTTGGTGTGTATGGAGATCCATCTATTAAATCTTCAACTTCTCCAGACTGTGCTGTTCCTATAATTTTAGCAGTTGTATAACTACCGTCTCTTCTGTAAAATCGCACTTGAACATCTGCGTAGTCTAAAACTGTTGTACCGCCTACATCAAAAGCATTAAATCCATTTTGATCTTTGTTTGCTACTCTAAAAGTATTACCTGCAGTCCATCTAACAAGAACCATTTTGCCAGTTATAATATATTGACCATTTCTAGCTTCATAAAGTTGTATTTCTACGTAAGAACCTATTGGTGCAAACTCTGTATTTGTTTCTGCTGTTATTTCTAAAGGATACGCTTGACTTGCTTCGTAATAAATATCTAAACCATCTTCTTTAGGTTCTGTTTCCCATATTGCAGGTTCTGTCATTATTTGCTCTAAAACTTGGCTACTGTTATTTGTTCTAAACTGAATATCTAAAGGACTATTTGCGTCGAAATTGGCAGTAGTTATACCAGAATTTAATTCAACCAATGGGTTTTTGTCTACAGGGAATATATAACTAACTCTTCTATTACTTGCTTTACCAAAATTTTCTATAACAGTTTTAACCTCACTCATTCTAGTTGCTTTATCTGCTAAGTCAGCGTTTGCCCACTGCAAAACCTTTCGTTGTACACATCTATCGCGGGATAATGGAACATAGATGGATCCATCATAGTTGTAATCTATATTCCAAACAGTGTGATTGTATATTTTTTTTACTTTAGGATTTGCTAGTATTTCAAATTCAACATCAGGGTTTGAGCTAAAGGTGAATTTATTACCTTGAGCAATTTTATCTATAAAATTTTTAATTTTATCTCCCGGATCACTTGGGTAGGTTGGGTTCCATTGTTCAGTGTGTTTTTCTTGATTATTTCCACTTGTATCATAACCATAACCAACGCCAGGGCCTGGTGCCTGAGGCAAAGCTGTACCGTCAACAGGGTCATAATTACCTTCCATTTCAACATACAAAGTGTTGTTAGGGTATGAATGCGGATTATCAATATCATTAAATATACCACCTCCCCATATACCTTGCAAATAAGCTCCAATACTTTCGTTTCCAAAAAAAGGCGCGTCGTTTTGTAAAGAACCCCAACTATTTCCACCGTCGTGAAGGTTGACGCCTGGTGCCATAAATGAAAGTTCTATATAATGAACACCAGCTGTTTCACCATAAGTTTGCTCTGCATCACCGTTCCAGTAGTTATGCGGAACATCGTTTATACTTCCTTCTTTTCTCCATCTTTTATAACCATTTGGATCATTTGTAACATGCTGAGCGCTTGTGGTTAGCATACCTTCCATGTTTTGCTTGATATGAGCATTGTTTATGTTTTGACCATACACAGTTCTTAATACTTGACCTTGTTCCCAGCGTTGATCAAGATTATTAGTAGTTGCGTAACTATCACCATTATCATCATATATTTGATCTACAAAAGCATATCTTTTTCCAATATAATCTCCAAAAGTAAGAGCGTTTCCTACACCCCAACCATAAGCACTTTCGTTATTAGTGAATGAGGTATATCCTCCACCGCTAGAGTTAAATTCTGAACCTGTAATTAATTGCCCCCACTGTGGTGTAAATGGTCTATGCTCATCTCTTCTACCCATCCAAGTACGGCCAGTACTTTTCGCGTAATTACTACTTGATATTTGACCGCCAACCATATAAAGGCTGTCTATAAAAAACCCTCTACCAGAAGGAAAACTTGTTGGATCAGATGTAAAAGCATTTGTAATCACAGCCGAAAAATCACTTTCTGAATTTGTTAAACCACCAGCATGACCAGTAAAATTAGCAGCATCTACAGTTTGCGGTTCAATTGGTGGAGCAGGGTTTGCTCCAAGAGTTTGAAGCCCAAAACTATCGTAAAACCAGAACGTTGACTGCGAGCCATTAATCATGTAGTTTGAAGTTGTTGTATCTGGATTTGGCTGTACTACAGATAAAGAACTTATTTGCACAAAAAACTTACCAGAAAGCTCTTCTGCTTCTATTTCTTCTCTTTTTTCTATTAAAAACTCTAAGTCACCAGACATATCATCTCCTGTAGCACTACCTTGTGCTAAGCTTGCATCTTCTGCACTTATCTCTCTATCTAGTTTCAACATGTACTCAGCACCGTTATATACAGACGATGTTATTCTATACCTTTCAGAACTTTCTCCAGTTTCATTGTTTTTCCAAGAAGTATATAGGTTTTCTACCCACATCTCCGCGTTATCATTTTTTTGCTGCAAAGAACCACCAAGACCATTGACCCATTCAGCTCTATCTATGTAAAGCATGTCTATCTGTTTATTTGGTCTTTGAGATGTATTAGAAAATATATCGTTTAAATAATCCGTGTTTGAAAGTGAATTTTGATTTACTCTTCCGAGATCTACATATCTATACTTTATAGCGTCAGGGGCTTCATTTACTATATCTAGTATTTTAAACTTATTTTCAAGTGGTATTTGGTTTTCATTTGCACCTACTTTCTTTTTAAGTATTATATACTCTTGATCTTGTAATTTATTTCTATCTGCCGATACAAATCCTAGCCATATACGTTCTTCGCCTTTTTCAAAAATATTAACTTTGTTTATAAAATAAGCTTTTTCCATTAAAAGATTATAGTATTCTCCAGATTTTTCTTTAATGTAAAACTTATAGTAATCAGCCCAGTAAGGCTTTTTGCCACTAACGCTTAGTCTTAACGAAGTAGAATTGCTTGCTAGTAAATTTATAGACTGGTCCTCCCAAGGTAATTTCACGCTACCTGTGTTATCCATAATACTAGTTTCTCTACCGTATTTATCACCCCATACTAAACCAACACTATACTCTCTTTGTGATTTCAAAGAAGGTATACCACCTAAATTAAAATCATCGTTTATAGGTAAAAAATTTAAATTTCTTTTTTCATAACTAGCGTTCACAGACGCAATAGATTTTGAATTATCACTAGCTATTAAATTTGCGCCTTGTGTGTAATTACCATACACAATTCTATTACCTGTAACCTCTTGTGCTAGCGCTTTTTTAGGGACGTTATCCCAAGCTCTTAATAGCTGATTTTCTGGTATTGCTGCAAATATATCTTGTGATTCTAAAACAAATTGGTTTTGAATCCACTCGTAGTCGTCTTCGTTTATTTTTTTAACAGAAAAAATAACACTAGAACCTTCTTCCTTGTAAAGTAATTCTATTTGAACAACGTTTTCTGGTAAATTTTCATAATTAAAATTTGAAAACTGAATTGCTCTAATGTTATTTACCATACCTTCATTATTACCCTCTTCAAGGGAGTATGCATTATCAATATTTTTACCATTTTTATATATTGGCTTGAATATTACATCTGTAAAAGGACCAAAAGGAGAGTACTCTCCATCTTTGTATTTATATCTATAAGAAAATCTTGGGAAAACTTTTTCAAAAAGTGTAGGTAAAGCGTCGTAATTAGGTAGGATATTTGTTTTAGGTGATAATCTAGGAGCTTTTTTAATTACAGTTATATGTTGCTCTTCAATTTCAATGTTGGTACGAGAGCCATCATTATCTACTAAAACAGTGTGTGCGCTTGTATCTAGGTCTCCAGTATCAGTACCTTTTATACAATCGTCTATATTTATTTTTTTAGGCTCACTAACACCATCAGTCCAAAATAAAAGGTTGTCAATAATATTTATACCTGTAATAGGTGAGGTTGTGAACTTTAACGTGTTATTGTGTTTATCTAACAAAACAGTTGTTACTTCTTTTGTAGCTATGTCATACTGTAATATCGCATGAAAAGGTATTAGTTCTTTTGTTACAAACCAGTATAATTTATTTGTTTTTTCATCAGCAATAGTTGCTATACACAAATAATCTCCCGGCACAACACCGTTGGTATCTCGCGCTAAGTTACCTAGTATATTTTGAACAGTACCAACACTTGCATCATCTGATGAGTTTACTTTGATGTTTAAAGCATCTTTATACTGTCCATTAGGAATAATTCTTTCATCAAGGTCTTTGTTCATTTTACCTTGAATGAAAGTGTTTTTAATCTCTGGCATGTATTAGTGTTTTATCAACTTAGATTTACCTCTAAGTATTTGTGTTATTTCCTCTAGCTTTATGTTTGATAGCCTTAGTTTAGCTTGTCTTGTTGCTGCAAATTTTTCTTGCTTATATCTTCTAACAATATACTCTGGTATATTTGCTTTTGTAGATAATATAGCGTATGTTATATGTTTATATATAGCTTCTTGAGCTAACTTATGAACTTGCATCTCATTGTCTGTTCCTAAACTATCGCTTATATATTTTAAGATTACAGTTTTTCCTGAAATATTAGAGCTAAAGTGCACTAAACCTTTTATTTCGTCTATATAAAATGATCCATTTACTTGAGAGTGTTGTGGATCAAGACCATATCTTTTTCCAATAATTAAATCGTAGTCATCAGTATCATATTCGTGGCTATTAGTTTCAGAGCTATTTGACGACTTGTAATTTTTCCACGTTTTAGACTCAGAGTTTTGTTGTAAAGTTTCGTATTCTCCTTCAAACTCTAACAAAATATTATCTAAAGTTAAATCTACAGTTGCGTTATCAGCCATTCCAGAAATGTCACCTGGCACAAACATTGTTATTAACACAAAAACATTGTTGTACCCGCTAACATCAACGCCTGATAAAGTTTGTGTTCTGTTGTCAGCACTATTTCCACCAGTCCATTGCACGTATGCTTTTTGAGCAGGGTTTCCAACATATGGTATAAAGTTAGGGCCTTTACTTTGAGAGCCAAAAGTTTGGCCATTTAAAGTAGGGTCACCAAAAGTAGCCCAAGGACTTGTTTTTGTATCACCCTTTGTTCTACTTATACCCATTCTTATAATAGCACCAGAAGCTCCTGTTTGATTAGCTGGAGCAACACCATCTGCAGAAATATTAATTTCATTTATTCCATTAACATCTATTTCTTGCCAACAACTATAGTGTCTACCAAAAGTGTTTCCAGTAGAAACGCTAAGTTCTTTGTGTATATTAGCTGTTAACTTACCGCTAAAGTTAGTAGCTCCAGCAGCAAATACATCTTTTGTTTGTAGTGAGTTTGGATTTGCAGGGTTACCAGCAGTCATAACCCTAGCGTTAGAAAAAGCCCAGTCGTTAGTTGAATCAAGCTTAGTTTCAAAATCTGGATTATTAAAATTTGGAAAACCACCAGTTATACCACCAAAATCATAATTACCATCATCGTCTTGTTTAACGCTAAAAGGATTTGATGTTTTGCTTGTTGGGTATATAACATGTTCTACTCCAGAAGAATCTGACCAGCATAATTTAGTGTAATTAACATAATCGTGTGGTAATATCATCTGTAAAGATGGAGGTAAAACTATTTCCTGTGCTTTTATAGATTTAAAAGTGTCAAAAGATAATTCTTGTAAAGCTCTCATAGCGTGAAATGAAACATCTGTCTTGCTGGCTTTTTCTATTATTTTTCCTTCACCAACATATACAACTAAAAATTGGTTTATAATATCTTGAAGAGATGTAAATTGATATTTACCATAATTGTTACCTTCGTAATAATCTTTTTCAGTCATTTTTTATCTTTTTTGTTGTTGTGTTTGTTTTGATTCTTCGTTTGAAGCCATTTGATAAAGACTTTGGTCTTTTAATGTTATACCAGCTAAACTTAAAATTCTTGTAACAAGTTCTGTTTGTTCTGAGTGGTGAAGTTCAAAATCGTGGTGGTCAGTTGCATTTGGATTATATAAAGCTTTTTGATCAACAACAACGTATGTCCAATTAGGATTTTGTGGTGCTTTTATGTAGTCACAAGTTACTTCAGATGATTTTCCACTTGCACCAACAACAGAAACACCATAAGCATTTCTAGTATATATTAAATTTTTATCTGTAGGTTTTACAAGCGATATTCCTCTCATTTGCTGCCACGTTTTTGAATCAACATACTCAACATTATATTTTGTATTTTGTGAAACGTCTTTCCACATAACATTTTGTAGTTTATAAAGATCTGCTGGTAGTTGACTACCATTACCTACTACAGCGTTTGTTTGCTCAAATAAACTTATTTTTTCTTCTAATAAATCAACCATGTCAGAGTGTGACGTGTTATTACCAGGCATTCTTAAAAACTGGTTTAAGTCGTAAAAATATTGTTCAAAAATACCCATTTGTGCTTGTGTTGCAAATAAGTTAAATTCTTGTGGAGTTATATATCCTCTTTGTTCTTTGTTAGCTAAAGCCAATACTGTTTGATATACTGTATCTATTTTTACCATATTTCTTTATTGTAGTTTGCGATCGCCCCGTAGAGCGACCGCTTCTACAGTTTGATTATTTTAATTGTTTTTCAATAGTTGTGTAAATTTCCATACCTTCATCAGTCTTAAACCAAGCAGCTAAAGCTGTGTAAGGGTGCTCATCAAAAGGAACGTTCATTAATTTTCTATTGTTAGAACCCCAGCTAAATGTTCTTTGATCGTTAGATAGTCTTAACAATCCCATCTCAGTTGCTTTAATACCAAAGTTTCTTAGTTGTATATTATCATCTTGCAAAAGCTCTAAGAATAAATAAGGATTATTTTTAGCATATATAAGCAAATCTCTTTTAAGCTCCTTAGAACTCATCTCTGAGACTCTAGAGCCAACCTCAACTCTCATAATAGCTTCTGCCATATCTATATCTAATCCTCTAGCGGCTATTATTGCGTCAGCTTCTATTTCTAAAGAGTTTAGTTGCTCTTCAGCTATAACTTGAGGTTTATGCTCGTAAAACACCTTGTCTCTATGAGGGTGATATGAAGATAATAGTTTTTGTAAAACTGTTTTTTCTTTTGGTACAAATAAAGAACCAGATCTAAATATGATGTGCTCTAATCTTTGATCACCCACCATTTCATCTACAAAAGATGTTTTTTGATTTTGACAATACTTTAGTTCTCTTTCATAACCTAGTTCTTCGTCAAAGTAATATATATTTGCAGACTTTATTGATCTTGACAAAGGTTTTTTATCACCTTTTAAATAATATAATCTATCTTTTATTTCCCAAGTTGGTTTTTTAGGTTCAACTTTTTTAGGTTTTGGTGTCTCAACAACTGGTGTTTCAACAACAGGTACCTCTACCTTTTCTTGTTTTTTTGCCATAATATAATATATAATAAAATTAATAAAAAGAAAGGGTCGAGGCCGAAGCCTCGATCCTTAAAATAAACAGTGCTTATTTCATTAACATGAAATTGTTAGCACCTTGAGTAATTAAACATCTTTCAGAAAGCATGTGAATTTCCATTGCATCTAAAGCAGACGTAGCCGCTCCAACAGAACCAGTAACCCAAGTTTTTAATCTTCTGTTATCAGTTTGTGAAGCTCTATATCTAACGTGTAAGAAAGGACGCTTTAGGTTTTTACCTAATTGTTGGTCATAAACGTTAGAAGTACCAGCTGGAACAATAACCCCTCTAATTGCTTCTGAAGCATTAGCAGCATTAATACCACCTCTAGTAGCTAAATCATTTAAGTATCTAAAGTCAGACTTGTAGAAGTCATAAGAACCTCTTCTGAAACCAGAGAAACCTAAATTTAATGCCATATCTTCAGAGTTGTTGAATACTCCGTAAGAAGTACCACCAGCACCGTAAGAATTCATTGCAGCTAACATATCGTCCATAGCTAAGCTAGTAGCTCTATTTACAAACATCATGTTTTCTTCAATAGCACCTTGCTTGTCAAATTCAGCTAAGATAGCATCAAATTCAGCTAAATCAGTAGCCGCGTTAACACCAGTAACACCAGAAGTTAAGTTACCTCTATCTTCGATAGCAGCAAATAAACCTTCAGTACCTACGTGACCAGCACCAGCAGTTGATCCAGTTAAAACGTTAGATCCATCAGCTTGTGAAGCAGCAGCGTTTAACTCACCTTCTAACATTGCCATTTCTAAGTAATCGTTAAAACGAGCTCTTGTGTCAGCTTCAGCTTTTAAGTACCATAAGTACCCAGAAGCACCACTTTCAGAAGTTACCTCAACCCAACCAACTCTTGAAGCATCAGAACCTGATACAGAGTAGTAGTCTTTTAAGATAATTGGCTTGTTTTGGAAAGTTTGGAATGATGGCTCGTTAGCTCCTCTTGAATCAGTCTGTGTAGTAACAGCACCACCAGTCATGTAAGAAACTCCTTTTCCATATTCAGAACCATAAACTAATATAGTACATGACTCAGAAGTGTTGCTATCAGCTATTGTTGCAGAACCGTAAGGTAAAACATCAATAGTAGCTGTATTAGCAGCAGCTGTAAGTACTACACACTTGTGAACACCAGCAGAGTTAGCTATAATAACTGTATCGTTAACTCTAATACCGTGATCAGTATTTTTTGTGTTTCCGTCGATGTCTTTTTCAATAGTAACTTGACATGAGTTTGAACCAGGTCCACCATCAGCACCAGCTGTAGTACCACCCGTCGCGATCTTACCTTTGTAAGATAAGTGTAAACGACCTTGCTCAGACCAAATAACTTGGTCAGCAGTCATCGCTTCTTCAGCTCCTATTTGTGAAAGAAAACCTGAGATAGTTCTTTGTCCGAATACCTCTGCTTCTTTTTCCATAAGATCTGGAACATATTGTTGTGCCCAACCCGTTGAAGAGTTTAGGTCTAAGTAATTTGATGATAACGCCTTCTGTACGTGAGAAGGTACGCTATTCAAATTATCTCCTGCAGTAATTGCCATAATTTTGTTTTTTTAAAATTTATAATTTATTTGTTTTTAATTTTAAACTTAAAATCATTAGAATTGCTACCTAATACTTTTACTTTCATACCACCAGCTTCAACAACACCATGTTGTTGTCTAGGGTTCATATCTACGTTTTTAGCTTTAGCAACACTTGTTTTTAAAGCGTCTGCTTTACCTTGCTCGTAAAAATGTCTTGCAATAGCATCAGGGTTATTAGCGGTAAACAAAGACTTGTGATAACCTTTAGCATCTGACATTTCGTTATTTTCATTCAAGAACTTCTTGACAAAATTATTAATGTCGCTTTGGCTTTCTTTCACTTTGTTACTGTCTTTAACATTAAACCTATACTTCTTATCACCAACATTGTAATCAAAGCCTTTAAAGTCTTTGTTAAAAACATTATCAGTTTTCATTTTAAAAGTATTTGTTTGTTTTTCAAGAACCGCTTCGTTTTCTTTTGATTCTTTGTTATATCTATTAAAAAAATCTACAGCTTTTTTTTGCTCGTTGGTCAACTTTGACCCAGCTTTAATTTCTTCATAGTATTTGGACTTTTGCCTGTCCAGATGGGCTTTAGCGTCGGCAACTTGCTCTTTTAACGCTATTTTTTTCTTTTTAACCTCTCTTTCTTCATCAACCTCTTCATCATATGAAAATCTATCGTCAATTAAAAATTCCACCTCTTCAGGTGTTAAGTGAGATTTTGTTTTTTTATAATATTCTCTAAGAACTGTCATGTCGTCATAGCTAGAAAAATCTTGATTAAGCGTGACGTAATCTTCTAACGTACCGCCAGTGTCTTCCATGAAGTTCATTAATTTCTTAATATTTTCAGGTAGATCTTTTCCAGTTTCTTGAGCTTCAGCTATAGCTTCTTCAACTTGTTCAGTTAATTCTTCTGTTTGTTCTTTAACCTCTGCTTCAGTAACTTCTTCTAATACTGGAGCTTCTTGTGCTTCAGCTTCCGGTTGTACTTCTTCTTGTTCTTCTGGGGCATCGGCATTTTCATCGACTCTAACCACTCCCTCGTCGACAGGGTTATCTTCTTTAGTTTCTTCTTTGGTTTCATTTTCTATTGGTTTATCTAGGTTTACTTTTGTAACGTTATCTTCAGGTGTAACTTTTTTAGATAAGTCTACTTTTGTAACTTCTTCAGTTACTTCTTTCTTTTTTGCCATAATATAATATAATAATAGTTAATAATTGTTATCTAGGTTCAAAACTACCTAAATCAAACCCGCCTCCTATAGTATCATTACCTGCGGACTCGAAGTTTTTAGGTGCTTTTGCACTATTTCTTTGATCAATCAACTCGCTTTGTTGAGTTGCTTGAATTCTTGTTCTTTCGTCTTTACGATCTTCTTTTTGTTTTTCTTTGCTGCTAACGGTTTCGTTATCCATTTTTCTAAGCTGCATGTTGTATTGAAACTCTTGTTCCATTAACTCTTTTTTAAGAGCTCCTTCAGCTTGAAGTTTTTGCAAGCTTAATTGCATTTCTATTTGAGCTAAATTTGCTTTTGATTGTACTATTGCATCATTTTTTTGTATTTCTGCTTGAGCAGCAACTTGTTGTGTTTGTGCGTTTGCTTCTGCTTGAGCCTGAATATTTCTTTCATTTATTTCTTGGTCTCTTTCTTGTTTTTTCGATCTACGAAGCTTTAGTAATTGATTTGCAAGTTTTAAGTTTTTTATTTCTCTAATGTCAATAGCATCTTCTAAATCTATAGTTTGTTGTGCTAAAGCAACTTGTATGTTGTTCTCAAGCAAACCTTTTTCTTCTTCATCTGGAGAAAGCTCTATAAATATACCAAAATCATACAGATGTAAGTTTTGCATTTCGTTTAATGTAGCAACGTTGTGAGCACCTATTTGTTGTATAAAAGCATCTGCAGTTGGCGAATACTCTATAATGTCAGATATTCTAAGCGATAAACATTCCGCTACTTCAGCTGTTAAATACAAACCAGACTGTAAAATATGTCTTGTTGCCGTATTGCTATTAGCAGCCGCTAATTTCTGCACGCCAACTAAAGCATTTTTGTCCGGCATACTACCATCTCTAGCTTCGTTAAGCCCGGTAGTATCTCTAATCATTTGTAAGTAATAGTTGTAATTACCTATAAGTGATTGTAGTTTTTGACCGCCAGAACCTGATTGTATCTCTTGAATAGGTACTTTACCAGGGTTCATTTCACCTTCACTTGTAAATGATCTACCAATAACACTACCTGTTTGGAAGAACATGTTTAATGCTTCTTGTGGACTATAATTTGTGCCATTACCTAAATCTATTTCAGCGAGACCATCAGCATCTAAATAAACACCATCTGGTACCATTCTAGCTAATACTTGTTGAATTTTTAAATGCGTAAGCTGTATCATGTCAGCAAAACCAGTTACACGTCTTACTAGACTTTCTATTTTACCTTTGTACAGTCTTGGCGCTACAATAGCATAATTCATTTTTACTTTAGTAAAATCACTCTTAGGTCGCATCATGTTTTTAGACATTTCCCACTTAAGTAATTTGTTAGTACCTAGTATTAAAGCACCTTCATATAAAGTTTCTATACTTCTTTGTAATCTTGAATAATCAGTAGCATCTTCTGGCGGATTAAATGTATCGTCTTTTTCGATAGCTTTTTCAGCTCCACTACCAGTTTCTTTTACTTTATAAACTTCGTTCATATATGTTTTATAATTAAAATATAGAACTTGAACTTTATTATTATCTACCTCATTATTAT
>Ga0208643_1000589_pt1 | contig 23301 bp, 20 predicted proteins | sample VirMetDEL_Nov_12_FD_184516 | JGI IMG/M metagenome (GOLD analysis project Ga0208643, IMG submission 184516) | Aqueous microbial communities from the Delaware River and Bay under freshwater to marine salinity gradient to study organic matter... | ecosystem: Environmental > Aquatic > Marine >... | reverse complement strand
GGTTACCGTTCGTCGGAAAATACAAAATACTTACAAAATAAATACATAACAGAAACAACAACTTATAAATTAGTTTACAAAAGTGTTCACATTTCAACATTTACCTTATAGGGGTATTAGATATTAGATATTTAAATATCCTCTCTCCCCTTAAGGGGGAGGAGAGTATTAAATACTTATATATTAAACAACTACATTTAATATTAAGTATTATATATTTGTTCTTAAGAACAATAACCATTCCTTGAAGATCCCCACTAAGGTGGGGTAGGGTTTTAATCTTTTACTATTGGAGTAAGTTAATTTGGCTAAGGTTACATCACAAGTACATTCCAATGTACATCTCCTTGAGGGGATTAAGGTTTGTGCTAAGTGTAAGGACACCTTGCCCATGTCTTCCTTTAGTAGTAGGGGTGCCTCTAAGGATGGTTTGCGTGGTGAGTGCAAGACCTGTGCGTCAGCAAATACTCGTAGGCTTCAGCAGGAACGTAGAGAGTACTTTGCTGAGTATCAAAAGAGTAGCCCCAAGGCACAACAGACTCAAATGGTTGCTACAGCAAAGGCTAGAGCCAAGCGCCAAGGAGTTCCTTTTAACTTAACAAAGAAAGACTTAGAGTGGCCCACTCATTGCCCAGTGTTGGGCATAGAATTGATTTACCGTGGAGATGACAATGCAGGTGGTCTCCAAGCAGGTAGCCCCACAATAGATAAGATCATCCCATCAGAGGGATATGTCAAAGGGAATGTAATGATTATGTCACACCTAGCTAATCGAATGAAGAACAATGCCACTCCCGAACAGTTAAGGGCATTCGCTGAATGGGTAGGTGCTACATATGAGTAAGGTAGTTTTGAATGACATTACTGGAAGCTATGGGTCTGTAGCTGCCCTTAATGCTTTGTTTGATTTAATCTCCACAGGGTTTGATAATACCCTGTCCCGTGATGGGACTAGTCCTAATACTATGCTTGCTGACATTGATCTTAATAACAATGATCTTTTAAATGTGCAGAGGGTAAATGCTACAGAGTTTTTACTCAATGGTACTTTGCTAGCGCCAGCAGGATTAGTGGCTGAAGATGCTTCGCAAATAACTTTTACTCCTGACGGTACTGGGGCGATACCTACTACGGTTGAAGATAAGCTCCGTCAGACTATATCCGTTAAGGACTATATACCAGCCTCACTATATCCCGATATCCTTGCTGGAACAAGTACTGTAGACGTATCTAGTTATCTACAAGCGGCATTAGATGCTGCCGCCTATGGAGTCTTAGATTTTGGGAATGCAGGAGCAAGAGCAAAATTTAGAACAGAGAGCACCCTTAATATCACAGGATATGGCACAACTATTTTGGGACGAAATGCCATCATTGATTACTATGGCACTGCTCATGCAATTGGATTTAATTTACTAAATGGCACCACTTACAATACTGAAATAACTATAGATTCATTAGCTATATATCTCAATGCTGGCACATCTACATCTGGAATACTATTACAAACAAGTTATAGTGTATTCAATAAAGTCAATGTGCTTATCCGGGCAGGAGTTACTAATGGTAAGGGCATTACTCTTGTAGGTGATGAGACTAATGGTACAGGCCCATATTATAACAGGTTCGATACTTGCCAAGTTCAGGGTGTGGATAGCACAGACCATACTGGCTTTTTTATGTCATCAACCACCCCCTTATACCGATCTGCTAACGCTAATACGTGGATAGGAGGGCGAGTTGGTCAATGCGCTGTGGGCTTTCATATTGAAGGTAATGGTAACTCTATCTACAACGTAGCTATAGAGAATGTTGATACAACTAACGGTATCTGTTACCAGTGGAATTCTCCAGCAGCTAATACCAATACCCAGAACAGGGTACATGGGGGCTATATCGAAAATGGGTTAATCGGATACCAGATAGAGGCTGATGTTAACAATGCGGTAATCGAGACTGCGTACATAACAGGTCTGGGTACGGTACTGGATGACTCTTCCACAACCACAAGTATTAGCGGGGGCACAATAGCAACTAGATCTCCCACAGGCATCCAATTAACTGGGCTGATTCCAAGCACAGATGTGAACACTTTAGATTACTATGAAGAGGGTGCTTGGATACCTACTTTAGTAGGCGGGACAACTCCGGGGGATTACACTATTGCAAGTACAACCGCGCAGTTTGTTCGTATCGGCAGGCAAGTTACGGTATCCGCTTTGCTAACGGTCACTATTAATACTCCCGGCACAGGGACTCTTAGATTCGGGGGTCTACCATACCCTAAAGGCGCTTTACAGTTTTTGACTGGCAATGTAACGACTAATGGCGTTGTATTAAATGCAGCAATTCAGAATCTATCTTGTGGTGCTTGGACTAATGGATCTGATTCTACTTTTATAGTATCAGGATCACGAACAGCCGCTGCACCCCTAGACTTACAAGTTGGTGACATTACATCAGGAGATACTTTTATTGTGGCCATAACCTACTTCGTATGACACTCGACGACCTAGCAACAGGCTTCACATACCAGTCGGACGGTAAGTTTGACTCATGGCGTATACTGGATGTGAGCGACCTGCACGGAGACTGCGATGACTTTGCATGTACTGCCCTGTACATCGCCACAGGATCACTGTGGTCGTTCTGGATGGCTCTGGTGTTTGGCTCTGCCAAGATCCACTTCGTGACTACAGCCAACGGTGGTGGTCATGCAGTGCTGAAGTTTGCTGGTATGTACATTGACAACTGGTCACGTAAGTATGTGACTAAGCAATACATGGAAGACACCTATGGACATAAGTTCCATAAGTGGCAGTACCCATTCTGGGTTACAGCCATTAAGATGTTACTAGGGAAATTCAAAGGTGCCTGAAGCATACCAACAAAAAGAGATTGGTAGACTATCACAGACTACTAAAGAACTAGAGATAGCTGTTGCCCTTGCTAGTAGTAAGGCAGGCATTAATGAGAAGATACTTCAACAGGTGTCTACTAAGCTGGATCTTATATCCAGCAAGATACATAGCCTAGAGGATAATATTGTTACTAAGAACAATTTAGAAGTAGCAGTGAATACAACACTAAACAAACATGCAGCTAAAGTCTTCTGGGCTATCTTGACCGTAGCAGTTGGCTCAGTACTTACATGGATTGGGAGCATACTTAAATGATTGGCCCTTGTAAAGATGGAACAGGTAAGTGGTTGACCTTGGCGATCTTCTGGGAAGAACGTCATGCTGTACATGAACCATCCTTTACACTGAAGGGGTATGACTTGGAGAAGGATGGTGTAGTGTACCCTTCCTTGAAGAACATCTTCTTAGACTATGCAGATCCTACTGAGTATAGCTTTGCTACTGAGGTACTGGGTGGTTGGGATCATTGGCAAGCTATGAATAAGAGCTATGCTCTTGCTCCAGTCTTCCAAGGATGGAGAGAGGAGTTGGAGATTAAGTTACGTTGTGAAGCCCTTAAAGCAATGAGAAGGGCTGCATTGGAAGAGGGCAGTAAAGGTGTTAGTGCAGCCAAGTACTTAGCAGAGAAAGGTTGGGAGAAGACCAGAGGTCGCCCATCCAAAGATGAACTAGCTAGGGAAGAACGTGTTCGTACTAACATCAAAGCTGAACTGGATGAAGATGCTGAACGAGTAGGGATGCACTAGATGACTAATAAGTATACAGCAATGGCTAGTGCAATTGGTAGTGCTTCTAGGGGTACAGACGTTGAGCGTCAGTACTACCAAGCTCTAGCTAAGGTGAGTGAGACACAAGCTCTCATCAGTACAGCACTGGTTGATCTCAACTCATCTGGCATCACCACCTCAGCAGGTGCAGTAACCCGCTGGCGTAACATGGCTAACCGTAATCAGGCAGCATACTTCAATGGCACAGATGCCTATGTGAGTACACCTGACAGTGGTGCCTTGGCGTTGACTGGGGCTGTGCAGACTTGGACATTCTATGGTGTGGCTGCGAGTGACTTTACGCCTGCTGAATTTCAGGCGCTGGCGGGGAAGTGGGTAGGGGCAGGCACTAAATCGTGGATCGTTGACATTGACAACTCCCCTGCCGGTAGTTTGCATGTGTGGTATTCCACGGACGGGACAAACACATTAGGTGCAAACTCAACGGTAGCGCCAACACTCACGGACGGTCAGAGTTACGACATCAAAGTTGAGCGAGTAGCATCGACAGGAGTATGGACTTTCTATACAACTCCAGCAGGAGGAGCCTTCGTCCAATTAGGTGCAACTGTAGCTGGAACTTCAGGGGCGTTATTTACCTCTACTACTTCTTTAGATATTGGCGCTTACGCATCAGGACTCTCCCCCTTCACCGGCACCATCCAAAGATTCACCCTCCACGACGACACCCGCCTAGCCGCAAGCTGGGATGCCCGTGAGCAGAGTGACTATGCGAGTAGTACGCTGACATCAGGTGGAGCAGTATGGACATCAACCAACGCCATCTACCGTGACGCCTACGACCTCGACACCATCCTTGGCACAGCGGCAAACCTCCGGTCACACAGTTCAGGCGCGATGCTGCTCGATGGTGTGTCGGGTAGTTATGCGAGTGCGGCTGATAGTCCTGCTAATAGTGTTACGGGTGACTGTATTCTTTATGGGTATGTGCAGCCGGTGGATAATACTCCAGCTTCTGGGCAAACTATTATTAGCAAGCACCTCCCAACCGGCAACCAACGTGGTTTCACGCTAATGATAGACCACTCGCCAACGGCAGGAACACCTCAGTGTTATTTGAGCCTAGATGGGACTTCTGCAAGTGTTTACCAAGGAGCCGCTGTAACGCCCTACGCAGATGGGGCGGGATACTGGTTATTCGCCGCCATAGATATCGGCACAAACATTACCTTTTACACCTCTCCATCTGCACCCACGGCAGATGTCTCAACAGCATTTGCAGCAGCGACACAACTTGGATCAGCAGTTGCAATTACGCAGACCGCTATCTTTGACAACACGGCAACCTTAGAAGTTGGTGCTTATGCCGCAGGCGCAGCCGAACCCCTCACAGGCCAAATCCACCGTGCCGGTATCATCAGCGGTATCTTGCCGCAGGGGTTGGAGTTTGGGGAGGATATTCTTCCTGCTGGGGATTGGACAGACTCCGGTTTCGGTGCGCCTTTAGTGCAAGATGGCGATACGGTCGTTATCCTTGAGAATGGGGCAGATGGCAGTACCGCGAGAGCGATTAAGGCTATAACAACGGTTGTTGGCGTGTCTTATGTCTTCAATGCTTACCTTGCTTCCTCAAATATAGGTGGGGCTGTTGGTGCGCTAAACGTATCAAATAGTCCCGTTGCTGCAGCTCCATACGCTACCGTGGCTCAGGCCGCAGGCACCGCTTTTAGCTTGCCATTCACGGCCACTGCCACCACAACTTATGTGGCGCTTGTGGTAAACACGCTAACTGTAGGAGCGACCCTGACATGGGACGATTCCCTTAGCTCCGTCAAACCCACCGCAGCCATCGCAGTAGACTTCAACCCAGCCCTCGCAGGACGATCAGCTACTGGGCTGGATAGTGATACCTTTGTGTCATCTGATGGTGCTACCTACACACTCCACGGTGGCGCAGTAATCCAGAACAGCGGGCAGGATGAGGTTAAGAGTTACGGTGCAGCAGGGCTTGAGACTACGGTGGCACCGGCGCTGATTACTGGCGAACTAACTCAATTCACGGTTGCAAAATTAGACGCTTTAACTGGCGTTGCACAATTTATTTCTAATGCAAGGGACGACATCACAAAGGCGCTTTATCAAGCGGTTAATACCACTGGGAATTACCAGATTAACGCAGGTGCATCTTTGATTCCGGGAGCGGCAAATACTGACCCAAGATTACTGACAGTGAGGTATAACAAAGACACGACAAGCTCAGTACAAGCTAACGGATTGTCGGAAATAGTTGGCGATCTGGGCGCGGAAGACATGCAGTTTGTGACACTCTTTGCGAGTGATGCAGTCGCCAACACCCTCACCGGCAGTATAGCCCGATTCATCATCTTCGACAGGGCATTGACAGACTATGAAGTACTCCTAGTACAGAGATACTTAGGGTCTAGTCATATAGATGGATACCTAGTTAGTACCCTCCTAGATAAAGATAGTTCAGTGCTAGAGGCTGTCACTATTGATATGGATACTGGAGTACTAGTAGCTCCCACAGGTTCTATTGATGATGTTAAGAGGAGTGCTCTCAGTTCATTGGGGTATGAGGGTACAGTACAAGATATGGAGAAACAGTACCTTATTGACATGGGGTATACTGGTGGATTGGATGACATGGGTAGAGAGTACTGGGGTATCTAAGTGGCTAAGTACACTAAGGATGAGATTAGGGAGGCTGCTGAAGCAGACCTAATCACATTCATTAAGTTAGTAGCTCCACAGAGATTGCTTGGTAATATCCATAGTGAGTTGGTGGAGTGGTGGAATAGGTCTGATGCTAAGACACATCAGCTTACCCTACTCCCACGAGGACATCAGAAGAGTAACATGATTGCGTACAGGGTAGCATGGTGGATCACTAAGAATCCAGAGGTTACTATCCTATACATCAGCTCTACTGCAAACCTCGCTGAGAAGCAACTGAAGGCCATACAGGACGTTTTAACTAGTGCAGTATACACTAGGTACTGGCCTGACATGATCAACCCTCAGGAGGGCAAGAGAGAGAAGTGGACAGCAGGGGAGATATCAGTAGATCACCCCAAGAGAAAGACAGAGGGTGTACGAGATCCCACAGTCTTTACAGCAGGACTGACTACAAGTATTACAGGCTTACACTGTGACATAGCTGTACTGGATGATGTGATCGTACAGGAGAATGCTTACACTGAGGATGGTCGTAACAAGGTTAGGACACAGTATAGCCTCCTATCCTCCATTGAGAACCCCGGAGCTATGGAGTGGGTAGTAGGTACTAGGTATCACCCAAGGGATCTGTACAACGATCTACAGGAGATGCAGGAGGATACCTATGATGATGAAGGTGAGTTACTAGGCAGTGATAACATCTATGAGATCTTTGAACGAGTAGTAGAAGATCAGGGTGATGGTAGGGGTCAGTTCCTTTGGCCTAAGATGCGTAGAGCAGATGGTAAATGGTTTGGGTTTGATGTTGCTATCCTTGCTAAGAAGCGAGGACAGTACTTGGATAAGACACAATTTTATGCACAGTACTACAACAACCCCAATGACCCCACAGGGTCTGGGATCTCAGCCAGTAAGTTCCAGTACTATGATCGTAAGCATCTATTACAGAATGAAGGGGCTTGGTACTACAAAGATAGGAAGCTGAACTTGTTTGCTGCTATTGACTTTGCATTCAGCCTTAAGAAGCTGGCTGACTTTACAGCCATTGTAGTAGTAGGCTTAGACTTTGAAGGTAACATCTATGTAGTAGATGTGGAACGATTCAAGACTGATAGGATCAAAGAGTACTTCGAGAAGATTATGCAGTCTAATGTTAAGTGGGGCTTTAGGAAGATTAGGGCTGAAGTAACGGTAGCTCAACAGGCTATCGTACGGGAACTACGTGAACAGATCAAGCAGTATGGTCTTGCACTGTCAGTAGAGGAGCATCGTCCTAGTCGCCATGAAGGAACTAAAGAAGAGCGTATTGCTGCTGTGCTTGAGCCTCGTTATGACAACCTTGCTATGTGGCATTATCGTGGTGGTCATTGTCAGACTCTTGAAGAAGAGCTTATTGCATCTCATCCACCACATGATGACATCAAGGATGCTTTAACATCAGCTATTGAAATATCAATTCCACCAAAGAGAATGGGTTATATGCAGACAGCAAAGAGTAATGTGATTAGTCACAGTAGGTTTGGTGGAGTATCTTACCGCTAATGCAATATTTAATCAGACAGGGATCTCCTATACATGAGTAAGGTACAAGAGTTACAGAACCTTCTGCAACCAGAAGTGCTGGCTGCTGATATAGTATCCAAGTACAGCCAATGGAAGGTACAGAGGGATGTCAAAGAATCTGAGTGGTTGGAACTTAGGAATTATCTATTTGCTACCGATACTTCTACTACTTCTAATCGTACTCTACCGTGGAAAAATTCTACTACAACTCCTAAGCTCGCCCAGATACGTGACAATCTACACGCTAACTATATGGCTGCTCTGTTCTCTAATCCTGATTGGATGAAGTGGGAAGGTGACAATGCTGATGATAACATCAGGAAGAAGCGTGAAGGCATAGAAGCCTACATGAAGAATAAGATTAAAGGTGCAGGCTTTGAACTTGTCATAGCTAGACTGCTCTATGACTACATAGACTACGGTAATGTATTTGGAGAGGTTGTCTTTGTTAATGAAGAGATCACTGATGTAGATACTGGAGAGATCATTAAGGGGTATGTTGGGCCTAAGCTCGTTCGTACCTCACCACTAGATATTGTATTCAATCCTACAGCCCCTAGCTTTCAACAGAGTCCTAAGATTGTACGGTACATTAAGTCTATTGGTGAGTTGGAGCAAGAGCTATTAGAGAGACCTGACCTTGACTATGATCCACTTATTATGCAGAAGATTAAAGATAATCGCATGGCGATTGGGGCGTACAGAGACAGTGATCTGGATAAAGCAGAAGGCTATTTGCTTGATGGCTTTGGCAGTATGCGCGAGTATTATGCTTCGGGGTATGTAGAGATCCTAGAGTTTGAGGGTGACATCTATGACAATGCTAATCAGACATACTACAAGAATCATCTGATTACTATTGTTGACCGTAAGTATGTAGTGCGTAACAAACAGAACCCTTCATGGTTAGGTCATGGAGCTAGGGGTCATGTAGGTTGGAGAGAACGTCCTGACAACCTGTATGCTATGGGGCCATTAGAGAACTTGGTTGGTATGCAGTACCGTATTGACCACCTTGAGAACCTTAAGGCAGATGCTCTGGACTTAACTATCCATCCTCCAGTGGTAATCACAGGGGATGTAGAGTCCTTCATCTGGGAACCCGGAGCAGAGATCCATGTGTCTGATGGTGATGGTTCAGTAAGTCTGCTGTCACCTAACGTGGCTGCATTCCAAGTTAACAATGAGATTGCTTACATCATGAGTCTCATGGATGAGATGTCTGGTTCACCTAAGGAAGCTATGGGTATTCGTACCCCCGGTGAGAAGACTGCCTTCGAGGTACAGCAGTTACAGAATGCTGCTGGTAGGATCTTCCAAGATAAGATTGGTAAGTTTGAGAAGGAGTTCATTGAACCCATCCTCAACATCATGCTAGAGGTTGGTCGTAGGAACCTCATAGGGGCTGATGTAGTCCGTATCATGGATGATGAGTTGGGTATGGCAGACTTCCTCTCAATCACTAAAGAAGATATTAAAGCTAGTGGTAAGCTACGTCCATTAGGATCTAGCCACTTTGCTGCACAGGCACAGTTAGTACAGAACATGTCTGGGGTATTTGGTAGTCCTGTTGGGCAGATGATTGCTCCACATGTCTCCACAAAGAATCTTGCAAAGGCTGTCGAGGAGTTGTTTGGATGGGAGAAGTACTCAGTTATACGAGAGAACATTGCCATCTTTGAACAGGCTGAGACACAGCAGTTAATAGCATCTTTGCAAGAGCAACAGGCAGTCGAGCAAGCCACACCAGTGGAACCCGGTCTGCCGCCTCAGGAGGTGATCCCACAGTGACTAGGGCTATTTCAGTTCGCTGGACTAAGCACCTAAAGGACAGTGAAAAGAAAGGAATGGAGGAGAGGTTAGCTAATTGTAGTGATGTCTTTTCTGTTCTTAAGAACATTCTCGAAGAGGATATTCGCACTGTTGATAAGACTATGCTGAGTAAAGACAACTACCAAATGGGGGCTTGGGAGTTTTTCCAAGCAGACCAACTAGGTAGTAAGAGAACGTTAATTAAACTATTAGAGTTAATTCCATGACTGACCAGTCAAGTATATTTGAATCGGAGTCTACCAAGGCACCGGCTGCTACTGAGACAGCACAAGCTCAGGAACCTGTACAAACTGTTGATGCCTATGCAGACCTGCTGGCAACTATTAAGAGTGCAGATGGACGACAGAAGTACACTGATGTAATGACTGCTCTGAAGAGCTTACCACATGCTAATGACCACATCTCTAGGCTTGAAGTAGAGATGGAAGAGTTACGTGCGGAAGTTGCTAGACGGCAATCTGCTGAAGATGTATTGAATCGTTTAGAAAGCAAGACACCAGAACGAACAGAACAACCCTCTGGGAATACTGTTGATCTAGCGCAAATAGAGAAGTTAGTAGATAGTAGACTAACTGCTCGACAACTTGCTGAAGTACATGCTAGTAACCTGAAGTCGGTTACAGGCAAGGTTGCTGAAGTATATGGTGAGAAGGCTGAAGCTATGTTCTACTCAACTGCTAAAGAAGCAGGCTTGAGTATGCAACAGATTAATGAGCTTGCAGCAACTGCACCTGCTGCTGTACTTAAGTTAATGGGAGTACAGGGTAAGGTTACTAACCTTCCCCCTAAGACATCCAGTAGCTTTAACACAGAAGTGTTTAATATGAATAGCCAAGACAAACCATCTGCTAAGGTGAAGTTCGGTGCCTCTAGCAAAGACATGGTATCTGCTTGGCACAATGCTAAACCAACTAATCAATAGAGGATTAAAACATGGCTGGTCAAAATACTAGCAATAGCACTGCGTTTATTGAAGCGCAACAGTACTCCCAATTCATCCTTGAGAACTTGCATGACGGCATGTTGCCTGATGGCTTGACTCGGGATGTATCTGACTTCGGCTCAGGCACTACACTGAATGTAAAGACTGTTGGTACTCGTACCATTCAGGATGTACAGGAAGGCGTAGCCATGAGCTTCAACCCAATTGACTCTGGTTCAGTCACTCTGACTATCACTGATTACATCGGTGATGCTTGGTCAGTGTCTGATGAACTGCGTGAAGATGGTGCCCAGATTGATCAGCTTTCTGCTGCTTCAGCTATGGAATCAACTCGTGCTATTCAAGAGAATATTGAAACTAAGTTCTTGCAGGCTTGTTACAATGCACAGACCCTGAACGGTCTGAATCTGGTTAACTCCATCAAGCACCGTTATTACGGTGGTGGTGCTAGTCTCCAGATGGAACTGATGGACTTCGCTTATATGAAGTTCGCATTCGACAAGGCCAATGTTCCCGGTGCTGGTCGTGTGATGTTCGTAGATCCTATTGTAGAACTGTCTATCAATAGCATTACCAACTTGGTTAACGTATCTAACAACCCAATGTTTGAAGGTGTTATCACTGAGGGCTTTGCTCGTGAGCATAAGTTCCTGAAGAACATCTTTGGTTGGGACATCTATACGTCTAACCGTCTGCCTGTTGCTGCTGGTGATTTGACCAGTGTTACAGACCGTGATGATGGTGCTGTTACTGGTGCTGCTGGTAACGTAGCTAACATTGCTATGTGTATTGCTGACGATAACACTCGTCCAATGATGCGAGCATGGCGTCGTCAACCTTCTGTTGAAGGCTGGCGTGAGTCAGAACTGCGGGAAGATCGTTTCCAAACCTCTGCACGATTTGGTTTTGGCGCACAGCGTATTGATACTCTGGGCGTTATCCTCACTTCTGCAACTGCATACTAAGGAGAATTAGAATGGGTATTGAAACTGCTGCTGTACGAGGTGTTACTACACACTATGGCCCTCGCACTACTACTGGCAAATATGGCCGGTATGGTAATGACACTGGTGTTACTAAGACTGCTGAATGGACATTCGATTATGATGACCTGCCGGTAGCTGGCGAAGACACTATGGGTGTTAGTCTCCCTGCATACGCTAAGATTACCTCTGCTCGTTTAGAGGTGCTGACTGCGTTTGCTGGTGGTACTACATACAACATTGGTCTGTACACTGCTGCTGGTGTTGAGATTGATGCTGATGGTATTGATGCTGCTGTAGCACTGGCTGTCATGGATGCTCGGGGTGATGTTGTAGTATGTGATGGTGCTTTAGTTGGTGGTGTCCTTTCTGTAGGCGCTACTGCTGGTAAGCTCACTGTTGCTGCTACTGGTACATACACTGCTGGCAAGGCTCGCCTTGTTGTAGAGTATGTTGTTGAGAAAGTGGGTAACTAATAGGAAGGGGGGTGTATTTCAGTGAGGCAAAATTGCAAGAATGCTAGTTGTAATAATTATGCAACTAACAAAGGGAATGGTAAATGGGACTTGTACTGTTCCCCTTGCAAGAAGAAACCTTACCGATCTAGTTTAAAGTCTGAGTGTGAGTTGTGTGGGTTTGTTCCTATCCATACTTGCCAGTTAGATGTTGATCATATAGATGGAGATCATACGGATAACAGTGAGAGCAACTTACAAACTCTGTGCGCTAATTGCCACAGATTAAAGACTTGGCTAAACCGAGACTGGAAGTAGCCCCCTGACCTTTACTAATTCGGAGAATTAATTTGGCAATTGAGCATGATGTAATCCCAGATGGAGAGAGGCATGAGCCTAAGGGCTTAAGCTCTGCTGCCAATGGCAAGGTATATATTTCTAGGGGTAGTGATACTGGTGAGTGGGTATACCTCCCAATGGGTTGGGGTAACTATGCTGATAATGCAACTGCCCAAACTTTCAATACTACCCCTGCAAAGTTAAGTGTTAATGGTGCTGGTAGTACCTCTGACAGTAACTATTTACCTAGAGAGATTCGGGGTAGTGCTGAGTTGTGGGATGCTACTTCAGATAAGATTACCCCCATTAGAGCAGGGGATAGTTTCAACGTAAGGGTAAATTTACCAGTGACAGCAAAGACTGGTACACCTACCGCAATATCCATACAAATAGACATCGGTGGTGGTGCAGCACCTACAATAGTAGTCACAGAAATAGACTACCCTGTGACCAAGACACCGCCCTACACAGTTACTGTCAGTATTCCAATCTTCTGCTTGGCTACCTTTGTGGCTAATGGTGGTCAGGTATTCATTGCAACTGATACAGGGACACTGGACATCACAGCACCCTCTATCTTCATAGATATGAACACTAGTGGTACTATCTAATGGCTAAACTTACTCTATTAGAACTAGTACAAGATATCCTATCTGACTTAGATAGTGATACTGTGAACTCTATTAGTGATAGTGTGGAGTCTCTTCAGGTAGCACAGATAGTTAAGACTACCTTCTTTGAGATCATTACTGAGGGTGAGTGGCCCCACTTAGGGCAGTTGCTTCAACTTACTGCTAGTGGTGACAACACTATACCTACACACATGACTATCCCAGATAATGTTAGATACATTGAGTGGGTGAAGTATAACAAGAGGACTACTACAGATACAAAGGATGTGTATGAGTCTGTAGAGTATAAAGATCCAGCATCCTTCATGGAGTATGTGAATCGTAGAGATAGCAGCAAGGCGAATGTCATTACAGTGACAGACCCCAGCTCAGTTTTGTTACTAATAACAAATGACACAGCCCCTACATACTACACCTCATTTGATAATGATGTGGTAGTGTTTGATAGTTATGATGCTGCGGTAGACAGTACATTACAGAGTGCTAAGGTACAGTGCTATGGATATAGAGAGCCTGTGTTCACATTGTCCGATGCCTTTGTAGCAGACCTGCCATCCAAGGCATTCCCATACCTACTGTCTGAGGCTAAGTCAGTAGCATTCAATACACTTAAGCAAGCGGCCAATGCTAAAGAAGAACAACGAGCCACTAGACAAAGACGCAGACTCTCACAAGATAGGTGGAGACTGGAAGGTGGCATCTCATATCCTAACTATGGTCGCAAGGGGAAGAAATAATGAAGTACGGTAATAAAGAATTGCGTGTAGTTACAGCCCCTCTAGGCAATCATTATGTTCTCCAGTTCACAACTGGTGGTGAATTGCCTGTAGCATTCCAAGGCATGTTCACTTCTCAGTCTGCTGCTTGGCAGGCAGTAACTAGCTATGAGAAAGCGGCCAAAGAACCGGCCAAAGTATCCTAGATGCCGGTATCTGCGGGTACTAAAACCTCCTTTACCTTTGTCAAAGGCTTAATGACGGAGGCATCCCCTCTTTCATATCCTGAAAACACTGCACAAGTGGTTGATAACTTTCTATTGAACCGTACTGGGAGTATTCAACGTAGGCTGGGCATGGAATATGAAAACGGATACCTATTAAAAGACTCAGGTAGTACTAATGTATCCCTAGATACTGCTGCTGTAGGGTTTGATATCTGGTATGGTATCAATAACAAGTCCACCCTACGTTTTGGTGTAGTGCAAGTGGGTAATAAGTTGTGGTTTGTTGATATGTTCCACGATGATCTCTCTGCTAACTTCAAGAATGGGGGTAGTGCCTTTACATTAGAAGGTTCTGGGGATGATTTAGTGGATCTGACTAGTATCAATGGGTACTTAGTGGTGTGTGGTGTGGGCTTTCAGCCATTCTACCTAGTGTATGATGAAGATACAGACACTGTATCCTCAGAACTAATCCTATTCTCCATTAGAGACTTCTTTGGTATCTATGAAGACAAGACTGTCACAGAAAGACCCGCTTCTTTAACAGATGTCCATAAATACAACCTACTTAATCAGGGTTGGGACATGGAAAAGATACAAGAGTTTAATACTGGGGGATCTAGTGGTGATGGTGATGCTCCGGGTACTGGATTGTACCCATCTAATGTAGATCTACAGGTGTATGGTAAGAGTGCTGAAGAAGTATTCAAACCCCAGTTGATTGTTCGTAACTATGCAGGTAATACTCCAGCCCCCAAGGGTAGGATGGTTATCAATGCGTTCTCTAGGGGAGCTAGTCGTAATGAACAAGCCTCCTTGTACAATAACGTCATTGAAGATGAGATTTTCTATGAGGGTGGATACTCCATCAACATAGATACTGGGTACTTCACACCAGACAATCTAATCTTTAGTAGTCTACCAGAAGATTTAGAGAATGGGGCTATTACTACTTCTGCTGCATATGCAGGTAGAGTATTTTACTCTGGTATACAGAGTGATGTGTCAAATGGAGACTCTAAGTCTCCTGATTACACAGGCTTTGTCTTCTTTACTAAGTTAGTATCTAATGTAGATGATCTTGGATACTGCTACCAAGAGGCTGACCCAACATCAGAGAATATCTCAGATCTTGTAGCCACTGATGGTGGATACATACAGATACCTGAGGCTAGTAACATCTTCAAGATGGTTGCTACTGATAGATCATTACTCATCATTGCAGAGAATGGTGTATGGGAATTGCTTGGGGACACTGATGCAGGCTTTACTGCATTAGGTTATCAAGTAAATAAGATTGGTAGTATTGGTGCTTTGAGTGCTACTAGTATTGTAGAAGTGGAGGGTACTATCCTGTACTGGGCTGCTGGTGGTATCTATACCCTGTCTTATGACCAGAGTTCTGGATACCTACGTCCACAGAACATCTCAGCTACTACAATACAGAGCCACTACTCAGCGATACCCTCTGTTGGTAGGAAGTTTGCTAAGGGATCTTTTGATAGTGAGACTCGGAAGGTTACATGGCTTTACAATGATGAGGTGGGCTATGATGGTGTCACAAGTAGGCACAATTACAATAGAGAGTTAGTGTTTGATACACTGCTTACTGCCTTCTATACCAATACCATATCTGACATATCAGGAGATGCTAACTCTCCACATGTTGCTGGGTTTGCTGTCATGCCTACCTTTACAGTAGTAGACTTTGCTAACCCTGTGGTTGTTAATGGAGTCCTAGTGCAAGCAAATGCTGTTGATGTGGCTGTCACTAGGGGAGAGTTCTCTAGGGGTAGCGGCTATACTAAGTATCTCACAATACTCCCCAACTCCTCGGGCAACCTTCTATTTACTTTCAGTAGCTATAGAAGTAGCACCTTTGCTGACTGGTACACCTACAATACGGCGGGTGCAGACTACACTAGTGAGCTTGTCACAGGGTACGAGATAGTAGGAGATAGTTCTAAGTGGAAGCAGGCTATGTATGTAACCTTTCACTTCACAAGGACTGAGCAGGGGTTCATTGATACGGGTGGTGCCCTTACTGCAATCAATCCTAGTAGCTGTTTAGTTAGTGCTAAGTGGGACTTTGCTGATCATGCCAATAGTGGCAAGATTGGGCCGCAGTTCCAAGCATATAGACTTCTTAGGAACTACATACCTACAGGTGCTGATGATACCTTTGACTATGGGCAGTCTGTCATCACTACTAAGAATAAGATTCGTGGTAGAGGGAAGGCTCTGTCTATACAGATTACATCGGAGGCTGGCAAGGACATGGAGTTATTGGGTTGGAGTATTCCATTCATAGCAGGAGAAGCACCATGAACCTTTCTGTTCTTAAGAACATATCTGAGTATACTCCAGAGGAGATGGTTAAGTTCGAGGTTGCTTTACTGAAGTCTCCCCAAGCACAGACTCCTGTGTACCACACCTTTGGGCCTAACCTATACATCAGAGAGTTGCATGTACCAGCGGGTACATTTGCTACTGGTAGAGAGCAGAAGAATGCACAGATGAATGTAGTCCTCAAGGGTAGCTGTACCTTCTATACCCCTGAGGGGGTTAAGCAAACTATTAGTGCTCCTCACATGATGGTAGCCCCTGCGGGTAAGAAGGTTGGTATATTCCTAGAGGATTCTATCTGGCTTAACATCTACTCCACTGATAAGAAGGATGTCCTTAGTATTGAGCAGGACATCTTCACTGACAGTGTTGCTCTGTATGAGCAGGAGGAGGCTCTGGGGGAGCTTTACAGTGAGGTGATAGAACTAGAGAGGGAAGACTACAACGAGGCTTGTAGGTACTTAGGATTCACTCCTGAGCAGGTACAGGAGATGGCTGAGTATGAAGGAGACTTGATCCCCTTCCCAGATGGGACATACTCAGTGATGGTACGACCATCTACGTTACATGGGTTGGGTTTGTTTGCTACTGCCCCCATTAAAGCGGGTGACATTATAGCAAAGGGTAGGATAGATGGGAAGAGAACTCCAGCAGGCAGATACACTAACCACTCTGCCTTGCCTAATGCAAGGATGGTAATGTCAGATGATGGGGATGTCGATCTTGTCGCTTGTGAAGATATTGGTGGTAGTAATGGTGGTCTTATGGGTGATGAAGTCACTGTGAATTATATAGATGCGTTCCTTAGCACGAGGATAGAAGAATGAGTGGATTGATTTCTGCATATGTAGTAGCCAATGCCGCAACTATTGCAGCCGTGGGTGCTGTAGCAGCGGGTGTTGGTGCAGTGGGTAGTGCTGTCAATAGTTCTAAGGCAGGTAAGGCACAACGTAAGTCTATGGAGATTCAACAGAGGCAGGCTGATATCCAGTCTGCTCGTAGCAGGTATGCTGCTGTACGAGAAGCTAGGATTAAGAGGGCTGGTGCAGAGCAAGCAGCTTCTACTAGTGGTGCAGGAGGTAGTTCTGGTATTGCTGGTGCGATTGCAGGGCAGGCAACTGGCCTAGCATCTGAGTTAGCCACTAGTCAACAACTACAAGCCATGTCTAGTCAAGCCTCTGCATTCAATCAGGATGCTGCAAGTGCTCAGTCTACTGCTAGTATCTTTGGTGCTGTTGGGGGTCTAGGGTCTAGTATCTTCTCCTCTGCTGGTGGTTTTAAGACTATCGCTGATAAAGGAAATGGTTAATGGCTATTGGTATTACTCCAGAAGAAGCTAAAGCACAGGGACTTCCTTATGAGGATGCTAGTGCTGCTACTCGTAATGTAACCCAAGGGGTTGCTACTGATAAGGCATTCAATGCTATCTCTGATACAGAGATGGATAGTATTGATCAATCAGCAGAGTTCTTAGATGCAGAAGCTGCACCTGCTAATCCTGAGGACTTCTTAGATAAGAATGATGAGAACAAACAACCTACTATCAGAGACACTGCTTTAATAGAGGAGTCTTATTATGCCTCTACTATTAACCATAGTACTGGCATTACTCCAGATCCTACAGAAGCAAAGGCCCAGTTTGATAGGATGTCAAATGATCTTATTACTACTGGGGGTAGTAATGAACTCTCACAGGCATACAATAATATTACTAAGATGTCCAAGCAACTAGATGTTGCTGCTGTAACATCTGTACTGGGTGATCCTAGTATCTCTATGGATGTTAAGAAGTCTGTTGTAGAGCGGTTCATTGCACGTAAGGGGGATGTAATAGATCTACGGCAGGAGTACATCAACACTCTAGCTGCCAATGAACTGGTACAAGCAGAAGTTAAAGGCAAACCAATAGACTTATCTGGCTTAGATGAGAGGATTCAATGGGAGGGTGTGAAGGCCCAGCTAATCAATGGTGCTGCTGTCCAGTTTGATCCTTCCATTTCTGCTGGGTTTGCTGGTGTGTTGGAGTTAGTAGTACCCTTCTTAGATCAGGCAATGGTTAACTCTTTACGAGACACTGTGCTAGATGATCAAGGTGCTGGGGGTAAAGCCCTTAGTATGGTTCTTATGGGGGAGAATAAGAAAGCTCTTCGTGATGGTATAGCTGCTATGCCCTTTGAGAAGAGAAAGGAATTCACCACTAAGATGATTGAGGCTATCAGTGCCCTCCCCGGTGGGGACTTTAAGAAGATGATCTATCTTAATGTCTTTGCTGAGTCAGGTGAGTATGCTGATTGGGAAAGATGGATTGATAATGCCGTAGGTATCTTAGATAGCACTATAGTGTTAGCTCCTGTAGGCAAGTTGCTTAAAGCTGGTGCTTTGACAATGAAGGTACATCCAGCATCTGTTATAAAGACAGCAGGTACAGTTAGTAAAACTGAGTCTGCTAACTTAGCTGCTACTGCTATGACTGATCAAAGTGGGGAGTTAGCTAAAGCTCTTGGTGCTAAGAAGGTTGAGATTGCAGCAGAGCACATCCTTCCTAAGATGCCAGAGGAGGTAATCAATGACCTACCTGCTGATGTTATTGACCGTATACAAGAGATTGACGACCTATACACAGATCTGAGAGCTACCTTAGACACTGCTGGTATTAACTACCAGACAGTAGAGAAGCAGGCTGCTGTTAATGCTGCTGTGGCCAACCTGAAGGCTGTTGATGGTCTGTATCTCCATGTTAATAAGTCTGTCTATACCCCAGATGGGGGTAAGATCCCCGGTATTACTGTTACTACTGATGGTGAATCTATTAGTGGTATTGGTATCTATGGTAAGGACGCAGAGAATGGATTTGTGTCTGCTAAGAGTGCTGTAGCACGAGCAATAGAGAATAACATACCAGCAGAAGAGCTAGTATTGTATGAACGTGGGGCTAATGATGAACTCACTGAGGTAGCTATCTCTGGTAAGGATCTTATCTCCGGTAATCGTGTGCCCCTCCCCAGTAAGAGGGGAGAATTCGAGGGTAACTACTATGTAGGTCGTAAGTTTACTAGACCCTTTGATGCTAGAGATTCTGCTGCACTAGGTTCTGATGGTATTGCTTCCATATCCCAAGGGCGGTGGGCTGGGTACATGCAGGACATTACTGCAAGACTACCACAATGGTGGGCTAGGGCTGCTCTTAAGGCAGCAGACTCTGGTACTGCTGTAGAGAAGAGATTGCTAGATGAGGTTCGTAGGGATGTATCCAAGCTCTCTCGTAAAGGCAATGCTAAGTTGTTCACTGCTCTTGAAGAGGGTGCAGTAGGGGATGGTAACATCTGGACTGCTACTGAGCTAGCTACTAAGTATGGTATGGATAACAAAGAGATCCAAGCATACTATACTTACCGTAGGGTGCAGGATGTAGCATGGATGCAGACTAACAGAACCTTCCGCAAGTCTTTAGTTGCAGAGGGTATGAAAGAGATTAAGGGATTAGGTCTAGATCTAGGTAGGCAGTTCGTTAAACCCCTAGCCAGAATTGATCTTAAGAACATAACTGAAGTTTATGATACTGTGAAGAAGGCTGTAGTGCCTGCCACTAAAGAGCTTCTGGATGAAATCTATGCAGGTGGTGGTCAGATAGGCAAGTTACAGTCTGGTATCAAGACTGCTGGCAACAGGACTACCCATGTAATCATTGACAACAAAGGCATCTCTCTGTCTAGCTTGCCAGCTAACCCATTACCATACATTAAGGGATACTTCCAGAGATCCTACAAGGAGCACTACTTCCTTGATAAAGTTCCCATTAAACTAGGTGTGGATGGTAAGTTAATTACAGACCCTGCTGTACTAGAAGCTAAGTATGGCAGTGCTCTTGCTGCTGGGAGTAGTCGTAAGCAACTACAAGCTAAAGCTGCACAATTGCCAGTAGAAGAGGGGTACTATTACAATGTCCGACTTGCTAATGAGATTGGTGATGCTGATGTTCGTGACCTCAAGCTACGACAGAGCTATGTAAATGCAGCTAAGGGTCGTAAGGAGCATCTTGATGGTGACATAGACCACTCACTGGCTACCATTGAAGATCCTATGGAGTCCCTGTTTAGGAACATTCGTACTATGTCTAAGTATGTAGCTATGGATGACTTCCTTACTAGCTCAAAGGCTAGGTGGGTTAAGACATTTGGTCATGCTAGTAATGGTGTGTATCCATCTAAGTTTGAGGATGTATCTAGGGCATTGTTAGCTGATGATGCAGCCTACGCTGCTGCTAGAACAATACATGAGCAGTTGGGGATGATGCACTCTGTTGCTTCTGTGTCTGACATACGATGGAAGAGTTTTATTCTAGCTGCTGCTGAGACATTAGAGGGTGGTAGTATGTTTGCAGCTAAAGCTGTTCGCAACTTAGCTGACATATCCCCTGTTAATGCTATTCGTAGTGTGCCTAGCAACCTCTTCATTGCTCTTAGACCATTACGTCAGTTGTACATACAGCCTACTCAGCTACTCCAGTTGGCTGCTGTGAATCCTATGTATCTACTTAGTGGTCAAGCACCTAAAGAATTGTTAGCCCTGTCCCTATCCCGTACTACTTGGGGCAATGCAAAGCTAACTGCTGGATCTAATAAGATAGGGGCTAAACTCTTTGGTGTTACTGAAGCAGAGTACTCTAACATTGCTAAGGCATACTTGGATAGGTCAGGCCTACCCTATAGTATTGATAGTCATATCTATGTAGAGGGTATCGTCAAAGACATTCACAAGAGTCACTTGGATACTCCTATTAAACGAGCAGCAGACGCTGCATTAGCAGTACCTCGTGGTATCAGGGACATCTCCAAGCAGGCGGGTTTTGATACTGGTGAATTCATCAACTTAACTGGTAGTTGGCTAACTGCTAGACATCGTTGGATGAAGGCTAACCCAGAGATTGCTAGTAAGTGGGCAGATAAGCAATACTTAGATGTCATTGATGCAGATGGTAGGGCATTGTCCTATGCCATGAATCAGCCGGGATCTTTTAAGTACCAACAGGGTATGCTGTCTATCCCCTTACAGTTCATGTCAGTCCCCCATAAGGCGTTTCTGTCAGTACTATCAGAAGGGTTGGGGGGTAGCAGAACCTTATCCTCTACTTCTAAGTATGGATACTTGGGGTCTGAAAAGGCTAGATTGGCAGCAATGAACCTTGTCATGTTTGGTGGTGTTGGTGTTGGTATGGATAGTCTCATTACCAAGATACTGGATGAGTATGGTACTGATCTAACTACTGATCAGATCATTCGTATCAAGGGTGGTGTGTTGGATACAGCCATGAATTCGTTCTTAAGAACAATGTCAGATGATAAGGATGATGGTACTAACATTAAGTTCTCAGATAGCTGGTCGCCTATTGGTGATAAGATTATCCCCGGTGCAGAGATACTAACACACCTATTAGATGGTGAAGTGTCTGCATTAATGGGGCCATCCTTCCATGCCTTTGGTAGATTCAAGACGGTGTACGAGGATATCAAAGTAATCACTGCATTACCTGAAATAGATACTAAAGAGAAGTTAATCTCCTCTTTGGTAGCAGTAGGTAGCCTAGCATCTGGCATCAGTGATGGTCTTAAGTACCGTATAGCTATGAACTCAGGGGTGTTGGTCTCTACTCATGGTGATGCCATCGTAGATGCTACTCATGCAGAGGCTATGGGTAAGTTGTTTGGATTACAGACATACTCAGAGGAAGCTGTATGGAATACTGCTCGTAAGATGGGAACCATGAATCAAGATGCTAAGGATGCAGCTAAGATGATTCATGATGCCTATGCTAAACAGAGGATAATGTATCCACATGATAGGAATGGATTCTTTAGGGTGGTTGAGCAGATCAAAGCTGCTGAAGCCCTCATGGGGCCAGAGCTTTTGCCTATGGTACAAAAAGAGTTGGTTAAATTAGAGACATATTCATTAGAAACTACTGAACAGAATCTAACCACATTTGTTATAAACATGTCTGGTGCAGGTGACAGCACAAAAGAAGAACTATCTAATACAATACAGGGGTCTGCAATGCCACAGCAAAACAAGGACAAGATCTTGGAACTAATGGACATGGGGTTTAAGTAATGGCTGAGAAGACTAAAAGTAGTATGTTTAGCTTAGATCGTCCCAGTGCTGTGTCTGGTGCTGATATGTATGTGCAGCAGGGGGCTAGAGATGTAGGTAAGGAAGCCTTTGCTGGTCTATTAGCTAGTGCAGGAGCACAAGCCTTTGAGTATAAGGTAGCTAAGGATGTAGCACAGACTAGTGGGGAGATTACTGATGTAGTTGAGGCATACACTAACCAAGCTGCTGATGCAGTGACCTTAGATGCCCAGATTAAGCAAGCTAATGATGCTCTTATTACTGCTGATGACGCAGTACTGTATGGTGGTGAGGGTTTCCAACCCCCTACTATGACAGAGGGGGAGATGGGTGCTATTAATGATGCTAAGACTAAGTTAGCTAAGTTGCAGAGGGCTAAGGCTAATGGCAATATTACTGAAGCTGAGATGAGAGCTAGGGTATCTGACATTACTCGTAAGGGTATTACCTTAATGCCAGGACGTAGTGCTGAGTTCATTACTGCACAGAATGAAGCCCTTGGTACACATGCTGGTAACATCATGTTAGAGAATGAGAGGCAGGCTACCCTAACTGCTGCGGCTAAGAGCCAAGCAGCTAATCAAGAGGTTGCACTTAAGGCTGCGTATAAAGAAGTAAATGATGCTGGTGGTATCCTCACTGATTCCAGTGGTAATCCACTGTCTATGGAGCAAGCTGTTAAAGCTAATGCTACCCTGCTACAAGATAGACAGACTAATAAGCAAGTAGCTGCTAGAGTTGCTGGTAATGCCACTATGCAACAAGAAGTATTCTCTAACCCTGAAATGTATA
>Ga0208643_1000587_pt1 | contig 23393 bp, 38 predicted proteins | sample VirMetDEL_Nov_12_FD_184516 | JGI IMG/M metagenome (GOLD analysis project Ga0208643, IMG submission 184516) | Aqueous microbial communities from the Delaware River and Bay under freshwater to marine salinity gradient to study organic matter... | ecosystem: Environmental > Aquatic > Marine >... | reverse complement strand
ACCCATACCTAAGTACAGGTCCCTGGCTTTAGTCTATCCGAAACTCAAAAGGATAACCATAACTACCCAAAAGAGACCGGCGAGCATCAAAGACATCATAATGATATATAACATATCCCTAAGCATACCTTATGCCTCAAAACCGGTGTTATCATCATCGGAAGTAGTGTCGACACCTACACTTTGGACAGCTTCGACCATTTTAGGTAAACTTGAGATATATTCCCATTCTTTTGCATCAAACCTATCCTTTAGGGTGTTAATGAGTAATACCTTAGACTTAGGCCCCCACTCGCTACCCCCATTAGTAAATTCTCGTATAAACGAAATGATGATGCCGTTACACCAAAGGTCACGATTGGTTACTTTATTGCCTTTCTCTATTCTTTTGAGCTTAGGGCTATCAGGATGGCGGTACATTGCCTCATTAAGTAGGTCACACACCACCGAAAGGATAGCAGTCTGTAATACTTTTTGAGAAGGCTTAGCCCAATCGAGAGCGACTTTAGCCTCAATGATACCTTGTGGGTCCATAAGGATAGGTGTAGTCTCGATAGTCGGGGTTTTTGTATCTTTAGTCATAACAGTAGTCCTTTAGGTTAGGGCCTATACTTTAGGCTATAAAGAGTCTCCTTTGACTCATAGGATTACTATGACATACTTTAGGGGTAATTACAAGCTCTATTAGGTATAGTAAGAGGTATCATAAGAGAATGACTATGACTGAGTAAAATAGTCAGGTAAATACCTGAGTAAATCTGTCAGGTAAATACCTGAGTAAATCTGTCAGGTAAATACCTGAGTAAATCTGTCAGGTAAATACCTGAGTAAATCTGTCAGGTAAATACCTGAGTAAATCTGTCAGGTAAATACCTGAGTAAATCTGTCAGGTAAATACCTGAGTAAATCTGTCAGGTAAATACCTGAGTAAATCTGTCAGGTAAATACCTGAGTAAATCTGTCAGGTAAATACCTGAGTAAATCTGTCAGAAAACCGGGCAATCTGAGTCTGACTAATAGTATTACTAATACCCCTACCGTGGGAAATAGCCGGACCCCTACCATGGGAAATAGCCCCTACCGTGGGAATTGGTCTGACCCCTACCATGGGAATTGGTCTGACCTCGCTCCGCTCGTGGGCTCTGAGTCATACTAAGAGTAATAGTCTGACCCCTACCGTGGGAATTGGTTTTGCTCCGCAAGCGGCTCTGAGTCTTACTAATAGTCTTACCCTGACCCCTACCGTGGGAAATAGTCTGAGTAATCATATGATTAAGAGCCGTAGTTCATCCGTTTACTCAGGAAAATACTAAGACTCGGACTAAGAGTTTCCCCCCATCTGGACCTAATACTTTTGTTGCCCATAAGTCCAGTTCCCGCCAGTTCTCACAAAATCTCAGAGGCTAAACCCCGGTCAACAAAAGATATTCTCCCAGAGCACATTCCTGGACTTAACTATTAGCAAACCTATTAGAATAAGTCTCCGCTTGACTTCTGAGCCTATTTATGCTAGGTTGATTTTGGGTCAGAATGTCTCTGGCCTGCTCACTCTGAGCTTTTCCTAATAGGAGCACTAATATGACACGGGAACAAAAAAATAATGACGATCTGGTCAGAGCCTTCACATGCCCAAAGGGCGGAAAGCACAAATATATTGGACTTAAGACCAGAGAACAGATCGCAGCTCTGCAAGCCTCTAATACTACCGGCGCCGCCTTTTGGCATCAAGCCAAGTAATAACTTAACTAGAAGCCTCATTCTGATTAACCTTAACAGTAGAACCAATAGGAGAACTACTATGATTACGCAAGAATTAGCAGACGAATACATGCCAGATCGGTGTGTAAGAGCTTGGGGACTGGCACTTGCTCAGTTTCCTAAGTATGACTTAGGTTATCACCCTGACCCTCTGGGGCTTGCTCGTAGAGTAAGAAACCACTTCTATTCCAGAGTAAGTCAAATAGCTCAGGATGAGGTAGACACTTATTACTACGCCGTAAGAAGGGCCAGAGTGAGGATTAATGACGATTACCTGAACAAAACTATTACTGAGGAACAATGTGATACCCTATTACATATGCTCAGGAATACCTATTCGGAATATCGGTCGTTAATTAGTGACCAGATAGAACTTATAGTCGAGGCTATGTTGCCGAACCATGATCCTAAGTCTGCGGGTTTCTTGGTTCTCTGGCTAGACCAAAAGGGCAGAGACCGTGGCAGAGACAGACGCATTACCCTGCGTTCTGGCAAAGGTCTCAGAAAGATGTTCCCGTGTCTTACTGACAAGGAAATCGAGACTCTTAACGATGAGTACCGCCATGAGTTCTCGGTCAAAGAACTGACTATTCACGAGGGTCAGACTAGGGCAGACTTTGCCCGTGCCAAGCACGGACCCATAGGAAAACTAGAGAATCCAGATACTAGCTCTGGTCGTAAGTTCCTTGGTAATAGTTGTATGAGGTATGACTTTAAGCAAACTCGTAACTTACCTATGCAGCCTACTGAGGCTTATGCCTCTGGGGACTTTACTGTCTATTGGACAGAGGATACCTCTGGCAAGGTATGCAGCAATGTTATCGTATATGATAGACAGAAAGATAAGCAGGTAGCCGCACCAATATACGGCGTCTGTGAAAAGTCTATTGATACCCTACAAGAGTTGTTGTCTGAAAAAGGCATTGAGCTTTTCACGCACTACAATAGCAAGCGTTGGACTGGTGCTCGGCTATTACGTTTTGACCATGATGATGGTGAATACATCGGCCCATACCTTGACGTCCAGCCTCAGTCTCTTAGTGAGACCCGTTGCGGCAACTATTTATTTGTAGACCCTCAGGGTTCTATTAGTGGTACTACTTATCAAGGCATCTTATACGGTGACGGGCAGAGATGCTCTGGCTGTGATGATAGTATTCGTCGGGGTAATGAGTATTACTATAATCATGAGACCTATTGCTCTGACTGTTACCATGACCGTATTAGGCAGTGTAGCTATTGCGGTAATGAGACAGAGGTAGACGACTGCACCACTGTTCAGACTGAGTGCTCTGATTACGAAGAATACTGCGAGTACTGCACTGATCAGCATACCATTCTTACTAGTAGTGGCGAGACTTGGCTACAGAGTGACACTAGAGTGACTGCAAATGGTGACGTTATTAGTGTTGACGAATATGCCGCCTCTTACTTTACCTCTGCTTGGGACGGGGAAATTTACCCGGACCACAATCAAGCAGCGTTAGAGAACGGTGACTCTGTATCTATAACAGAAGCAGCAAACCATCCAGACTATTACCTTTGTGACGACACTGGACTATGGAAAGAAAAACCCGATGACAACTCAGATGACAACAACCCGTCAACCCCTATTACTGAAAGCGAGATGGCGCATGCATAATCTTATAGAGATGTTGGCCTATTGCCGACCACAGCACTCAGAAACTCAGAGGGAGTTTTGTGATAAGTACCTCAGACCAGTATTCGGTCAACCTGACAATGAAGGCAATTATATTCTTGTAGTAGGACATGCCCCTACTATTTGCTTTGCCAGTCATCATGACACTGTCCACAAGACAGACGGCATGCAAAAAGTATTAGTCAAAGGTGACAATGCTTCCCTGCCACCTCTCTCAGATAGCTCTTGTCTAGGCGCAGACTGTACCACTGGCATATGGTTACAACTAGAGATGATCAGAGCAGGTATCGAGGGTGTCTATGTTGTCCATGCCTCAGAAGAGATAGGGTGCCTAGGTTCCCGATACATTGTCGGACGTAACCCCAGATGGTTGCAAAGACTTAATGCCGTAATATCGTTTGACCGTAAGGGCACAGAAAGCGTTATTACACATCAAATGGGCTTGCGTACTGCGTCCGATGCCTTTGCTGTATCCTTAGCAAAAGTCTTAGACCTACCTCTGCGTCCAGACGATACCGGCTCTTATACAGATAGCAATGAGTATGCCTCTGATGTCTCAGAGTGTACTAATCTATCTGTAGGCTATTACAGCCAGCACACTAAGAACGAGCATCAAGACCTATACTATCTCAAGCAGCTCAGAGATGCTCTTGTAGCCGCAGACTGGTCGCAGTTAGTGATAGCCCGTGACCCGTCTATCTCAGAGTATAAGTACGAACGTGGCGGCTGGGATAGCGACTGGACCCGTGTTAATAGGCAATACAATACCTCTGCCTTTTTCGATGACATGTATCCTGCTCAGATCGGTAGCTCAGAACGTGATGAACGTGACGATCTCACAGACCTGCTCCGAGAATACCCTGCTCAGATAGCAGACTGGCTAGATGCTAATAACATCACCTACGAAGATTTAATACAAGAGCTAGACCTTGTAGACCCTAAGATGCGGCGTGTTACCTACTGGTAATACTCTAGTATCATACCAGACCTCATAGGGTCCGCTCAGAGTTGACAATCTGGGCGGGCCTTTCTGGGTGAAAGAGGACGCCCACAGAGGCCGTGGGAGGCCCCTTACAGGCCCAAGTTGCCAAATGGTAGGTGACTATAGCCAAAACACGAAATGGCCCTGTACGGGCCGCATATGCAGCCAATCGCCCAGATCGGGCTACCTATGAGGTACACTATGAGCAAAGCAGACATAGACACAAGCTGGCTAGAACACTTAGCCACAGTAATAGCTCGAGAACAGACCGAGAAGGACTTTGACGAGGAAGTTAATCAACTAATAGCTGACATTATTTGGTCGTACCCTGTCCCAAATCTCGTACAATCTACTATTAGTAATTGTTTTACATCATATTCAGACCTTGGAAAGAAAGGAAACTAAGATGAGTAACTATTATAATTACCGACTAGAGTTCTATGACCCACATTACGAGTTTGGCACAGAGTTGCTCTGTTACAAATTCTTTCGTGGCAAGTCAGAGGCAGAGGCAGAGTTAGCCAGAGCAAAGAAAGCAGGACTATGGGTCAGACTATTACCCAGTTAAATACTCATACAATTACTAATACTAAGGCTCTGAGTAATACTCAGGGTCTTTTTCTTTGTCTTATTAATAATAACACTATGAGTCATACTAAGACTAGGATTAATACTATGACTAAGATTAATACTAAGAGTCATACTAATACTCTGAGTCATACTAATACTCTTAGGCCGGGTATTATTAATAGCCCTACAATGGAAAGCCCTCCGTGGGAATTTGGCCCCTACGTGGGAATTTAGTGTGACATATTTGCCACCCCTACGTGGGAATTTGTACCCTACGTGGGAATTTGCTTGCACCCTGCGTGGGAATTTGATTTAGTACTGGCAGTGAAGGAGAAAAAATATGAGTGAAGAACTAAAAAGAGAGTTGCGTATGCTAGGCGTACTTGATTATAAAACCCCTACGGTGGAAAATGATACTCCACCCATTTGGGTAAGAGACGATGTAACCTTCGATGATGAGGGTGAACCAAACTTTTAGGAGAGGATAATAAAAATGCAAATAGATGTAAGAAAACTAGAGAACGTAGTTATGGGTGACGTACATATGTTTGACTTCCCTGACTTTGTTGATGCCTATGTTGAGTATGCCGAGATCAATGGTGTAGAACTTACGAGTGACCAGTATGATGAAGTCAATGAGGACTACGAGTTCTTACAGGAATCTGCATATAAAAGCTTGTACTAGGAGAGTAAGATGAATATACTAAACCTGTACGCAGGTATTGGAGGTAACAGGAAATATTGGCAAGGGCACGATGTAGTGGCCGTAGAGTACAACCCTGCCATAGCCAAGGTTTACAAACAGCAATACCCAGATGACAAAGTTATTATTGGTGATGCCCACAAAGTACTGCTTGAGGAGTACCAAAACTTTGATTTTATTTGGTCAAGCCCCCCTTGTCAATCACACTCTCGTATGATTAGGTCTGGTAAAAATAGGAGTCCAAGGTACCCAGACCTAAAGTTGTACGAAGAAATCCTGCATTTGCAACACAACTTTAAGGGTTTTTGGGTTGTAGAAAATGTAGTGCCTTACTATAAACCCCTTGTTGAGCCTAATAACAAAGTAGGTAGGCACTTGTTTTGGGGAAATTTTGAATTTAAGGTAGATGATGTTAAGAGCCCTAAAGGTTTCATTAACAAAACTACTGTAGCAGGGGCAGAACAGTTAAAGGACTGGCTAGGTATCCACTATGAGGGAAACCTGTACTACGAGGGCAACCATTGTCCAGCACAGGTGTTGCGTAATGCTGTACATCCCCTGATAGGTAGGCAAGTATTAGAAGCAGCAGAGAGGTTAAAAAATGATAAGTCGTGATCAATTTATGAAGATGTATGACGAGTACGGAGAGTGTATGACTAAGCTAAAGAGAGTGCAGAAAGAAAATGAGAAGCTACGAGAAAGCTACGAGATTCTTAAACGTGAGGCTGACTACTGGGAAAGAAATGCCAAGAAATTGCTAGAAAGCAATAGTAAGCTAGAGGCGCAGTTGAAGCTATGGAAAGGTACAGGAAAATGATTAAAGTAACATACATAGACCACATGGGCAGTGACCTGAGTGTTGTTAATGCAGCTAGGGTAAGCTTTGGTAAGAAGAGTGAGTGGAACAACAAAGATTATGCTGACCTATGGGACAATGAAACTAATACCACCACTAGGGTACACTACCCAAAACTTAAGAAAGCTGATGAAAAGTTGATCAAGTATCTAGCCAAGCACGGCCACTATAGCCCCTTTGGTCATGCCTTTGCATCCTTCCATGTCAAGGCTCCGATCTTTGTAGCCCGACAGCTAGTCAAGCATAAGTTCCTACGTTGGAATGAGGTTAGTCGTAGGTATGTGGATGATACACCTGAGTTCTACACCCCTAAAGTATGGCGTGGTAAAGCTGAGGATAAAAAACAGGGTTCTTCTGACAAAGTTATTACAGAGTTTCTTGTTCAAGGGGGAGATAGATACACACCTAACCACCTCAAGCAAACTATGGACATAGCTGACGGTTATGATTCTGTAATGGACGAGTCTTGCATGTCACTGTACTGGGACTTTATAAAAGCAGGAGTATGCCCAGAGCAAGCACGTATGGTCTTACCTCAGTCTACAATGACTGAATGGTATTGGTCAGGTTCACTAGATGCCTTCATGGATATGTGCAATCTAAGATGTAAGCTGGACACACAGTATGAGACTAGGTTAGTTGCAGAATACATACTGAGTGAAATGATTAACTTATTTCCAGTATCAGTGGAGGCTTTAGTAAAATGAAAATAGAATGGATAGACCCACACACGTTATACATAATCCACAACAACTATATGTATTGTGTGTTTGAACAAGATGGTAAAATCATTATGGAAAGTAGAAAGCTACCCGCTAGTGACTAACATAAGTTTAACATAAGTTATTACTATTATGTTTAATACTAATAGTTAAAAACTTATGTTTAACTAAAGGGTACTTAAGGTAGATGGAGCTTTTTATTTTGTTGTCAAGGGGCAAATAAATATTTATTTTCTACTTGTATCTTTGTTGCCATAATAGTAAGTGTTGTTGAAAGGAGAACACGATGACTGAAATACCACACCAACCTTGTCCTTTCGTAGACTGTGGCTCGTCTGACGCCTTTGCATACAACGCAGAAGGCTATGGAAAGTGTCACAGTTGCGGACAAGGCTACCCTGCCAACAAGTCACACGCTACCTTTGACTGGGCAGACGATAAGTACCCGAAGAAGGAAAGAGGAAACATGAGCGAATACATCCCGACCACAAAGACCATACCCACTACGGGTGATGGCAAGTATGTTGACATGAGGGGCATCAAAGCCTCTACTATGGAAGACTACGGTGTTATGACCTTTGATACCACACAAGAGTACAAGTACCCTAGTGGTGGCGTTAAGGTTCGTAACCTAGTAGAGAAAGGCTTTTGGGCTAAGGACGGGTTCAAGGGTGACGAGTTGTTCGGTATGAACTTCTTCACCGCTGGATCATCTAAGATGTTGACCATAACTGAGGGAGAGCTAGACGCCCTCTCTGTGTCGCAGATGCTTAAGTCTGGCACCTACACTAACCCTGTGGTGTCGTTGCCCTCTGCTACCCCCTCTAAGAAGCTGTGGGAGAACTGTAGTGAATGGATCAATAGCTTTGAAAAGATCATCATTAGTGTTGACGGGGATGAAGCTGGTAATGCTATTGCCACTAAAATATCAAAGCTGTTCCCCAACAAGACTTACAGGGTGTCACATGACAAGTACAAAGATGCTAACGAGTTTCTACAAGCAGGGGCTGGACAAGAGTTTAAGTCTGCTTGGTGGAACGCTAAGAAGTATGTTCCTGACAATGTTCTTAACACTGCTGATCAGTTCCTTAAGCTGTTTAGGGAAACTCCCGACCATCAGTTTGTGCCTACAGGTATACAATCCCTTGACGACAAAATCATGGGACTCATGCAGGGTCACTTTACCGTCATTAAAGCACCCACTGGTATCGGTAAGACAGAGGTGATGCGGTTCTTAGAGTACAACCTGATACAAAAGAATGTACCCTTCGCTAGTTGGCACTTAGAGGAGACAAAGCTTAGGAGCCTCTTAGGGCTTGTTAGTTACTCTTTGGGTATGAATGTGACCCGAAGAGACCTGATCGACACACAGGGTGCCACTGAGCAAGTAGAAGACGCCATCAGGAAGATAGCTAAGAACGAATGTATCTATCAATTCTTCTTAGGTGATGGTCAGGGTACTGAGGAGTTGTGTGAGCAGATCAGATACTTTCGTGAGGCTTGTGATGTTCGGTATGTATTCTTTGAGCCTATCCAAGATGTAGTGTCGGGTAGGTCAGAGAGTTCTAAGGAAGAGTTGTTGTCGGATTTGTCTGTACGGTTGTCTAAGTTAGCAGCAGAACTTAATGTGGGTATCATCACTATCGCACACACTAATGATGACGGTGATCCTAAGTATTGTAAAATGATTGGACAAAGGGCTTCGGTTATTATAGACTTGAGTCGTGACAGAGAAGCAGAAGACGAGCAAGAAAGAAACACAACGACCTTGAAGGTCGAGAAAAACCGCCCATGTAGTGAAGAGGGTTACGCTGGTTCTCTTCGGTTTAACATGGATACGTTTACACTACAGGAGTTGGACTATGGATAATACAGAAGAGTACTATAACTTTAACGAGGTTTACACAGTAATAGTCCCAAAGGAGGAAGGGCCACAGGACATTATTGTTAGGCTTGGGTGTGACGATAAGTATGACCCTGCTGCTTGGACACTACTAGGCGCCTACGGTGACACAAGTGGTGAGTGGATAGATATTACAGTGGAAGAGTACTGCCAAGCTATAGAGTTAGTGCAGACAATACACAGGAGATTGATATGAACAAGACTTGTAATAAATGCGGAGAGAGTAAACCTTTGAGTGAGTACTATGCTAACCCGAAAGCAGCAGATAATCTTCACTTAAGTTGTAAAAGTTGTCATTACGCTAAGACTAGGTTAGTACTTCTATTAAAAAAAGGTTTTGCCAGTTTAAAGCCTGATCGGTGTGAGTGTTGTGGGGGTACAAGTGAGGCACTACAGGTTGACCATGACCACAAGACTTCAATGTTTAGGGGGTTTATTTGTCAGAGTTGTAATATGACGATAGGTCGTGCAGGGGATAGTTACGAGGCTGTCTTAAAAAAAGGACTAGACCCTATGTTTTTAGACTACTTAACTGTAGCTGAGTGGCGTATGGGTAGTACAGCTTTTGACACTGTTGGACGACGTAAGGGGAAAAAAGTATGACTGTATTCGATATTGAAACTGATGGGTTCTTGGACAAGCTAACCAAGATACACGTTGTAAGCTACAAGACACCTGACATGGTAGAGCCTGTGTCTATCTTTGACTACGATGAAATGCGTGAGTTCTTCCTAAACCAAGACACTCTGATCGGTCACTTCATTGTTGGCTTTGATGTTCCTGCGATTGAAAAGGTCTTAGGTATTACTATCAAAGCTAAGTTGATAGACACCTTAAGCATCAGTTGGTACTTGTCGCCAGAGAGGGCCAGTCATGGTCTTGCATCTTATGGTGAAGACTTCGGTGTGCCTAAGCCTGTAGTAGATGACTGGGACAACTTGTCGCAGGACGAGTATGCTCACCGTTGTCAGGAAGATGTAAAGATCAACTCTCGTCTTTGGTCTGTACAAGACAAGAAGCTTGACCGTTTGTATCTTAACGATGCTGATAAGTTTAGGTTCTTAGACTACCTGACAACCAAAATGAGGACCGCCAGAGAGCAAGCTGACAATGGTTGGCGTCTTGACATAGCTAAAGCTAACGCCCTGTTAGTTGACTGGGAAGCAGCTAAGGCAGTTAAGGTCAATCAGTTGATCCAAGTTATGCCAGAAAAGCAGCACTGGGTTATGAAGCACAAGCCAGCACTGGATAGAATGACCCTTAAGAACGGTCTGCCATCTGCTGCTGCTACTAAATGGTTTGAGCTTTTGGCGGAAGCTAAGTATCCGTTGACTACAGAGAGCCTACGGGTGCTACAGAAGACTGATCCAGCTAACCCTAACTCACCAGATCAGGTGAAGGATTGGCTGTTCTCTATGGGTTGGGAGCCCTGCACGTTTAACTTCGTTAAGGAAGGTGATGGTGTCAACATGGTAGAAAGGAAGATACCACAAATCCGCAAGGATGGTGAACTGTGTGCTAGTGTTAAGCGTCTTATAGACGTCAACGAAGGTGTAGCCCTACTAGATGGTCTTACTGTGTTGTCGCATCGTATTGGTATCATCAAGTCGTTTATCTCCTGCGAGAAAGACGGGTTCCTCAAGGCTACCATCAGTGGTCTGACCAATACGTTTAGGTTCAAGCACTCACGCCCTCTGGTTAACTTGCCTTCAGTGGACAAGCCTTACGGTGAGGACATTCGTAGCTGCTTGATTGCACGGGAAGGTATGACTTTGTGTGGTGCTGATATGGTAAGCCTAGAGGATACTACTAAGCGTCATTACATGAAGCCACTTGACCCTGACTACGTTAACGAAATGTCTAAGGACGGGTTTGACCCTCACCTTGACCTTGCTAAGTTTGCTGGTGCTGTAACACAAGAGGATATTGACAAGCACAACTCTGGTGAAGTTAGCCTCAAGGCGTTGCGTAAGAACTACAAGGTGGTTAACTACAGTGCTACATATGGCGTAGGAGCCCCTAAGCTGGCCCGTGAGACAGGTCTTACACAAACGGCAGCAGCTAACCTACTAGAAGCTTTTTGGGCTCGTAATTGGGCCGTACAGAAGGTGGCTAACCAAGCTAAGGTTAGAGAGTTGTTCGGCAAGTCTTGGATACAAAACCCTGTGTCAAAGTTCTGGCATGTGTTGCGTAGTGACAAGGACAGGTTCAGCACACTAAACCAGAGTACGGGTGTCTACTGCTTTGACACTTGGGTTAGTTACGTCAGGGGTCATGGGGTCAACATACTAGGTCAGTTCCATGACGAGATAATTGCAGAAATACCACAAGCAAAGGGGGATGAACTGGCTAAAGACCTTAAAGACTGTATGAGATATGCCAATCAGGATGTTAACCTAAACATACCATTAGGTATCGACTATTCTTTTGGTAAAAATTATGCAGAAATTCACTAAAGGGGGTTGAAAGATAGACTTTCGATCCTATATACACTAAACCTCATATAAAGGAATGTAAAATGAGTAAGGCAAAAGCAAGAGTTATCGTGATGAAGGGCTTCGTAGAGTATGCACGGGTCTTCAAGGAGAACATGGATAGCAACCCTGACTTTCACCCGACAGGTCAGTTTAATATGAACTTCTACCCAGAGACAGAAGCTGATCTGCAAATGTACTGGGATGCTGGTGTGGCAAAAGAGTTTCGGGGCCACCAACGTCTTAAAGACCCACGGTCAGGTGATGGCTATGGTATTGGACAATACATTCGTCTCAAGCGTGACAATGTAAACCCTATCGCAGAGACACTGGGTGGTGCCCCACAGGTAGTTAACTGGTCTGGTGACGAGTTGACTAAGGGTTCTAACTGGTCTTTCTCTGACGGGGAACTAGGCAACGGTACTAAGGTACAAGTTAAGGTTACTGTCTATGGTGAAGGTGATCGTACAGGACACCGTATTGATAAGATCGGTGTGATTAACTTGGTGGAGTACCAGTCCACTGTAACAGAGGATGGCTTCTAAGTGAAGCTTATTACTCTTAGCCAAGAAGCATGGGGGCCTGACGATAAACGTGAGGCTTCCTATTCATCCTCTAATGTAGAGACAATCGAGGACTTCCTAGATCATTGTCAAAACGTGGCTAGGGTTGCAGGGTTCGGAGACTTAGCTATAGGGTCCAAGGTTATGAATGGAGAGGAAACATGGTCCCAGTTCTAAAGACTATCGTGGATGGCGACATAGTGGCATACCGTGCCGCCGCACACAAAGTAGAGGTAGATGGTGTAAAACGGGAGTGTACTGAAATAGAAGCACTAGAGTACGCTAATGCTTTTATGAAGGAGATTATTGCAGAGTGTTCGTTCTATAATGAAACCGGCGACTATTCTGTTTACCTCACGGGTAAAGGTAACTTTCGTTTCGATATTGCTAAGACTGCGGTCTACAAAGGAAACAGAAGTGACAAGCCCAAGCCTAACTACTTACAGTCAGTGCGTAAGTACCTGTCTGACGAGTGGGGTGCTGTAACCTCAGAGGGTGAGGAAGCTGACGATCTAATAGCTATTGATGCTGCTAAGACAGGGTACAAAGCCTGTGTAGCTACCATTGATAAAGACATGCTACAGATCAAGGGCCTTCACTATAACCTTAATAAGAAGACCTTTACCCTGATGGATCACTTTGATGGGTTGCATTGGTTCTATAAGCAAATACTTATGGGTGATGCAGCAGACAACATCAAGGGGCTTCACAGAGTTGGCCCTGTAAAAGCAGAGGACATGCTAGTTCACTGTAATAACGAGAAGGAGTTGTATCAGACCGTGGTACACAAGTACGATGGTGACGAAGAGAGGGTACTAGAGAATGCCCGACTACTATGGCTCAGACGGACGGAAGGGGAGATATGGGAACCGCCGCATCATCGAAAGCCAAAGGCCGCTTAGGTCAGCAGGAGATAAGAGACAAGATACTGAAAGCCTTTCCAGAACTAGAACCTGACGATGTTAGGTCAACGGCTATGGGCCAACAAGGAGAGGACATACAGTTGAGCCCAAGGGCAAGAGAGCTTATCCCTATCTCTGCTGAGGTAAAGCGCAGGAAGAACTTGAAGACTATCTATGACTTTGTTGACCAAGCCAAACAGGGTGGTGAGTATGAGCCAGTAGTTTTCTTTAGAGCAGACCGACAAGAGTGGCTAGTAATAACTAAACTTGATCACTATATAGACTTAATCAAAGGATGGAAGAAATGAGTACACTACAAGAATTTACTAAGATGTTTGAAGAGATGAAACAGTCTAGTGTTGAACGGGCATATCAACTCTATGTAATTGACTACCACGTTAACCAATATGTGAACCCCGAAACCTAATGTCTGTATACCATGATGACCATGAGTTACTTGGTGTTGTGGAAAACTTTGGGCTACTTCAACTAATGTTAGACGCAGGTTTGACTGAGGATGAAGTAGCCCTTCACTTGCACCATACGGGTTTAATAGACCTAGATGAATACTTAGAAGACGGAGATTACTAAGATGATTACGCAAGATGACATAGATGCCTTCCTAGATATGGCACAGGATGAAATTAAGGATTTTCATATATTCCCTGATGCAACACCACAAGAGATGGTTACACAGTTTGTAGACCACATGGGACAACCTATGGACAGGGAGTATAAGCTAGGGTCTGACCTAGAAAACTTCAGGTTTTCTCTTATACAAGAGGAGTTCTTTGAGGCTGTAGACGAAGAAACTCCCCAAGCAAGGCTCAAGGAGTTGGCTGATCTGCTATATGTAATATATGGCTACGCAGTCACATTCGGATGGGACTTAGACGAAGCCTTTAGACGGGTTCACGAGTCCAATATGTCCAAGCTAGGTGAAGATGGTAAACCTATTAAGAACGAAGATGGTAAGGTCATGAAAGGCCCCAACTATAAAAAACCTAACTTGAAGGATTTAGTATGAACAATTATCTACCAACAGACTACCAGACTTTTATTGCCACTAGCCGTTACGCTCGTTGGCTTGAAGGTTTAGGTCGTCGTGAAACATGGGGGGAGACAGTCAGCCGTTATGTGTCTAATATACTATCTCCCCACCTGTCTAATGACCCCGATGTTATGAGTGAGGTTGAGGCAGCTATTCTCAGCCTGTCTGTCATGCCAAGTATGAGGTCACTTATGACTGCTGGTGTTGCTGCAAACAGGGACAACACCTGTATGTATAACTGTAGTTATTTACCCGTAGATGATCCTAAGTCTTTCGATGAGGCTATGTTCATCCTCCTTTGCGGGACGGGGGTTGGTTTCAGTGTTGAGCGTCAGTTCATCACTAAACTCCCTGATGTTCCGCCTCTTTTCGATAGCGAAACGACTGTCGTCATCAAGGACAGCAAGGAAGGATGGGCTAAGGGTTTGAGACAAGTGTTGGCACTCCTATGGGCTGGTGAGGTTCCTAAGTGGGATGTGTCTAAAGTTAGACCTGCTGGTGCTAAACTCAAGACGTTTGGTGGTCGTGCTAGTGGTCCTGCTCCTTTGGTTGACTTGTTTAACTTTGCTGTTACTACATTCAAAGCCGCACAGGGGCGTAGACTGTCCAGCCTTGAGTGTCATGACCTAATGTGTAAGATTGGTGAAGTTGTCGTTGTAGGGGGCGTTAGACGCTCTGCTATGATCTCTTTAAGCAACCTATCGGATGATCGTATGCGTCATGCTAAGTCAGGGGCTTGGTGGGAAAATGCAACCCATCGTGCCTTAGCTAATAATTCTGTGGCTTATACAGAGAAACCAGACAGTATGTCATTCATGCGTGAGTGGACTGCACTAATGGAGAGTGGTAGTGGAGAACGAGGAATATTCAACAGAGAAGCATCAGTTAGACAAGCAGCAAAAAATGGCCGTAGAGAGTCTGGCTATGAGTTCGGAACAAATCCATGCTCAGAAATCATACTTAGGCCGAATCAGTTCTGTAATCTTACGGAAGTTGTCATCCGTGCTAACGACAGTATCGAAGACCTTACAAGAAAAGTCCGTGTTGCAACTATACTTGGGACTATACAGTCCACCTACACCCACTTTCCATATCTGCGAAAGGTGTGGGGAACGAATACCGCATCCGAAAGGTTGCTCGGTGTGTCACTCACGGGGATAATGGACAACAAGCTAATGACATTGGCTAATGAAGGCCTGTCAGAAACATTGGAGCATTTAAGGGATGTGGCTATTTCTACTAACGCTGAGTGGGCTGACCGTCTTGGTATCCCTCATAGCACTGCTATTACTTGTGTCAAGCCCAGTGGAACAGTTTCCCAACTGGTTGACTCATCTTCTGGCATTCATGCTCGTCACTCTCCCTATTATATCCGTACTGTGCGTGGAGATAACAAAGACCCCTTGACACAGTTCATGATTGATCAGGGTATTCCTAATGAGCCTGACGTAATGAAGCCTGATGCCACTACAGTGTTTAGCTTTCCTATGCGTTCTCCTCTGGGGGCTGTTCATACTGCTGACATGACTGCTATAGAACAGTTAGAGATGTGGCTTATGTATCAACGCCACTGGTGTGAGCATAAGCCTAGTGTGACTATTAACGTAAAGGCAGATGAATGGCTAGAGGTAGGAGCCTTTGTGTATAAGCACTTTGATGAAATGTCTGGTGTGTCGTTCTTACCGTTTAATGAGCATACTTATCAACAGGCACCTTACCAAGAGTGTGACAAAGACCACTACCATGAAGTTGTAGAGACCTCTCCTAAAAGCATTGATTGGACCAAGTTGGCTAACTATGAAGTAGAGGACAACACCAGCGGTATGCAGACTATGGCCTGTACTGGTGACGTCTGTGAGATGGTGGACATTACATAATGGTAGAAGTCAGAAAGAGGTTTGAGCAAAGTCTGTACGATAGGTTTGACAACCCTGCAAAGATCAAGCTTATCGAAATACTAGAGAAGCAGGGGCACACAGTGTCTAACGTAAAGGAGAACTACTACGCAGATGTAGAGACTGTTAAGAAGGGTGTGACATACTACTCAGAGGGTGAAGTCAAGAGGGCATGGAAGGAGGAGTGGCCCGATGATTGGACAGAGATAAGAATACCTCACCGTAAGTCTAGGTTACTAAAGAAGTATAACAACAACGTAAACTTCTACGTCTTTAACATTCACTTAACCCAGTGTTGGATGATCAGAGGGCAACAGATGACAGAAGAAGTTGTAAGGACTGCTAAAGGTCGTTATATTGCTAAGGGGGAATTGTTCTATCATATTCCTTATAAAGAAGCGGAGTTAATAAGATTGTAGAAAGGATAAGATATGGTATATGTTTATATAGTTGTTTTAAGCATGATGAAAGACGGGGAGCCTCACTTCTCTGTGAGAGCCCCTAATGCGACCTACAAGACAGAAGAAAGGTGTCAGGCTGTAAGGGAACTTAATATGTTGTACTTACTTGAGACCAAGCCCGACCCTAGCTATAAGTTTGTAAGTCAGTGTGTAGGGTTCCCCTCTCCCTTAAGTAAGAAGGGGGACTTGTAGTGTCAGAGGTCTTGAAATTTGTTAAGCCAGATTATAAGTTATCTGATACAGATAAACAGTTCCTTGAACTAGAGGAACAGAAACGTCAGATAGAAGAGCAAGCTAGGCTTATAAGGAGTAAAGATGGCTAAGTGGAAAGATGTTGCAGCGTTCAACCCTTGTGACGACATGGTTAATCACCCACCCCATTACGGGACAGGTAACATCGAGTGTATTGATTACATCGAAGACTTCTTAACCGAAGAGGAGTACATCGGATACCTACGTGGGAATATTGCCAAGTACTTACACAGGTGGCGTTATAAGAATGGCATAGAAGACTTAAAGAAAGCCGAGTGGTATGGGTCTAGGTTGATTAAGGTGGTGGGCAATGCCTGATGTTATGTCTATAGTCCTTGTTGTCCAAACCTTGTTAATACTTTGGCTAGTAGGAAAGGTGGACAGGCTAGAGAAGGAAGTAGAGTTTAAAATGAAGGTTCCTATGTATGCTCTGTTTAGGCACTTAGAAGAAGAGCACAACAAATGAAAAAAGCCCCCGAATCCTACATGGGAAACGGGGGCTTACTTATTTGTATAACTTTGGTACACAGTAGGCGACTGCTCTATCTTGGGGAGTTATACCGTGAGTGCTATACCTCTTGACAAGTGCAGCAGCATGACGGTTACAATCATCTAATAAAGTAAAGGTTAGGGTGGCATCTACTAACTCTCTACTCTCTCCTGTACCTATATATAGTAGCAGTAAAAATACATACATGGCTACTTCTTGCCAAAGAACTTACTCACAGACCTCATGCCTATACTGGCACTAACGATACCCCCTAAGGCAATCTGATACCACTGAGGCATAACCTCAAGTGCAGCAAAGCCACGGGCTACAATATCGTTGCCCCAATCTCCACAGAAGGCAAGTATTAGTGGGATACTGAACAGTAGGGTAATCCACTCATCTTTCCATGAGTTCTGAGTACCCTTCATAGCTTCTATGTCCCAGTCAATCTCACCAGTAAGCTGCTTCCTTTTAATCTCAGCCTCGGTTAACTTGACCTGTGTCTTACTATCTATAACGCTTGTGGCTAGTCCTGTCAGACTTTTAATAATAGAACCTATCATTTTTCATGTCCTAACCATACAGCAAAAGCACCAGTCATAGCACCAGTCACAGTAGCTGTTAGGGCAGCGGCTTGTGAGGTCATAGTCTCAGGGGTTAAGTCCATAAACCAGTACAGGACTTCTATATACATAAATGTCATAACCAGCATCATAATGCGTGGCAATATTTTCCAGTGTAAGAATCTTTCCATAGTAACGCTCATACGAGTCTCCTTTACATAACAGACGCTATTAACCAGATGCCCCCACCAAGTATGAGCAGGATACCAAAAGACAGTCCACCTATAGCTAGGTTGTTCTGTATCTGGCGTTTAGCTTCCATAGCAGCGTAAACTGTTTCTTCTCTCTCTTTGCGTATTTGTCTACGCATCTGTAGCATGTCGTCATAAGTAGACGGGCCGAACCTCATATTAAGCATGAACTTTATTTCCTTCTCACGCTCCATGAGGGTCTTCTTACGGATGACAATATCCATAGCTTCTTGTTCTATGTTGTCATTACCGTGGGTCTTCTTGTCTAACCAAGTAGGGTTCTTACGTTGAGACTCAGCCTTGTTAATATCTGCAACAGCATTGTACCAAGAGCCAAGCTGTGTCGATATGTCTTGCATTTCACGACCAGCACCAACTAACAATTTAATACCCTTGAATGCAGTATTAGCCGCAGCAAAGGCAGTGACTGGATCAATCATACCCTTCTTAGTCCTTCTCCATTACCTCTAGCATCCTTTCAAGGGACTCTTTAATTCCCTTTATGTTTTCCTCGATTTTGCCTAGTTGCACGGCTTGCATATTAGACGATGCTTCGACAGCTTTTACATCACCACTTATTCTAACTATAGAGGCGTAGTTAGCATCTACGTCTGCCCTCATTTGAGAGATACTCCAAACTATCATTGCTGCTTGAAGAACCAAGGCAAACAGTAATGTTGCCGATATATTTTTACCCATTACGAAGCAGTCTTCCTCCCCCCTAGTCACAGGGGTAGGCTTTCCAGTCTAGCTGAAAGTGTGGCCCATCAGGGAACTTCTTCCAATCACCACCCCATACAATTTTAATGTCTAGTTCCTTTGCAGCAGCCTTCATAGCATCACCAATAGGGTAAAACTCGTCCCACTCCCACGACACAGGATAAGGGACAACATCTACTGCATGACCTGTTAGGTGACGAGACTTGAGTGTAGTTGATTTACCTGTCCTCTTAAGCATACGCTGACGTTCAATGTTACGAACACCCTCAGTTACACTAAAGTCTTTTTCACTAATCTCTAATGCTCTTTTAACAACAGCAACCATATCGGGATGTACCCCAGACAAGTTCTGCTTACTTCGTAGTCCTAGTTTGTATCCCATTGGTTGCTCCTTAAGATGGTTTAGTGGGCCATGTAGCTTGACATATCCACGTTAGTTGGTGCATACTCAGTTATTTCTGTTATTACACCGTCTACTTCTGTAACTTCTTTTATACTGTTGACCTGATAACAGTCACAGTACTCTTTTCGGTACTTAACGACTTTTGCTTGAGTTTCAGCAGAAGATGTACCTATTAAGGTTTCACTACCAACAACAGAGCTAACACTATAGTAGTAATTAGCGTTTAGATTATTAATTTCTGTGTCTGTTAACCTTGTGACAGGAACTATCCAACCCGATTCAGAATTACCGCCTAGTTGCTTTACAATAGCCCAATTAGTTGGGTTGTTATCTAGCCTTTGTTTTACATCTAAGACTTTTTGATTTGCATCTTCTTGCGTAGAAAAAGCTTCTCCACAATAATACCATTTAGTTGACATTAGCTACTCCCGTATAGTGTGCCTGAGTTTGACAGAGTGTAAGAGCCTGTGGCGTTTATAGCTGCACCGCCGCTAGAACCAGCAACACCACTGCCCCCTTGACCGCCAGAAGCACCCCAGCCGCCGCCTCCGCCGCCTCCGACCGTTTCACCACCGCCAGAGCCATGTCCCCCAGCACCGCCAGCAGAGCCACCATTACCACCCTGCCCCCCGCCTGCGCCACCTGTTCCCGGAACAATCGTTCCACCTAATCCGCCGCCCCCAGAACCGCTGTCAGTATCTTGTCGGCCACCTTGTCCGCCACCGCCACCAGATCCACCACCAGAGCCTCCGACCGCAACACTTGGGTTACCACTTGTACCGCCGTTAGCACCAACAGTGTTGGGCGTACCGCCCCCGCCTGCGCCACCACCGCCACCGCCATTGCCGGCATTTCCGCCACCAATTCCGATACCACCATCACCCCCGCCACCAGCTATGAAGGCACCTGATGCGTTAGTTATTGTCACACCAGAAGATGATATATATATCCCATCATAGCCAGGGGCACCGCCTCGCCCAAGAATCTTACCGTTATTAATTACGGTTGCATCATCCTCTGCAATTGTAAGTGCTGCGACGCCCGCCGAAGAAAAAATGTATACACCACTGTCAATAGTCATAGTAATTGGGCCAGAGCCACTATATCCAGCAGCATCTGCTAGTGTCCGTATGTTAGCATTTGAGGTGTCTGAAGATACAGTAAACTCAAAAGGGCCAGAAGTAAAACTACTTACGCCAAACCCTAGTACCTGATAGCCAAAACTCATGCTAAATTCCTATCCGTCATTTGCTGCATCTGTTGTAAAGAATAGTTTTATACCAAGCAACCTTCCCACCCCTGTGTAGGTATCTCCACCAGCATTTGCATCTCTAAATACTTGAAAGTAAGTTTGAGTATCTACAGCAGCGTTTGTGATAGTCACTGCACCACTTTCAGGGGAAACTTGCTGGTCTTCCACAGCACCTATACCTGCATCCGTGACTGTAACGGCTGTACCAAAAGCTACATCTATAGTGGCATTATCGGCAACAGACACGCCCTGCAAAGACCAGAGACAGTTTCCTGTGTTAGTTGTACTAGGTGTCCAAAAAACTTGAAATGTTACTGTGCCCTCATTCCAAGACTTAGGGAAGGCTACACTAAACTGAGCATGGTCATCAGCACTGTCAGCAAAGTCTAGTACTTTTAAATCAGGTCGAAGGGCGGTTGTTTCTACTTGTGTAAGGTTAGAACAGGGGTTTGTAGTTGAGGGATACATTGCAGCCGCAGGAACCCATATACTTTCTTTACCCGCAGTCTTTGCTACCTTACCCGAAAGTTGATTTAGCTCTGTAGCTGTTGTAGTGACACTAGTGTCAAGGGTGAGGACATTTACCCAACCATTGTTAGCCTCGTTCCTAATCTTAAGAATGTTAGTGTCAGTCTCATACCACCACTGATTAGCATAAGTAGTAGAAGGTTCTGCATCACCAGAGGAATTAGATGCTAGTGCTGCCAGAGCGTTGTTTAAGTCTGTCCTTGTAGCGGGAAAACTTTGATTAGCAATGTTAAAGTCGTGTTGCGACATTACGTTAGTTCCTTTCCGTAGCCCTTAGCTACATAGTCTAGGGTCACACTATTTGTACTTGCCGATCCCCCAGTAAAAGTGTTAATAGTGAACCCAGTTCGGGTCTTGTTTGTTATTGTATATCTATCCCCATTAGCTAAGTTAGCTAGGGAGAGTCCTATAGCTGGTGTAGCTGAAAAGGCATCATCAAAAGTTACATTAGTTGTCCCTGTGAAGGTTATATCACTTCCTGAAGTAGTCCTATCAGGCATATCTGCTGTTACCGACACTGCACTTACGACAGGGGTAACATTGGTATCTGTAGAGGATAGTAATAGCCTAAACTCAAAAGCCCTAGCTGTTATGTCAGACACAGAGAAGGCTTGCCAATCAGACCAAGTAGGTGTTCCAGTAGGATCATCATTTGTATGCCTTAGCTGCATAGAAACTGTAGTATCACTAAAGGCGGTAGGTTCTCCATCAAATACACCAGCCCTACCATCGAAGTTACCTGTAGCAGAATCAAATAGGTCTGTCCTATCAAACCTTGTGCTGGTAAAGGAAAAGTTTAAACGGCTTGTATATTTCTGCCCTAAGTCAAGGGCGTTACTAAAGTAGTATATACCAGAGGAAACATACCCAGAGAAGTCATCTAATTCACCACCCCTAGAGTCGAATAGTCCTGTAGCACTATCAAACAGTAGGGAACCTCCCAGTTCTAAATAACCGCTGCTATTCTTAGACACATTAGACTTAACACCAGCAAAAGAAGGATTCTCCGTTAGTGTGGCTACAGCATTAAGGTCTTCAAGCCCTATGGAAGTAACGACAAACACAGCAGGGTTTACAGAGGCGTTAGACCCACTTGTTGTATCATCTACAGCCTTGATAAAGTATGTACCTACACCAGCGTTTTGTAAAGCAAGGGTACTACTACCTACCTGTACTTCTGCTATATCCTCTGCTTCTGAGTATACTGCCCCACTGGTTAAAGGGGAGTACCTTATGATATAGTGGGCTAAGTCTAGGTCAGCTACAGGGGTCCAACTAAGGAACAAGTTACTTCCAACTACGTTACCATCAAAGTTAGTTACATCAGCAGGAGGTACACTTAAGGCTTCTACAGAGTAATTACTTATAGTGTTCCACTCACCGTGAACTCCAAGAGAGTTAGTTGCCCTAGCCCTTATATCGTAAAGGGTTTCTTCTATTGCAACAACCTCAACCCTCTCTGTACCTATAAATGAACCCATAGTTGCTACGGAAGTAAAGTCAGGTTCATTAAACTCAACTAAGGACTTTCTAATCTGTACCTCTGCTGTGTCCAAGGTATTTTCTGTATTGGTAATATCAAGAATAAGAACACCAAGGGTCTTACCCTTTACCCTCCTTAGTTCAGTACTAATATTTATGCCAAGGTTAGGCACTTCAAAAGGTGACAACAAAGTAGTGTTATCTCTTTCATAGACTATACCATCGTCTACCTCATCATATACAGATTCAGCAGTTTCTCTTAGGGTCATGTTAACTTGCAGATCAAGTCCACCTGTAAGACCAAAAGACCAAGCTAATACTTGAAACTCTTTGTTAGTCCAACCAAACCTAGTGTTAGTGAGCCTTACATTGTCACCAACCTGTAGTCCTAAAGTTCTAAGGCCAAAGGCTGCGTTGATAGTAAGTTGTTGTCGGTTGCTCTCTAAGCTAATCCTAGCAATACGCCTAGCTTCAATACTATTATCAGTAAAGGGTAAGTCTACGTCAGCAACAGACTCTTGTCCACCATCTGCACTAACGAAGGCTGAATTAGTAATCTGTGGGTAGTCCGTAACCTGCCAGTTAGACTCTTCACCCCTGAAAGTACCTTTTACAGTATTAAAGTTATCTCTACGAGAGTGTCTTGTGCTTACATCTATACTAGAACGAAAATCATCCTCGTCTAAGTCCATAACTGTGCTTGTCCAGTAAGCGGGTTTCATACGCCACTTACCTTGAGCATACCACAAAGATCCGCCCATACAAGTTAACAGATCACTTAACAAATCGTAGGGTGTTAATGCAGTAGTAAAAGCTCCATTACAAGTATATCTAGCAATCTCTACAACACCTGTGTCCCCTGAGTCTGCATCTGGCACTGATGTTGCTGTAAAGACAGTCCCTACGTTATTGTTGGCAGATCCGTATAGTGTAAAGTCAGTATTACCCACAG
>Ga0208643_1000586_pt1 | contig 23395 bp, 27 predicted proteins | sample VirMetDEL_Nov_12_FD_184516 | JGI IMG/M metagenome (GOLD analysis project Ga0208643, IMG submission 184516) | Aqueous microbial communities from the Delaware River and Bay under freshwater to marine salinity gradient to study organic matter... | ecosystem: Environmental > Aquatic > Marine >... | reverse complement strand
TGGTAAGAGGACTTCTCTTGCTTTTCTACGCAAATTTAAAATTTAATATTATGTCCCAAAAAATTGAAGAACTGAAAATTGAAAAGTTAATTCCTTATTCCGGAAACACTAGGACGCACAACGAAAAACAGGTTGCGCAAATTGCTTCTAGCATTAAAGAATTTGGATTTACAAACCCAATTCTAATTGACTCAGCCAATGGAGTTATTGCCGGTCATGGCCGATTATTGGCCGCTCAGAAATTAGGGATGGAAGTTTTGCCATGCATAAGGCTTGGCCATTTGAGCGATCCTCAGCGGAGGGCATACGTAATTGCGGACAACAAACTTGCTTTAAATGCAGGCTGGGATGAAGAAGCTTTAGCGGCCGAGATCGAAAGACTGCTTGAAGATAATTTCGATTTGGATTTAACTGGATTTTCTGAAGATGAAATTAATATAAACACACCAGATTTTAATCCGGGAAATGAAGATGAACAGGGACAACTCGATGAGCTTGAACCTAAATTTGTAAAGTGCCCAAGCTGCGATCATGTTTTTGACTCAAGAAATAATGAGCATAATCCATGAAAAAATCTGATTTGAAAATAGATTGGGCGACACATGAAGCGGCAAAGCATGCGTGTGTTAATTGGCATTATAGCAAATGCCTTCCAGTTGGGAAATTAGTTAAAGTTGGGGTTTGGGAACATGGCCAATATATTGGCGCGGTTATTTTTGGCCGAGGCGCATCACCATTTCTTGGCAATAAATTTGGATTGAATCAAAGTGAAGTTTGTGAGCTAGTTCGCATTGCTTTAACTAAACATCAAACGCCAGTGAGCAGAATTATGGCAATTGCTTTTAAATTCTTAAAGAGAAATTGCAAAGGCTTGAAATTAATTGTTTCTTTTGCTGATCAAAACCAAGGGCATCATGGTGGAATTTATCAAGCAACCAATTGGATTTATTCTGGGACTTCAACTGAGACAACTGAAGTTTTTATTGATGGCAGATGGGTTCACATGCGCGGAGCATTTTACAAAATGAATAAAAATACAAAAACTAGGGTTGCAAAAGGCAAACACAGGTATTTGATGCCGCTTGACAACTCAATGTTTAATAGTGTATCAAAACTTTCAAAACCTTATCCAAAGCGCGTATTAAGTGAAACCAGTGACACATCAGACATCCAGTCTGAAAAGGGCAGTGCAACTCTGACCAATACGCTCCATTAATTATGGCTCAAGAGATACCATTTGATGCCATTCGGAAACGAAACATTGCAAACATTCTGTCTAAGGTTAAAGCCGGAAAGCCTTTAACGGCAGCGGAAAAAAGGACACTTGACGATGAAGAATCAAAAGCAAATGGATTGCGTGAAAAGCGAACTATTGCCCAGATGGCAAAAGAATATCACACTTGCACCAAAACAATTAACAGATGGAAGAAAGCAAACGCTCCATTAGATAATGATGAAGCATTAAATCTTTGGGTGATAAATCAAAAGATTGTTCCAAATGAATTTATAAAATGGCAAATTAAAAAAGGATTTACTCAGATTGATAAAACAACTGATGAAGATATTGGGGAAGAATTTGAAAGCCAAGAAAAGTTGCGTGACTTCTATTTTAAAAAGTTAAGCAAAGCGGCAAAGCGAAATGATCAAAATCAAATTAAATATTGGAATGATCTTTTACTCAAAACTGATAAAAGCTTGCGTGAGCTTCAAGCGCATCAAAAAAAGCTTAATATTGAAAGCGGAGAAGCAATTGCACGGGAAGAAGCCGAGCGGATTATCCGGGCAATGATTTATGGGGGCAATGCATGCATCCGGGCTCAAATTAAAGAGATTGCCGAAGTGCTGGCGGCTGAAGATTCACCAGCTAAAATATATCAAATATTGTCTCCAGCAATCTTGGGCGGCCGGATATTTGAAGGGTTAAAGGTTTTAATTAAATCAGACAGCCAAGTGAATCTTCCAATTTGGGTGGTGGAATGCTTCCAGTCTGAAGGGGAAAACTATTTGCAAGGGGTTGATTTAATTGATGAAAGTTCTTAATAAATATAAGACAGTTGAGCCAATTGAATGGTGCAAAAAAAATATTCTTTTGGATTATGGTTCATTTAATCCGGACAATCATCCATTGATTGTTGAGCCATTTCAGTCACTGGTAAATGTAAGAGGAAAAACAATTGGATTAATTGGCTCAGTGCAGCACATTAAAACGCTTTTATCTCAGTTGTGGCATCTTTACGCTTTGCAAATTGAGCCGGGACGGGCGGCAATGTATGACTTGACCGAGGCTGCACTGAAAGAATTTTCAGATGATAAATTTACACCATTAATTGATTCAACTGAATCAGTTTTAGGCTTAATCCCAAAACAAGCATACAGGCGCACTAAGTTTTTTACTTCAAGTGATTTTGGTGCAATCCGATTGTTGTCTGCAAATGTCTTGGCTGCTAGAAATTCAAAGACACTTGAGCGAATTACTTGTGATGAAGCTTGGGCTTACAAAGATAATTGGCTTGACCAGATTCGAGACCGGATGAGTTCTTATTCTTGGAGCAGCCAAATGTTTCTGCCAACTTCCGGGCAAACTAAAGGAAGTGAACTTGATGAGATGTGGGAAAGATCAACTCAAAAGACTTGGCACATTAAGTGTGATTGTTGCAAAGAATTTATTCCTTACATTTGGCGAGCAAATGCAATTGGTGATGAAGTCCCAGTTGGTGGAATGAGATGGGCAGCAAAAGAAGATTATTTAAAAGAAGATGGAAGGATTGATTTTGTTTTGCTGGCCGCTTCTGTTTATTATGAATGTCAATTGTGTGGCGGAAAACTTAGCTCAGACATTGGGAAGCAGAAAGCCCGGAACTTGTCTGGCAAATATATTTCTTTGAATCCGGATGGTGATGAAAATATTGACTTTTTTAATTACAATGCATTGGCGCACATTCCTTGGCCAAAGTTAGTTGAGCAATTTAAACTTTCACAAGTTGACCGGGAACGGGGCAATCTTGATTCTTTAGAGAATTTTATACGCAAGCGGCTTGCAGAAAGTTGGGCGGTCAATGATTATATGTCTGCCGACATTCAAGCAAATGCAATGGGTGGATATGAGTTGAATGAAGTTTGGGACGCAGCCGGGCAATTTATCTTCTGCACTGTGGACGTTCAAAAAGATCATTACTATTATTTAATCCGGTCTTGGGCAATTGTTGATGGCACTTTGCGGTCAAGGCTTTTGGATTGTCGCAAAGTAATAACAACGGCAGAAATCCGGGAAGCTTGCGACAAGTGGAAAATCCCACAACATCAACTTGGAAGCGGCGGAGCTTGCCGGGTCTTTTTAGATGGCAATTACAATACAAACCAAGTGCATCGGATTGCTTTAGAAAATGGATGGATGGTTTTCCGTGGTGATGCGTCAAAGGATTATATGAACCAAGATGGATTCCGGCGCATTTACTCAGATTTAAAACCAGTGGATGCTTATGACGGAACGGCAATGAGCCGAGGCGCAAGAGTTGGGCAGTTCTTCTTTTCAAAGCAATCAGCAAAGAATCGACTTAGCTTGATGCGGTCGCTGAAAGATCATCGGGGCAATCCGATTTGGACTTATGCCGACAATGCTGGGCAGATGTATGAACGGCAAATCAATGCTTGGGTAAAGATCGCAAAGGAAAGACCAGATGGCTCAGTTTATTATGATTGGATTAATCGGGACAAAAACAATGATCACTTTTATGACTGCGAGGCAATGCAGATGGTTTGCGCGGCAATGTGCAAATCACTTGGAACTGAAATTATTGCAGTTGATGAATAGATTGTATTGACAATGATTGGTTTTATTAGTTTGTTGCATGCATCGAAGCAATTCTTGCGACGAATAAAATCAAATATGAATAAAATGAAAAATCAGAAATTAATCACAAATAACGTAGAATTTACAGTATCCAGCAAAGACAATGGCGGTGAAGAGACTGGCAAAATTTTCACAAAAAACTTTGAATTGAATTTTTGTGAACGCTGGGACAATAAATTGCAGGAAATTGTGATTGATGTAAATACAGGCGGGGAATGCTTATGCATGGTTTATGATCATGGGGATGCTTATTATGCAACTTCCGGAAACAACTTTAAATTTACACGCGAATCTGACACAAACAAATTCAAAGCCATTTTAAAATTAGCACTTAAACTTTTGTAATATGAACCCATTTAAGAAACCAGAAGAAACAGAATTTAATGTTCTCAACTTGGGTGCAGGGGTTCAATCCTCTGCGCTTGCGTTGATGGCTGCATACGGCGATATAACTCCATTGCCAGATTTTGCAATCTTTGCAGACGTTGGCGCAGAACCAGATGAAGTATATGAGTGGCTGGAAACTTTGCGCGGTTTAATAAATAAAGCACCACATCCATTTCCAATTCATACTGTTAGACATGGCAATCTTACTGAAAATCAATTGAAGCCTGCGGTCGCTACTAAAAAGGCAATCAATTATGAAATTGGCGAAAAATATATGCGTCGAATCATTCCGATGTTTGGCATCTTGCCAGATGGTAAAAAGACAGCAGCAATTGGCAGAAGTTGCACAGCAGATTACAAAATTAAACCAATTGAAAAAAAGATAAAGGAATTGTGTGAGATTAAGAGAGGGCAAAAACACATTACTGTCACTCAATGGATTGGAATCTCTTGGGACGAAATACAGCGAGCAAAAGAAGCAAGGCAGCATTGGACTCAATTAAGATACCCATTATTGGAATTAAAAATGACTCGCTCCAAGATTATTGAATGGATGAAAGACAGGGGTTTTCCAAACCCACCGCGTTCTGCTTGTTATTATTGCCCATTTCACAGTGATCACGAATGGAGGCGAATGCGTGACAATGATCCAAAATATTTCAATAAGGCAATTGAGTTTGATAAAAAAATCAGAGAATTAGGCAAAACAGATCGAGCAATGAAAATGGAGGTTTATTTGCATAATTCATGCAAACCGCTTGATGAGATTGATTTTGATAATGATGAAGATAAGGGTCAGCAGGTTTGGGATTTTAAAGCCGAGTGCGAAGGAATGTGCGGGGTGTAAAAAAAGGAATAAAATACATCAACCAAGAAACCACACAGAAATGTGTGGTTTTTTTGTGTTCCAAATTATCTCAATGATTTAAACCGCTTTTTCCGCATCAATAAAAGCGGTTTAAAATTCCATTAACGTGAAAGGGGCGTGAAAACCTTGGGCTTTTCACGACATTGATTGCTTAAGCTTTGGCTTAAATGATGCAATTGACTTTTTGCCGTTTTCTTTACATAACAAAAGCAATGAGAAGTTTGCTGTTCGTGATTTGGATTAAAGCGTCAAAAGATGCAGCCACTGCTTTGGCTATTATTGAAACCCTAGCAGTTGGTGAATTTGATACTCAGTCACGGGGCGGCGCAAGGATTGTCTCAGCTAATGTTGCTGGCAAGCAATTCCAATATGAGTTGCCTCCGGGTTGGAGCGCATCGGATTTTATTGAGCAACTGAGGTTGCTTTACAAGGTCGTCACAACTGGCGGCGCATCGGGTGGTCAAATGACGGATTCAGAGATGAATGAATACGTTGTGGATGCCGCAAACCAAGTCACTAACGTTAGCAAAGCCCGATTTGCTGACCAAGCTGGAAGCAGATATATCTAAGAAATGGCAACGAAACCAATTAAATTACTGCCAAGATTAAAAAAGATCACTTCCGGAGTGGCTTCATTTTGGGGCAGAGGCGGCAGCAATGAGTTTTATCCGGGCGGCGCGGATGATCAACGGCGGTTTGGGCGCGGCAAGTTAGCGCGGGACATTGCTGAATTGATGGTGGAAAACCGCCAAAAAATGCTGCTTGGCGACAGTCGATACATTTATCAATCCTTTTCAACTGTATCTGGCGCAGTAAAGCAAAAAGCTAACTATGTTTATGGCAACGCATGGCGGTTGCAATCATACAGCGCAAACACTGAATTTGCTTTGGCCGTGGAAAAAGATTTTGCCCAAATTGATCGGTTGCTCGACACAAGGGGAACAAGTTTTTCATTTAGGAAATCAGCATGGCTTGGCTCAAAAACCATTGATGTTGATGGTGACTATTTTATCGTATTAACGGAAAACGCTGAAACTGGTTTTCCAAAGTTGCAATATTTAGAGGCGCATCGGGTTGGCTCATTTGGGCTTCATGGCGGTCATACAGTTAAAGAAGGCAGGCACAAGGGGCGCAGAATATTTGCGGGCGTGATTGTAAACGATTATATGCAACCTGTTGCATATCGAGTGCAGGACGAATCTCACAAAGATGGATTCCGTGATGTAAATGCTAATAGCATGATTCACGTTTCTGATTTTGAATGGTTTAGTCAAAGCCGGGGGCAGCCAACAGTTGCGGCCGCTATTCTTGACTGGTATGATTTAGCAGAAACCAGAGATGCAGAAAAGATTGCCGAGAAAGTAAACAGTGCTTTGACTTTGGTGGAATCAAATGAAGCTGGACGGGCAGACATGGGCAATTCCATTGTTAATCCGCAACCCGGCAGCGATGGCAGAATGCAAACACAATTAATGGATTCCGGATTAATCAGATACATTAAAAACGGCGGCAGTTTAAAAGCGCATCAAAGCAACAGACCTTCTGACCAATGGCTAAATTTCACAAAGCTGGTTGAATCTTCGGCATTTTATGCAATGGGATGGCGGCGGGAAATGCTTGATTCATCTGCCATTGGCGGTGCTGGGGTTCGCGGATTCGCGGCTGACATTAACAAAAGCATTTCAGCAAGGCGGGAAACAATTGAAGCCGGGATGAAGCGGGCGGCCATGTATGTAATTGCAAAACGCGCAAAGCAGGGCGTTTATGGCGAATTGCCAGATGATTGGTGGAAGATCGGATTTACCAAACCTGCACAATTTACAGTTGATGAAGGCCGAATGAGGGCGGCAGATATCAGTGATTTGCGGGCAGGTTTAACAACCGAAGATCATATTGTTGAAGCGCGGGGCATGGATTATGAAGAACTGCTGCGCAAGCGGGCATCAAATCTTGTTTTGAAAAAACAAATTGCCGAGGAAAACGGATTGAATCCACAAGAACTTGGCACAACGGGAATGCCCGGAGATCCAGTTGATTTGGTTGAAGAAGAAACAGGACAAATTGAAGATGGTGAAGAAATCGAAGCAAAAACCGAATTGGATTTTTTGACTTTGAAAGCCAAATTTGATTCTTATGGCGTTGCAGTGCGGGCGGGTTCTATTACTCCACAACAAAGCGATGAGGAAGCATTCAGAAAAGAAGCTGGTTTGCCAGATATTGGAAAAGCGGTTTCTGAAGCTTGGGAACAAGATGGTGGCTATCGCAGGCCAATTACTTTGAAATCTGGCAGTGAGTCAGAAGCCGAAATTGAAATTTCAGAAAATCAAACCGAGGAAACTCAAACAGAAGATAATCCAACAGAGGAAAATAACTAATGAAACAATCAACCAATACATGGTATGCAATGGAACAAAAAATTGACGCAGAAGGAAATGAATCTTCTAAGGCGGAAATCTTTATTTATGACGAAATCGGTGGCTATGAAGTCAACGCCAACACTTTCATTGGACAATTGGAAGCACTTGAAGGAATCGAGCAAATCGATCTGCGCATCAGCTCGCCGGGCGGCTCAATAGTTGAGGGCAATGTAATTTTCAACGCCATCAAACGCCATCCTGCAAACGTAACAGTTTACATTGACGGCATGGCTGCAAGCATGGCTTCCGTCATTGCAATGGCCGGGGATGAAGTTCTCATGGCAGATAATGCTTTGCTTATGATTCACAACCCTTGGACTGTATCAATTGGCGACAGTGAGCAACTGCGCAAAGATGCTGATTTGATGGATAAAATGAAGTCTGCAATCATTAACGCTTACAGCCGGAGCAATTACAGCACCGAAGAACTGGAAGAATTAATGGATTCCACAACTTGGTTTACTGCTGATGAAGCATTTGAAGCCGGGTTTATTGATGGAACTGTTGAAGGATTAAAGGCAGCCGCAACCCTTTCCGAAATGGAAACAATTGCAAAACAGGCTGGCGCAACACTTCCAGTTGAAAAGATTGTTTCAAGCATTGTTGCTAAAAATGATGCAAAAGTTGCTTTGCTTGAAAATCAAATTCAAGGTCTTGAAACTGCGGTTGATGAATATTCAACCGAAATTGAAGAATTGCAAAATTCTGCAAAAGACTTTATTACTCAAAAGGAAATCATGGAAACGAATCACAAATCAGAGCTTGAAGCATCACAAGAAATTACAGCGCAAGCTGTATCTTGCGCTGCGGCTGAGTTGATGGCATTGCAAACCCAAGAGGCAATTGCAGAATCATCAAACGAAACCGAAACAAAAGTTGATGCGGAATCATTCTGGGCTGACTACAAAGCGGTTGGAAAAGCTGAAGGGCTTGAAGCAAAGAACAAGTGGTTCAAAGAAAACAAACATTTAATTCAAAAATAATTTCACACCAAGTGATCTAACAACAAAACAAAACAAAACAAAAAAATGGCTAATACAATAAATGGAGCGAATCTCGCCGAAATTGCACAAGAAAGCTTGGCAGGACTAAGTGATCTTTTTGCGCCTCTGAGCGCACTCACAACAGACTTTTCCTCAAGCGTTCAAGATGCTGGGGAAAGTGTAACAACACGCTATCCGGTGCAACCAGTTGCATCGAGCATGGCTGCTGGCATTAAGTCTGCGGCAACGGATGTCTCAACAACTTCTGCAACAGTTTCACTGAATCAGCATTATGGCTTCACTTATGGCTTCACTGATGTTGAGCGCAGCAAGTCGAGCATTAATCTAAATGCACTTTTCATTGAGCCAGCACTCCAAGCACTTGGAAAAAAGGTTTTCAGTGACGTGTGGGATTTAATCACTGCGGCAAACTTCACAACTTCTTCGGTTGTTACTGCCGCAAATTTTGATCGCGATACTCTTGCTGATCTTAATGCGTCTTTGACATCCGATAAGCAAGCAGGCCAAACAGGACGTTCTGTTTTCATGAATCCTGCTTATTATGCTTCGCTTGTTAAAACTCTTAACAGTGCAGAAATTCCGGGCATCACTGAAGAAAAGCGTGAAGCAATTGTCCCTCGCGTTGCCAAGTTTGATTGCTACGAAACAAACCTTGCTGATGCCAATGCAGAAAATCTTGCTGCATTTGCATTCCAGCGCAATTCGTTGCTAATGGCTGGCCGTTCGGTTGATACTACAATGGCAGAAGATGCTGGCATTGAAGTTGAAAACGTTGTGATTCCGGGTCTTGGGCTTCCAGTTCAATTCCGTCGATTCTACGACAATGACGGCATCCTTTATTACAACTGCAACCTTCTTTATGGCGTTGCAAAGGGTGTTGACTATGGCATCCGAGTAACAAGTGCTTAATTAATTTAATGCCGCTCTGAGATAATCAGAGCGGCTTTTTTTAACTTTAAAAAAACAAATCATGCAAAAACCATCTATTACAATTCACAGGTCAACATCTGGCGATTTAAAGCAAATTGCAATTTCAGATGATGCATCAATCTGCTTTCAAGCTTTCCAAGAATGCAATGAGCCGGGAGAAATCATCTATTTTCGGAAAGGTGTTTTTGACAAGCAAAAGAAGATCATTGCACCTTTAATTTCTGAAGAAAAAACAAAGCCAAAAAAGGCTAAAAAATCTTCTAAAAAAGTTCTTTAGTAGGCGGCTAAAATGGTGGTTATGTGTTAAGCCGTCATTCTGGGAGATCCCGGGGTGGCGGCTTTTCTCGCATTGCTTTTTTATAAAAATCATTTACAAATAAAATATGGCTACAATTAAAAATATTTCAGAATACGGTTCAACAGAAACAGTTCAAATTGGAGGGCTTGTGACAGTTCTTACATACGGGGATTTTGGCGGCGGAACTGCAACCATTGAAGCAAGTGCTGATTCCAATTCTTCCACAATTTATTCAAGTGCTGAAGAAGATCCACTTTATCCAAATCCTCCGGGCGTAATTTCTCAACTAATACGAGCAGATTGCAGCGCGGAAGGTGAGGCGAATTATTATGTTCAATGTGAAGTCATACCAAATCGACCATTTTTTATTAATTTGGGATATACTCAGGGAGTAGGTGACTTTATAGCGGAAGGAATTGTTATGCAATTTCCGGTAACAGAATTGGCATTGGGAACTTCTACGACAAAGTTTGGCCTTCCAAATTTGGTTGGCTGCGGATTTATTGGAGAAGGAACAACTTCTGCTGGGGGCAATTATAGGAATTTAAAATTGTATAAACAACTTGGAGCAGAACAGGATCTTGAAAATGACAAGCTTTGCGGATGGTGGAAAATGCAATCAAGAACTGCTGGAACACTTGATGGAGTAATTGAAAAAGATTCTCTTGGGAATTATGATGGCACGGGCAATGTTTCTGGATGGGGCGCGGATCAAGGAACTTGGGTTTCAATTAAAGACAAATTCAACAATACACCATCATTAACATCAAACGATTCTTTCACTTTGGATATTGGCAACCTTGGAGTGCGTGGAATTTTAAGGGGTTCAACGGATGGAGATTTGAATTTTGCTTTTGCTGATCAATCTTCAAATGTTACTTTTGTAAACAATGCATGATTTTAATAATTTCTTAAACATTGGTTGCAGTGAAGCTGCTGCCATTATGGGAGAACCAATTGAAATCAATGGGCAAGTTGTCAATGCAGTTTTTGATGAAGAAATCAGCGATTGGGAAATGAATGAATTTGGTGACCAAGACAACCCGGAGCTAAAGTTGGTCATTGCATTTTTGGACATTGGAAAATTGCCAAATAAAAAAGACCGATTTACTAGAATTGAAACTGGTGAAACTTTCTTTATTACTCAAATCAGCACAAGCACAGGCAATGTTGAAATTGAAGCAAGAAACGAAACGAAATTGAATGCCAAGAAATGAAACATTCATTTTGGATGATGCGGTCTTTCAATCCAAAATGCAGAAGCTTATAAAAAAATGGAAAGTTGATGAAAAGAAATTTGTCGCTGAGCAAGCTGGGCTTTTTCTTTATGACGTTGCTAGATATGTTCCTCCATATGCTGAATTTCCAGATTCAGAGGGGAAATCAATGGGAAGGCCTGCCGACAAAATGACAGGAAAAAAAGCAATTTTGAAAGATTTGGCAAAAATCTTTACCAGACCAAGCAGTGTTAAAATCTTTAATTGGGCAGATAAAAATTTCAAAGGCCGAGAAATAAGAAAAGGGAAAGAAGTTATTGGTGCTGGCACAATTAATTCATTGGCTGAAATGAAAAAATTTCACAATGCCATGAGAAAGCCAAGCAATGGAAGAACCAGAACACTTAGACCTTTTCAGAAAATGTGGGTCAAAAAAGCAATGTTCAACAAATATGTTAAATCAGAGCAAAAAGATGTTGGCATTGCAAAAGCGACAATTGCTTGGGGCGTTTTGAAATTTAATCCAAAAGCAAAAATTCCAGCTTGGATTTTTAAGCAAATTCTAAAGGCAAATGCCAGTGCCAAAATGGTCAAATTGAAGGCCGGATGGAGTGCCAATTTTACTGGCAAAGCATTTGGATTGCAGCACGTAAAAGGGAAATCAATTCACATAATTCAAAGAAGGCGGCTTGGCTCAATGGAAAAAAGGCTGCAATGGATATTTAAAAAAGCCACAAAGGATTCTGGCTGGTTTACCAAGTAATTGACAATTTATCGTTTCTTGCTAGAAATTAACTAATGCCAGCATCATCATACACTGAAATCTTTAATTTTGAAGGAAATGTTGAATCAGCATTTCGCAAATGGTTGGAAGATCAATTTCTTGAAGTCAGAGAGACGCAAGGGGTTGAGGCATTGCCAAATGACTACATTGGGGCATCTTTGACATTGGGAGAGACAACAGGGCATTACAACGCTGCTCCGGGCGGTGCTGAAAATCCAGTCTATGACCAATTCCAAATGGGGCTTGAATTTACCATTCAAACCCGGCGGCACAATGAAGAAGGCAGCCAAACCGAGAATGTGAAAACAAGACACAACGAAATTGTGGCTTTGGTTCGCACTTGGGTTTCAATGCTTAAAGCTAAAGGATCTGCTCTTGAAGGCTATTTGGAGCATTACCAAATCGAATTTCTAAGGCCAAGCGCATCATCCAGAAGCGTTGATGATGTTTTTGATGTAACAAGTCTCAATTATGATGGCCAAATTTCAGTGCTGACAAGTGCTTGGCCATCTGTATAAATAAACAAGAACAACAAAAATTTAACTCAAAAAAAATATGTCAATTCCTTATTCCTCAGTCGCAAACCTTCCACAAGGTTTTGAAACTTTAACAATCGGCACTGCTCCGGCGGTGAATTATGTCATTGATGCGGTTTCTGGTGCATCTTTCATGAATCGAATCATCAACCGCACAGATGCGAATGGTGACCGGGCAGATTTTATGATTCGTGAAGGTTCAGACCAAATCGAAGTCACCTACACTTTGCAACGTGCAGAAACTAGCACAATCCTTCCAATTCAAGGCGATGAGTTCACTCATGATTATGACCGAAGCGGCGGCACTGCTTCAACGCTTGTTGTCAAGGATGTTACAGTCAACCGAGACAAAGACGCATTCGACACTTTCGAGATGGTTGCAGTGCTTAAAACTTACCAAGGTTAATTGTGAAAATTACTCTAAAAGTTGATGTTTCAGTTCGGGGCAAAATGACCGAAGCAGGCACAACAGTTGATGTTGGTGACCTTGCGGCTCAATCATTGATTAATGATGGCCGGGCAAGCAAATTTGAAGAAGTAAAAACAGTTAAAAAAATTAAAAAGCCAAAAGTGGAAGATTAAGAATTCCTTTTGCTAAAAAGCCTCGGCTGCCTTAGAGCGGGCGGGGCTTTTTTTTTACAATGATTGAAGAATTAAAACAAAAGCTGGCAGAGGAAACTCAAAAGATTCTACAAAACAGATTGTTGGCTTGGGCAACGGGTTGTGATGAATTTGATTTGATGGGCATTTCATTGCGGCCATTGACTGGCAGGGCATGGATTGATTTGCGGCTGATTGAAAACGCTTTGGTTTGCCAAGGCGAAATTACTGATGATGAAATAATGGCTTACATTTGGAGAAATTCCAAAAAATATTCATTCAAAAAAAGCAGGAAAGCCGAAAAAGAAAAAAAGAAAATTGGGTTTTTATATGAAAAATTTAATTCAGAAATCTTGGCATTGGTTTTTGAGCATTTAGATTTTGCTTTTCAAGAGGTTCAATCATCTTCTCAATCCGGCAATTCTATAAGTTATTCAAACCAAATTATTGAAGATGTTGACCACATGATAAAAGCAGTGGATGAAGTGGCGGCCAGATATGGGCAAAACCCAATTGAAGTTCTTGATTGGCCAATAAATCAAATTTTACAATTTCAAAAAGCATTAAGACTTTCAACAATTCCAGACTACAAATTGAAAGAGCCAGAAAGCATCCGAAAAATTAAATCAGAAATTTTAACAGAATTGAATAAATGAAAATTGCAGAACTAAGGGCAAAAATAAATCTTGATTCAACTGGGTTTAAAAATGGCGTAGCAAAAGCCAAATCCAGTGTAAAATCTTTTGCGAGTTCTGCAAAGAAAAGCTTTGTTGGAATTAGTCGGGATGCAATTAGTGCGGGCGCGGCAATGCTTGCTGCTTTTGCTGGCATTTCTTTGGTAAAATCAATGGTCAACCTTGGTTCTTCTGCGGAAGAAACTGCCGACAAATTCAATTCGGTTTTTGGCAAAGCTGCCGATGGAATGAATGAAAGGCTTCAAGAGCTAAAAAAAGTCATTCCAGCAACAACAAAAGAATTGCAGGATGCTGTTGCGGTTTTTGGCTTAATGGCACAATCATTTGGATTGAATGACCGGGCTGCGGAAGAATTTTCACTTAACATGGCAAAGATTGCTGGGGATTTATCCAGCTTTCATGATATTGCACCAGAAGTTGCTTTTGATAAATTGCGGGCAGGTATTGCAGGTTCTTCCGAGCCATTGCAAGCTTTGGGCATTGACATCCGGGAAGCCGCATTGAAGCAAGAGGCATTGAATATTGGAATTTATGATGGTGTTGGGGTTCTTAGCACTTCGCAAAAGGCAATGGCTATTCAGTCGGCTGTTGTTACTCAGATGGGCGCGGCTTCGGGCAATGCGGCTTTAACAATGAATAGCACAGCAAACCAAATGAAGTTCATGGCAGCCAATGCCAAAGAAGCTGGAACGATCATTGGAACAATCTTGCTGCCATATATTTTGGACTTTGCGCGGGGCATGGAGCTAATTGGAAATGTTTCATCTTCTGTTTGGCAAAAAATCAAAAATGGAGCAAACAACACAAGCCTTGAAATCCAAAAATTGGGATTGGATTTTGATGAAATTGCCAGAAAGAATTTAGAGGCAAGAGGGACTCTTGAAGAAACCCGGAGAAGTGTGAAAAGGTTTGGAAATGAAGACAGTGGCATTTCTGTGCTTTATAAAGACCTTGGCAAATTAGGTGCAATAATTGACACAGACACTGCTGCGGTTGCTAGGAATCAAAAAATGATTGCAGACCGAGCGGCAGAACTTCGGGCAGAATATGAAAAGCTTTCGCCAGAAGTTCGCTCAATAATGGAAAGCACTGGAGCAACTGTTGATAAAGCGCAAGAAATAGCGGATGCCAATGAAAGGTTGCGGCTTAGTATTGAGGCACAAATCAAAGCGCAAGGTGAGTTCCAAGCGCAGCAAAAAATCCAAGCTGAAAATGATTTAAAAACAGCAAATTTAAAAGAACAGATTTTGCAGGCCGAGGCATTTGGAAACTATTCTTTAATGCAAATTAAAAAGCAAGAATTGGAAATTGAATTGGCAATTCAAAAAATCATGAAGGATGCCAATGTTGAACGCGAAAAAGCAACAGAACTGGCATTGAGTTTGTTTGAGAAAAATTCAATTCTTTCGGATTTAAAGTTGGCAATGTATGAAGCAGAAGCAAATGGCAACACGGCATTGATTGATCAAACTGGATACCAATTTGAACTTGAAAGTTTAATTTTAAAGTTGATGAATGAAACAAACATCAGCCGAGAAAAGGCATTGGAATTAGCACTTGGATTGTTAAAAAGTGAAAATGCTCAACTTGAAATAATGAGATTGGAACAAGAAATAATGAATGCCAAATTGAATGGTCAAAAATGGCTGGCAGAAGAAAAGCAAAAGGAACTCAACAGAGAAAAAGACATTTTGAAAATCATGAAGCTGACTGGGAAAAGCCGGGAACAAGCTGAAATTTTTGAACAAATTGTAACTGATGAACAAAGGAAGCAATTAGAATTATCTAATAAAATTGTAAGAGCTAAAGGAAAAATAAATAAAGAAACAGAAAATCAAATTGATTTAGAAAAAAAAGTTAATAATGTTTCTGACGGCGGCGGCGGCGGCGGCGGCAGCGGCGGCGGGAAAAGAATAAAAGCATTTAATGCCGAAGATGTAGGCCGGGGAATGTCAAAAGATGAGCTTTTATTGGCCATCATGAGGCAGGAAGACAAATTAAGCAAATTACTAAGCAGAAGTGCTAAAAATGGTTCAAGTGGTTTGAGAGGGTTGAGCGGGATGAAGCCCGGAACATATATTCAAAGCAACATTAAAAACCTTAAAGCGGCATTGAGTCGGTTGGATAGGTTGGAAGCAATGAAGAATGCGCCAACACAAGAACAACGAATGGAAAATTTAAGGAAAATGCATTCAGAAAGTAAATTTAAAAGAGAAGAAGAAAGAAAAAACCAAGGTGTGGAAACCAACTCATATTTAAAATCAATTGACTCAAGAATTTCATCAATAACTAATTCATTATCATGACAATCCCTTACTCAGCCGGAACATCTTTTGCAACTCCAACTTGTGTTGGCGGCGTGATTAAATACCCATTTGCCAATGAAGGTGATTCTGCAACCAAAGTTTATGTGCATGACATGCAGGTGGCGCGGGCAAATTATGCTCCACTTGCTTTCAACAATTTCATGGAAACTGGCGGCGGGGCGAATCAACAAAAGCCAGTGCGGTCGCCATTTGCAGATGATGCCAATGCTTTTTGGGTTGGTGATTCTGAGCCAACAGACAACGGCACAAGCATTGTTTCTTTTCAAAGAACATTTGCCAATGTGCCGGCTCCAAGGCTTGAAGGAAACGGCATTTATGCTTTCACTTATCCCGGAATTTCAGCCACAACCGAGCAAGTTTTTGGGACTTCAAAATCTAGCCCAACTCCATTGGCTAGCTATGAATCAGCAACAGATAGTGGCGTATTAGTTTTTGAAGTCACAAATCCGGGTGACTATGCAATTGGACAAAAATTTGATGTAAGAAACAATTCGCAGCCTTTTCCTTATAGGTTTGAAAAAAGAATTGTTTTCAATGGTTCTTGGATTTTGGACGTTTACCAAAATGGGTTTGTAACTGATATTTCTGGTGACCAAATCACAATCAAATCAGTTTTGGGTTCTAATTACAACGGGTTAAGATTTCCAAATTCAACGGCATCAACTGTAACAATGGTTCAATCATTGCCATCAAGAAATCCTTTTACTCAAAATGCCAATTCAAGAAAAACAATTAGTTATTTAAAGTCAGATGATTTGATTGGCATTCCAATTGGTTCTCAGTTTTCAGTTGTTGCTTCCGATGGAACGCCAACAGATACTTTGACTGCCACAACAACACCAAATAAAGATCAATATTTGGATATTGTTACAGCCGGAGAATTTATTAATGCTGAATCAACCAAAATCTCAAGATGGATGGGGAACATTTGGGAAAGCGTAAACATAACAGTTGAGGCTTTATGATAAGCAATCGCGGCAAATCAAACCGAGTAATAATGGCAAAGATGCTTTTGGCATCCGGGCTTGTGCGTGAAAAAATTAAAGGGCTGATTAAATACCCAAAATTGGATTCTTTGTTTATTACGGCAGAAGCAAACAACGCCAATTTTGATATCATTTTAAGGGATTCAGTTGAAGAAATGAATGGTTCAATTCAAAGTTCCAGAAATGTCTCACTTGAGTTGAATAGGGAAATCAGAGAAGAAAATGCTGCGGTCGATCCTTCAAGCAAAAACGCTGAAATTGACATATCATTAAATCAAGGTGGGAGTGCTTGGGATGCCGGGGATGTTGTCTTGCAATCTAAGTTTTCAGACGGGACGGAAAACCGAAGGATGATTGTGCCAAATAAAGCCGGGGACGGGACGGGCAACGCAATTGATTATTCAATTGTAAGTGAGATTGATTCACCAGATGGCTGGGGCAAAATCTGAATCTTGCAAAAATCTAAATTTAACCTAATAAATAAGCATGGCTAACAACATTTATATCAACACACAACTAAAGGATTTGACGGCCAATGCGGTTGCAAATCTAAATCGGCCAACACAGGTGGTTCGGCTGCCTCAAATCATTGAGGGTGAAGTTGCAGACGTTGTTTTGCATTTGGTAAATTCCAATGGTCAATACGATGCCCGGAGCGGCACAGCAGTTGATGTTGCGGTTGCAATATCAGCCAAGGGCAAAGCTGCCACATCTGGCACATTCAAGTTGAACGCTGGCATTGAATCAACAAGCGCATTGGCATGGAACGCATCAGCCGAAGCCGTGGCGGGTGCTTTAAATGCTCTCAATGGTGGTTCTGGTGCTTATGGCTCAAAGGTTTCAGTTCAGAAATTGGCAAATGGTTCTTATCGAGTGATTTTTGATGATGTTGGTGCGCGCGTTGATATGGCTGGGCAAAGCCTTGACCTTGCACCAGAATCTGAAGTGACAGTTGGCACAAGCGTTGTTGGTTCGCCAACAATCCGGGCGCAACAAGTCATTGAAATTAGCCAGCAACCTGCAATTTATTCTGAGGAATGGGCAAGTGTTGGAAGCACTTGGACGGGTCAACTGGATGCCAACACAGCCAGAGTGCAGGAATTGATTGCAGAAGGCGCAGATGCCTTTTTTGAAATCAAAGTTGGCACAGATGTTGTTTGCCAAGTTCCAATTTCAGTTTTTCCGGCGGTGGCTGCTCCAAATAGTTTGCCAGCACATTCATTGCCAAACAATCTTGATGCCTTTGCTGCCGATCCAACAACCAATGGTTTCTTCAACCCTGCAATCTGGCGTGAAGATTTGAGTTTGGTGGTCGGTGAAGATGTGCAAGCATGGTCAACAAATCTTGATGAAGTGGCAGCCAAGATGGAATGGAACAATCAAGAATTAACTTTTGATATTATTACAGGGTCAAGTGATGTTGTCATTCAAGTTGGGCAAGAAACTTTGATGTATTGCCGGAACAAAACTGGTGTTGATATTATTGATGGTCAAGTTGTCAAAATTGTCGGCGCGCAAGGTAACACTCCAAACATTGATCTAGCACTTGCATCAAATGCTGAAGAAGCGCACAGAACAATCGGGGTTGCCACTCAAACAATTTCAGGAAACAATGGCACAGGCTTTATCACTTTAGTGGGTAAGGTTCGCGGCTTAGACCTGCGGCAGTTGAATGGATTTACAGAGGGCGGCTTGGTTTATCTTAGTGACACAGTTGCTGGTGCATTAACGCCAGTGAAACCAGCAATTGAAGTTGAAATTGGCCATGTTCTGCGCTTGGGACAAAACAATGGAACACTTGGTGTTTTCATAAACAATGAGGCTTCCGTTTATGAGTTGAAGCAAGAACTAAGTGAACAAATAACAGAAAATTATAATGAAATTGAGTTAAACAGGAATTCAATAACTTCTTTAAATAACAGAGTTGATGAGTTATATCCAGTTTATCCATACACAACTTCAATTGCTGGTGGAATAGGTTCAATTAAAAACCTTCGGGACGCTGATTTGAACTCTGGTTATCGTTTAAATACTGCAATAACAAGTGTTACTTTAGGGTCTAATTGCAAATCACTAGGATCGCAGACTTTTCAAGGATGCAATTCTTTGGTTGAATTTTATTATCATAACTCAACCGCCGGAACAATTGGTGATAACTGTTTTGAGAATTGCATTAAATATGGGCAAGGCATTAACGCTGGTGGCAATGGTTTTACATTGGGCAGAAACATTACTGCAATTGGAAATTCATCTTACCGAGGTTGCACATCACTAAAGACAGTTCGTTTATCAGATTACGACCTTGCCGCAGTTGGTCGATTTGCTTTTGAGGGGGGCACTGCATTAGAAGAGTTTACATTCCCACAGCAAATTGGTGATTCTCAAAACATTTTTACAGTAGTTTCTGAATCTGTTTTAAGAAACTGCACAGCATTAACGCAAATTGAAATACCAAGAACCGTTACGCAAATCCAAGCTGCTGCATTCCGTGATTGCACAGCATTGTCCTCAATTAGATGCTATGCAACGGAAGCACCAACTTTAGTTGGAATAAATCAATTTTTGAATGTTAATACTACAACCATTAACGTTCCAGTAAATTCAACAGGCTATAACACTACATACGCTGGTTTAACGGTCAATTATATATTATAATGAACTCTCAATTGTTTGAACATTTTAAAATATGGGGAACATTGGGTGTTGCTCAAATGGCGGCATCAATGCCAAGCACAAACGAAATTGCCAGCACATTTGCTTATTTTTGCGCAGGTCTTGCATCATTGGCAATTGCTTGGTGGCACATCTTCAAAAAATAGCATCAACCCAAAAATCAAATATTATGACTCCAGAACTTTTAGCAATGCTTGGCGGCGGTGTGAGTGGCTTTGTGATGAAGATGATTGCGGCACAAGCAGAAAGCCAAGCGCGATTATTTGAACGCATGATTGCCCGGCAAACTGTCGCGGATGATTCAGCCGACAAGGCAGCAGCGCGTGGTGGTGTTTACATGCGGCGGCTGATTACATTTTCAGTAATCTTTGCCATTGTTCTTGCGCCATTCATCTTTGCTTTCACAAGCATTGGCATCAGTGTGCAACATGAAACAACTGGCTTTTTTGGATTCTTTAAATCACTCAAATGGGATACAGTGCAAGGCTTTGTGATCTTGCCAGAAATTCGACAAACGGCATTGGCCATTGTTGGTTTCTATTTTGGCAGTTCGCAGGTCAAATAAGTTATGGCTTTGACCAAAGCGCAAAGTGAAGCAATTGATGCTTATCTTGATGTTGGTTCTTATCGGGGTGCAGCCAGAAAGCTTGGCAAATGTGAATCATCAATACGTGGCATTTTAAAAAGATTGGAAAGATTGGGGCAAGTGCCTTGGCAATCTCCGGCTGAAACTCCAGCGCATTTAAAAGTTGGCAAAACAACTGTTCAATATGATGCAGATGGAAACGTGATTCAAGAATGGCGGCGGCTTTACCCGGAAGTAAAAGGGATGCAGGATTTTGTTGATGGTCTTTGTGACCAAGTAAAAGAAAAAGGAACTGCTCCAATTAGGAAATCACGCAAAACAGATTCAGAAGATTTACTTTTTGAACTGGATATTTTTGATGCTCACGTTGGGATGTATGCCGACGAAAAAGAAACAAAGGATGCAGACTATAATTGCAACATTGCGGCGGCCAGAATGGTTGCGGCGGCTGAAGGATTAGCGGCAAGGGCAAGACGGCCAGCCAAATGCGTTTTGGTCTTTGGCGGGGACATGATGCACAGTGACAATCGAAGCAATCAGACTGAGGCAAGCGGCCATGTTTTGGATGTGGATACTCGATATCATCGGGTTGTTGAATACTTAATCAGAGCTTGCCGGGATGTGGTTAATATTGCTGCCTCAGTGGCCGCTGAGGTTGAGATTGTAGTGCTTGAGGGCAATCACTCTTGGCACAGTGAGGTGTGGCTTGCGCGGGTTCTGGATGCCTATTACAGCCAATGCCCAAACATTAAAGTCAAATCAGATCCATCTCCAAGAAAGCACATGGTGTGGGGCGATAATCTTTTACTATGGGCGCATGGGGATCGGATCGCGGCGCAGAAATGGCCAATGATTATTGCGGCAGAGTTTGCCAAAGAATGGGGACAAACAAAGCACAGGCATTTAAAAATGGGGCATATTCATCACAAAAAGACAATTGCTCCTGTTGTCATTGATGAGCAATCCGGGCTTGTGGTTGAATATTTGGAAGCACTTTGCGCAACGGATGCTTGGCACTCCGGCGCGGGATTCGTTGGCAGCCAAAAGGGTGCAAGCGCATTTGAGTATCATAAAACCGAAGGGCTTGTCACTCGATTTTTTAATTCAATTTAATTTGTCCATAAGTATTTACAAATTGTTGTTTAATCATTTATTAACTCAACACGATCAATCTGATCGTTTTAATAAATAAGAAATAACAATATGAATGAATCAATAAAAGACATGAAAGCTGATGCCGAAATTAAGGTTGAAGCTATTCTTCAAGATCTGGAAAAGCGGGGCATTAAAGTTTACCGTTTGCAGGTTTTTCCAAGACATAAACAACCGCCACAAGTTTCTATTGTGGTTGATGAGAAAGGAATCCGATGAGCCAATTAACAGCTTATTCTAAAATCAATGATTCTGAAGGTTTGGAATTAATTGGGAACGCCATTTGCCGCTCCGGGATGTTTGGTTGCGAATCAAAAGAGGCCGGGATTGTTTTTGCCTTACAGTGTATGGTTGAAAATAAACCGCCATTAGAGATGGCCAAGAATTATCATTTGGTAAAAGGCAAGTTGACTAAGCGCGCAGATGCGATGCTGGCAGACTTTCGCCGGGCAGGTGGAAAAGTCTTTTGGTCAGATTTAAAAAACGCGGAAATTCAATCTGCGGTTTTTGAATTTGAAAACCAAAACACCAAGGCTTCTTTCTCAATGGAAGATGCCCGGCGAGCCGGATTGGTTCGCAAGGGATCGGCATGGGATAAGACTCCAGCAGCAATGCTCCGGGCAAGATGCGTCTCAGAAACACTGAGAGCTATTGCGCCAGAAATTGTTCAAGGCGTTTATGTTCCGGAGGAAATCGATGTTGCAGATGCAACGCCAATTGAAATTCCCAAAACAACAATAAATGAAGTAATTGAAATTTCGGAAAATAAAAATCCGAAAAGTCAAAGGTTATACCTTGAAAGTTTAATAAGGGATGCCGACATTGAACAAAAATCAAATGACTATTGGACTGTGAAGGGCAAAATTGATATCGATCTTGACCAAACATGGCGCGATTTGCCAGATGATCTTCAGCAAAGAATGGAAATGGATTTTCCATCTTTTCAAAAGGCAATTGGAAACACTAGTTGGAAGGATGAGCATGAGTAATTTAATCTTAAAACCAAAGGTTGGTGAAATGGAAATTTCAATTATTCCGGAGGCTTATGATGTTAAAACATCTTTGCTTAATAATTCAAAAACAATGTTAACAGTGACTGATGGATTTGAAGCAACGATGGTTGCAGCAAGTCAAAAATCATTGCGGCATTTAATTAGTGAAATTGAAGAATCAAGAAAGGCGGCAAAAGCTCCAATTCTTAAATTCGGAAAAACGATTGATGCAATTGCCAAAGAGTTTATTGCAGAAGTAAAAGAAGAAGAAACCCGGATTGCAAAAATACTTGGAGCGTTTCAAATAGTTGAACGTGATAAGAAAATTGCTGCCGATAAAATAACAAGAATTGAGGAATGCAAAATATTAAGTGAGGCCGCTCAAGCTGCATTTAATGATTCAGATTCAATTGCTAAGATTGATGAAGATGCGCAAACTAAGATTCTGCGATTAAGACAAGAGGCCGCATTAAAGCATGATGCGGTCAAAGGTTTAAAGGTTCGCAAAGCAATAAAGTTCAAGATCGAAAGTGAGGCCGACTTAATGGCAGCGCGGCCGGATCTTTTTAGCGCGGATGATTCAAAAATCCGGGCAGCACTAAAACACACCATAACAATACCCGGCATTAAAGTCTGGGAAGAAATCAAATCATACTAAAAAAATCATGGCAAAATATATCGCAACAGACGCAGACGCAAACTCAACAAGCAACAGTTACATTACTGAGGCTGGTCAATATGAGTTTAAAACTTCAAATGTATCTCATAAAGTCAACCAGCGGGACGGCACAGACTTATTTGAATGTACATTTTCAACAAAGGATGGGGCATCGATGCGCAAGACATTCTTTTGGGGAGACTTGGCATTGCCAACTTCTGAATATAAGGCGCGGGCATTGATCTTTATGTTCCTCAAATCATGTGGCGTTCAAATCTTCCGAGATCAATTGGATTCGGAAGATCCGGAAGCATTCTTTGATTTGGTAAAAGACAAAAAGTTTGTCGCTCAAGTTGATATGACTCCAGACCGAAATGATCCAACAAAGAGTTGGCCAGAGATCGGGTTCACTGGATTCATTTATGACCAAAGCCA
>Ga0208643_1000585_pt1 | contig 23437 bp, 42 predicted proteins | sample VirMetDEL_Nov_12_FD_184516 | JGI IMG/M metagenome (GOLD analysis project Ga0208643, IMG submission 184516) | Aqueous microbial communities from the Delaware River and Bay under freshwater to marine salinity gradient to study organic matter... | ecosystem: Environmental > Aquatic > Marine >... | reverse complement strand
ATAAGTTTCACATCTAAAAATCACAAAAAATGAGTGATAAGATAATGATTAAGATGATTGAAGCTATAGAGAACCCAATACTTTTAACGAATGCATTGGTTTTCGTAGTATTCATCACAGTATATAGGAGAGATTTAGTGAATCTATTTAAAAGGGTTGTTTTAAAGGATGTAGTAGTTCCAAAAACAAAGAAGATTGAATACCTTAAAAATCACGATGTATATGACGCATTAAAAAGAGTGACAAACGAGGTTAAAATAATGAAGTTTTATACACATGGGAAGTTTGATAAAGTAAAGACTAAAATGTGTTATGACTTTACACGATATAAAGCTACCCATTGCACGATTAGAATGAAACGAATGTTAGATACTCCTAACATAGATAACCTTCCTAAGGATTGCTTAAGAGCGTTAGTTACGAAAACTCAGAATGAGATGCATATCGACTACATTAACGCTATTAGAAATGATTGGTTAGGTAGAGGAATACCAACAGAAGATGTTGAACACGTTGTCCATCTATTTGAGAAGTTTAGATATGATGTTGTTAATTCATTTGACCATAGAATTACATCTATATTTGGTAGTGGTTACCATCAAAACAATTTTTCAATAATTTTAGGCGTTTATGATATGTGGGCAATGGGTGTCGACTTATTACCTAAAGATATGCAGACGACATTCGAGAATTTAAATGGTAAGTTTAAAGACATCAAATATTGAACGAAAAACACAACTTTACTATTGCAGTTATAATAATAACAACAGTCTGTATAATTCTAATAGGTACTTTGTTTAAATCTGTAATAACAGGTGAACACGTTAGTGAACATGGAAAAGATTTACTCGCTGATATAGTAAATTCTATAATAGTTATAGTCTCAATGATAATAGGTAATAGAAGTGGAAGTAATGGGTGTAAGTAGAAGAAGATTTAGAAATAAAGTGAAGGTAAAGGAAATGGAAGTGGTTATGATTAGAAGAGAATGGTATCAATTATTTAAACTTGGTTGGTTTAGATTTACTGACTCTTGGAAAAGAAAATGGTTTGTTAAATTAAATGAATAATATGAAGCTAACAGAAAACTTTAGTAAAAAAGAATTTGAATGTAAATGTGGATGTGAAATGCCATCAAGTGTATTCTACGAAATAGAATCATTAGCAGAGAACTTACAGATACTTAGGGAGCGTTTTAAAGCACCTATACAGATTAATAGTGCATATAGATGTCCAAGCCATAATAAAGATATAGGAGGTGTTTCTAACTCGCAGCACATACTTGGAAAAGCATCTGATATTGTTATTGAGGGTTTTACACCTAATGAAGTAGCAAATACTATTGATAATATGCTAAGAAATGAATACAATCCAAACCTTAACATTGGTGGATTAGGTAGATATAACACATTTACTCATATAGACATTAGGGATTATATGGCAAGATGGGATAACAGAAAATAAATAATTATGAATTCAGTAGAAAATAAAAATAAGATTAAAAATGGAGGCAATGGAACGTTTGTAGGTAATGCGTTAAGATGGATTGTTTCAAATGGTAAGACAATAGCACCTGAAATATTAAATGTTGCAGGAGCAGTTACCGGAATAGATGGTTTAAACAAGTTAGGTGACCTAATTAAAGGTGATGATAGTATTCCACAATCAGATAAAGACATATTGTTAAGAGAATTAGATAAAGATATATCAGCAGAGAAGCAGATTACTAAGAGATGGGAAAGTGATAATAAACAAGGTCATTGGCTTCCAAGATTAATAAGACCATTAACATTAGCTAACTTTGTTATATTAGTAGATATTGTAGTTTTATCTTCTATTTGGGGGAAAAGTATTGATGAAGCTTTTATACCATTAGTATTAACTATGGGTGTAACAGTAATTGGAGGTTATTTTACAGTACGAGAAATAGGTAAGAGTAAAGGGAATTACTAACTAATACATTAAATAGCGATAGTGAAAAAAGAAGATAAAAGAAACTTATCTATAATAGGGGTGTCTGTATTGTTCTTCATCCTTACTCTGTTGTTCAGGCTAATAATAATAACAGGCTTTATACGTTAATAAGTATATGGGAAAGAAACAGATAAATAGTCGGAAAGGTACTTATGATGGAATTAAGTTCGCAAGTCAATTAGAAATATCTTGTTATAAACTATTACAAGCAGCAGGGATAGACTTTGAATATGAAGGTGAAGTGTTTGAACTTATGAGTGAATTTCATTTAGACAACACTTTGTTTGTGCGTAGTGGTATGAAACCTCTTCAAGATAAGGGTGACTGTAAGGTCCGTAAGATATATTATACTCCTGACTTTGTTTCTGATAAGTTTGTGATTGAAGCTAAAGGACGTATGTCTCAATCATTCCCTTTAAGATGGAAGATGTTTTTAAATCTGATGCACAGGTCAAATGACAAACGTGCTATCTATATGCCAACTACAAAAGCTGATTGTGAATTGGTAGTAAAAGATATTTTAAAAAGATTTTATTCTTAATTTTTAATAGTTAGTCTTTAGTAATAATATATAACTAAGGGCTACCCCTCTTCGTACCCTACCAATCCTCAAAAAATTGGTATCAAATCCTGTAATTTTTCAGATTTTTACCAAAAATGATACCTTTTCCCAACACAATTCATACGCATTGTCAATAACTTTTTACAACATCATTACGTAATTTGAAAACAAATCAACTACTTTTGGGTTATATAATATATAAGCAGAAAATATGAAGATAATAGAATCAAATCACAAATACGTTACATCAGAAATAGTAGAGGAATGCTTTGTAAAAGGAGAGTTGACTTCTGTGGATAAAGTTTTATGTGGTAATGGATTTAGTACAGGATTCTTAAATCTTAAAGTTAGGAGGAATAGAATTAATATAATGATAGCACCTAATTTAGCAGTTATAGTTGAAAAAGAACAGGCATACTTGAATGATTGTAGACTACCATTAATGCATAAGGATAAGGTGTACACTACAGAGAATAGAATTAAGTTCTTTTATGGTGACTCTGAGGATGATAATTTTGATGACGCCAATATACTAATGTTTGTAGCTGATTCTTTTATGATGAGGGGTGATGCTATAAGACAGATAAGTCATAGGGTGGATAAAGTTTTAGTGGATGAGGTCCACTCAGTACATCAACAATCTTTATACAGAAAAATACTTGTGGACTTAGAAGCTAAGGTTGTAAACAGATTCCCTTCAAATGTAGCTATAGTATCTGTAACTGCATCACCTATTCAATTCGCTAAAGTAGATATTAAGATTGAGAATAATAACATACCACATCAATTAATAAATCACTCTAAAGACAGGAAAGAAGCATTAGAGAGGATTCATAATGACTTAGATATGGGTGAGAATGTAGTTGTGTTTACTAACAACTCAGGAGTTATATTTAATCTATCTAAAAAGAATGACAGGAGTTTAGATGGTAAATTTGTATTAGGTGATAGTTTGTATAATAGTATTAGTAAGAAGGTAACTGTAAGAGAAAATCCTGACAGTAATTTAACTGTAGTATCATCAAGAGGGTTTGAAGGATTTGATATAATGTATGAAGATGCAAGGGTATATTTCTTTGAAGACAGGAGCTCAGACTACGAATCATTCTCAATAGGCAATTTATACCAAGCAGTTAACAGATGTCGAAAAGGTGCAAGTTATGTTGAGTATTGCAGACAAGAGGTCTCAGAACGTCATAAGAGCGTATTTAAGGACATTAAAAAAGAAGTTGATAGTTTTATACTACAAGAGGATATATCTACTGAGAAAAAGCTTAGTGGGAAGTATAAGAAATTTAGACCATACATAATAAGAGTGCAAGGAGTAGATGGCATAAAGATAAAAGCAAATGCAATAGCTATTAATTTATACTTAGAAAAAGAGATGTACAACTTAGAGTTCCCACAGAAAGGAATTATGCAATTTGCAAAGGATAGAAACATCACGTTCAATAAAATAGAGACGATGAGTAAGAGGATAAAAACAAGGACAGATAGAGATGTAGCAATAGAGATGTTATATCTTAATAAAAACAATATTACAAAAAGAAATTCTATCCCTGCTGACTATCACTTAAAGGTTGATAATTTATGGAGTAAAGATAATGTAGAAACTCCTGAGCAATTAAGGAAGGCTTATCATAAAGCATTAGATATGTATTTGATAGAGAAAAATTATGCACAAGACTATACTAAGACAGATAGGCAAGTAACTGCTTTAAATATATTAGATAATCCAATGGCTTTTCAAGAGTTATGTGACCACATATTAGAGATGTATGTATCATCTAAGAAAAAGAAACACACAAGAGCTGAAGCTACAAAGAGAATTAAAAGTTTTAAAAACTATCTACCTACTACAGTAGCACAATTAATTATGTCATTTGCAAGAGATACAATTTCATTTGATAATAATCAAGTAGCTTGGAGGGATTATAACTTAGGAACTAAAGTTGGTATATCTCAGTTAAGAGAAGTATCAGAGACTATATTTCAAACTAAGTTAGATGAGTATGATATTGTTTCTGCATTTCCGAGAATACTATACGCTATAAATGGTAAGAACCTACCTGATGATTTTTATGGGGAGAATAAAAAGAACAAGGAGGCAATGAATGTTTACTTAAATAATTTTGGTTATGATGAAACTAAATCCTCATCTAAGAAATTACAAAAACAAAGAGTAAAGGATAAACTAAGGGGATTTAATGTGGACGAAGATGTTATAGCTTGGCTAATTGATAACTACTTTGAAAGTGAGTTTAGAGGTGATTTGTTTAATAAGTTAGCTTATTATGAAGAGCAGATTATAAGTGAGCTGATAGAGATAATTAGAGATGGAGGTAATTGCAAGAATGAAGGATTAGTGCGAAGACACGATTCAGTTATAGTGTTTGGTAATGAAGACAACTTGGATTACATAAGTTATTTCACACCTAAAATATTCCCTAACACAACAGGATGGTTTAGATAGTTAATAAATAAATAAATATGAAGAGTACAGAAAACGGTAAAGATATTTGGATGGGTGTATTAGATTACAAAGAAGTTAAGTTAACTGATGAAAGATTAAAAAAAGGAGTTGATACAATAATAAATATATTTAAAAAAGAAGATATGAGTGCAGGTAAGATTTACAATGAAGAGAAGTTTAGACAACAATTAATATTTGATGGTATTTCAAATGACAAAAGAACAGGCACAGATGGCGATTGGCTATATGAATCTAAGAAGGACGGTCTTTTTATAATAGCAGAAGTTAAAGAGAGTGGTAAAGAAATAACTAAAGGTCAAGAAATATTGATGAAGAATTTTGTAAAGCACATGGGAGGAGGATACAGAACTTATGGATTTGTTCTATGGCATAACTCAAAGTCAAGTGAAGATATATCTTTAAAAGACACTTTAGTGAGAGAAGTTTATTATAAGGATTCTAATGGAAGCGTAGGGGTTAAAGATTATAAAGATAAGATTGTTAAATTTAAAGACGCATTTGACGCATTAAAGAGGTAGTGTTATGAAAGAAACAATAAAATTTATAATTTATATGATAATAATTACTGTGGTTTCATTGGGGTTAACGTACGTATTAGAAAAATAATTGAAAATAATCCCTAAAAAACACGAACACTTTGGCAAGAAATTGGTTTATATATAGAAGGGGGTAATGAAGCTCTCTTATAAATCAAATCAAAATGAAGAACATTAAAAAAGAATTAGAAACAAGCAGAGCAATCAACATAATGATGTTGCAAAAGATAGACAAACTATCTAAGGAATTAGAATTAGAGAAGCACATCAACGAATGTCTGTTGGATGACTACACTAATGCAATGAACACTATAGAAGCAAAGGATGCAGATATAATGGTGATGGAATTAATATTGGGAGTGGATTCTTTTAAAGCTAAAAAACCTTTTTAAGATGAAGATGACAAACGAACAATTCGAGATTTATCACCTAAGAAAACAAATTGAAACACAAAAAGAAATTATTAACAAGATGAATATAATTAAGCTTAGGGATACTGTGTTTATCTGTGTTATAGGAGGATTATCTACAATATTCTTAGTGCTAAAGTTGATATCAATTATTAATTAAATGTTAAAGTTATGTTAAAATTATAAGATAAATTAGGTTTATATTTAAATGTTGTTGTATATTTGCAGAGTCAACAATGACAAACAACTTAAAAATTAGAAATTATGACAGTTCAATTAGCAACAAAATTTATCAAAGTTTTAGAATCAGTAGAAGTACAAACTACAGAAATCAAAAAAGAAATAAATAGACTTCAGTCAGGAATAGATACTTACAACTCACTAACTAATAACTAAAAATAATCAGGGGTGTAAAAACCCCTTTAAAAACTAAATTATGAAAAACATTAAAAAATTAGACAAAACGACAAAAGTAGGATTATCAATAGCAATAGTATTTATTTTACCTTTACTTGTATCAATCACTACTAAAGTATTAACCACATCAAACATCATATTTTAATTATGGAGGATTATAATGAGATAGTAATTGCAGCTCTTAAAATGTATCAGAATAGTCTTAAAGATGACGTTTGGACTTATGACACTAATAGTAAGATAGAAAGAATATTAGAACACTTAAATAAATAAAGATGGCAGAAACATTAACAGTAAAGTACAGAGGAATAACATTAGAATTAGAAGGTGACATTATACAGGCTTATAATGGTAGATACGAAGAAAGGTCTATAGAGATAGATTTTGAAACACAAGAAGTTTACGCAGGAGGCGTACTAATAACAAACTTATTAACAGAAGAAAACTTAACAGACTTAGATGCATTGGCAGTCGAAGTTATAAAATAAACAATTAGAAATTATGAAAAACAATCAAACTAAATGCCATAGATTTTGGCTAACAAACAGAAATCCAATTACAATGAAGAAATGTGCAGACGATAACAAGTTACACATACACAATCAATCTAAAGAGCAGGACGTAGCTTTAGAGAGATGGAGAGATAATAAAGTAGCGAGATTCAATTACGATGAATTAGAGGATTGCTCAGACGGATATGAAGACAAAAGTTTTATGGGTGAAGATTTGAATGAATATTAATAAATAAAAATAAATAATAGAAATTATGGAAGTAAACAAATTAAAAGAGATGTATTCTAAATACAACTTAACGAAGGCAGATGTATTTAAGCATCAACATTACATTATCCTTACAAGGTCCGGAGTGGAAAAGATTAGCGCTCAGGAGCAGATTGACATTACTTATGAGGTAATCAATAGTGAGCCTAACTTCGCTGTAGTAAAAGCTACTGCTGTAAAAGGTGATAAAGTAATCGAGACATTTGGTTCAGCATTGAAGGGTGCAGGATTTAAAGATGGGAGTACAAATACTTGGTATGTTATGGAAATGGCAGAAAAGAGAGCTTTGTCAAGAGCAACACTTAAGATGACAGGTTTATACGAACAGGGTGTATTTGGTCAGGATGAATCAGAATCATTTAAACGAGAAGGATAAGATATGAATAGTTTAGATAAGTACATGGAAGACGAATGGAATCAGTATATCACTAATAACTCAGGTATGTCAATAAAAGATATGATGGAAATGGAAGGGAGTAATTGTAAAGGTGACTGTGATGATTGCCTTTGTAGTAACAGAGGGAGTGAAGATAAGTTAGAGGTTAAAGCTCAGAAGCGTAAAGCCACACCAATATACTCAGGATTCATTAAGTATTTTCCTGACGCAATTAGAGAGGTAGCTAAATGTTCACAAGTTGGCAATGACCAACACCATAAAGACAAACCTTTGCATTGGGATAGGAATAAGAGTGGTGATGAATTAGATGCAGCAATGAGACATTTAACGGACCACGCAGCAGGTATTGAGTTTGATGATGATGGGGTAAGACACTTGACTAAAACAACTTGGAGACTACTTGCTATGCTTCAGAAAACTATGGAGAATAAAAAATCATAATGACATTCTCACAATCACAAAGTAAAGTCAACGCTATCCTGATGGGAACTAATATATCATTAGAGTATTTATCAGAGAATAACCTTTGGGATGGCGATTGGTTAAAGAAGAGTAGTAGTGATATAACAGAATCACCTGAGGTTAGTAAAAGTATTAATAAGCAATTAAAGATAATATGGTAGGAATTTTTGATATAGATAGTATAGTGTACGCATCCTGTTATAACTCAGAGGATTTTGAGGAGGTTACAGATTCGTTTTGGAGTAAGTACAAGGATATTGTATATAATATGGAAATGCGATATGGTAACGTTAAAATGATTAATGTTGGATTCTGCACTAATAACTACAGGAAGAAGGTGGATGCATCTTATAAAGGAAACCGGACGCAAGATAAGCCTGAACATTTAGAAGAGCTTATAGAGTATGTAAAAGAGAATTTAGATGTAGAGATGAGGTCAGGTATAGAGACTGATGATTTGGTAGCTAAGTTCTTAGATTATTACGGGAGGGATAAGAGTGTGATAATATCTATTGACAAAGATTATAATCAATTCGAATGCACCATATATAATTACAATAAGAGGGAATTCACAAAGATTACTAAAAAGGAAGCACTATACAATTTGTGGGAGCAGATGGTGGTAGGTGATAGAGCTGATAATGTTTTAGTGTGTAAAGGATATGGTGTTAAGTGGTGTGAGAAAAACTTTAAAGGCAAGAGTGAGTTTGGTATGATGAGAACTGTGTTAGGATTGTATAAGAAACTCTATAAAGGTAAGGCACGAGAGAAGTTAATCAGGACTTATCTTCTATTAAAACTCAATGTTTTTTAAAAAGATATGTTAAAGTTTTGTGTAGTTCATCGAATAAATGAAATTAAATTAGGTTTACATTTAAATGTTGTTGTATGTTTGCAGAGTCAATAAGGCACAACTAAAAAAACTAAATATTATGAACACATTTACAATTACATTCAAAGACGCATTAGGAGAATTAAAAACGGAACAAATGACATTAGACTTTGTTACGGTTAACGGAGTAGTAGCTTGGTTCTTAGATGTACTAAGTATTAGAGTAATATCAATAACTAAAAACTAAAAATTATGACTACAACACAAGAATTTCTAAACCAACTTTACAAAGATGTTCAAACAGATTACATCGAGAGTAATGATAGAGAAGAAGCTTTAGAGCTGATAGCTGAACTGACAATTAAATTAGCTGAATTAAGATAATAAAGAATAAGAGGGTGTAACCTTTAGAGTTAACACTTGGTCGTCGCGCCTCGAACAGGAGCATCCTCTTTAAATAAAAACAAGTAAATAAAATGGAGAACACAAAAAGATTAGAAGAGATAGTAAAGTACGTCAGTAAGAATGTAGGTGTTGATGTTAGCAAGAAGTCAAGGGATAGAGAAGTTATATACGGTAGAGCTTTGTATTATAAGATAGCTTTGAAAGATGTAGTTACTTCACTAAAGAATATAGGAGCTACAGTTGGAACTAACCACGCAACAGTAATGCATTCGAGAGATAAAGTATTCCATAACATTGAGAGTGATAATTTTTATATGAATATCTACAGGAGTTACTTTGGATTAGATAACCTTGAGAGTTCATTCAGGAGTGTAGAAAATGAAGTACTAACAACTAATGAGAAAGCGTATAGAGAATTGTCTGAGGAAGATAGGAAGGTATATGATGAGAGAGCTGCATTAGTATTAAAGAGTTTCGAGTGGAAACGTAAAGATGAGGATAGAAAAGAAGTGTTTGAAAAAATATACATAGGATGTTAAAGAGAGATGAAATTTTAGAAGAGTTAAAGGCTTTACACAAGTTGTATCATAATGGAGGATTTTGTTCACTAAGTAAAGATGAGTATGAAGCTGAAGTTAAAAGGTTAAGATTCAAATGGATAACAGATTACAATAGATGATGTTAATAACTCTTTATAATAATCGAACTAAATAATCAAACAGTACAGTAAGTTTGTAGTTATATAGTATATATAAGCAATTAATCAATTAAATAAATAAATATGACAGTAGAATTAAATGAATTAGAAATTAAGCAAGTATCAGAATCTTTGAGAGCTACAATTTCAAAGATTGAATTAGGAATGTATAACGGAGTTAGTGAAGAGAGCTACCTTATACTAAAAGAAGTTTATAATAAATTAAATAAATAAATAAAGATGAAAAAAGTAGCAATAGTATTATTAATGGGATTAGCAATCGGAATGACATTTACGAGTTGTACTCCGGAAGACCAATGTGGAACAGTAACAAATTATAGCATCGGAAACAATGGAAACTATATTGTTTATATAGACGGAACATCTCACAATGTAACTTTTAGCACGTGGTGGGAAGCGAATATTGGAGATTATCTTTGTATCGAATATTAAAAATAGGCAATAATGCCAAGCAATTAAATAAATAAGTAAATTATGAAAGCAGTATTAAAAAGAGTATTATCGGTAATGTCATCAGTACCAAATGACAAGCTATTACATTTCTTTTACGGAAGTATTATCGCAACACCATTAGTAATATGGGGAACGACAATGGAAGCAGTAGGGTTTATGATATTCGTATCAATCCTTAAAGAGATTGTAGACGCTAAGATGAGATTCAGTACGCCTAACGCAATGGATGCAGTATTCACATTCTCACCTACATTATTATTATTAGCAGTAAAGTTTTTAAGTTAATAACTTTCAATAAAGTATTATTAGATTAAGAGGTATATTTTGTATCTTTGAAGTAACGTCGAATGTTCCACAATGAAGTGGACGGCTAAACAAAAGTCCTGTAAATCAGGCATTAAATTATGAGTGCAATAACAAATTTCAGTATCAATTTAGAAGCGATTCCAAAAGAACTAATCGTTAAAGGTAAAAAAGGTTCTTATGTAAACCTAACAATGTTTCAAAATGATGAGACAAAGTATGGGAATAACGCAAGTATTTCTGTATCACAATCAATAGAGGACAGAGAAGCTAAAACCCCTAAAGTTTATTTAGGTAATGGAAAAGTTGTGTGGGTGTCAGGAGAAGGAGTTTCTACTGCTGAAAGAGAGGATGCAGCTGCGTCTAATGATGAGTCAGATTCAAATGACTTGCCATTCTAATAACCAATAAGATGGGGATGGGGTTAACGCTTCATCCCTTTTATTTTAAAGGAAGAAAAACAAATGAGAGATAATAGATATAGATTAAGTGAAGTAGAGATTTCTGCTTTAATGGCTTCAAGAGTAAAAGAAGCTAAAGAAAACAAGGTGTTGGTTATTGGAGACATACACGCACCATTCACACGCAAAGATTACCTTCAGTTTTGTATTGATACATATAATAAATATGAGTGCAATAAAGTGGTATTTATAGGAGACATCATAGACAATCATTACAGTTCTTATCACGAGACAGACGCAGATGGATTAGGTGGTGATACTGAGTTGACATTAGCTATTGAGATGATTCAAGATTGGTATAAAGCTTTTCCAAACGCATATGTCACTATTGGTAATCATGATGCGATTATAATGAGGAAGGCACAATCTTCTTCAATACCTTCAAGATGGATTAAAGCTTATAACGAAGTGTTAGGAACTCCTAAATGGAAATGGGTTACTGAGGTCGTTATTGATGACGTAAGATATGTACATGGTCATAAGAGTTCTAAAGCTCGTACTGCTGCCAAAAGAGATATGCAGAGTACAGTTACCGGTCACTACCATACTGATATGTATGTTGATTGGATGTTCGGTGCTAAGAAAGCAGTATTTGCATTAGCAGTAGGATGTGGTATTGATTCAGAGAGTTATGCTATGGGTTATATGCAAGGAGGTAAGAAAGAAGCTTTAGGATGTGGTGTTGTATTAGATAATGGACAGACACCAATAGCAGTTAAAATGCCATTAAACATCAAAGAATAGATGAGAGGTATAAATGAATTAGTAGAGCATGATGCAAAGTGGAGAACTATAGCAGCCAAAATTACAGGGAATAAGATGTCGGCCGATGACTTGGTACAAGATATGTATCTTAAATTAATGGATAAAGATAAGGATGTTAATGACTACTACGTGACGTTAACACTAAAATCTATCTTTATTGATATGATTAGAAAAGAAAAGGTTGATGGTCATACTATAAATATGCCACTTGAAGAGTACGCAATATACGGAGCAGGTACTTTTGAAGAAGCTGAGGAGAACGCTGAGAAGAAATACGTCAGTAAGCAATCGATGCTTAATTTACTTTATGGAATGGATGCAGAAGATAAGTCAATTCCTTTTGAGCCAACAGATGAGCAGAAGGAAATCTTAGATAGGATAGCAAAACTACCTTATCATCAGAGAGAGATTATTGAGGAATCTTACGACAGGTCAATAAGAAATATAGCCAAAGTATATAATATCAATTATGGCTTTGTATATAGAGAATTGCACAAAGCTCTTGATTCTGTATTAGGGGATAGTAAGGAGCAATTATATAATAACTCGAATATGAAGATTCGTAAAGCTAAAAAGAAATAATTATGATAACTAAAAAGGATTTAAAGGAATACAAAGGTGACAGACGTTCTAAGGAATATAGATTGATGAAAGAAGAGTTTGCCTCACAAAACGTGGTTAATGGATTAGGTGACGTTATAGAGGACATAACTAAAGCTACAGGTATTAAAGCGATTGTTGACAAAGTATCAGATGCATTAGGAGTAGACTGTGGATGTGACGAGAGGAGAGAGAGACTGAATAGCCTTCTACCAAGAGGACGTAAACAACAGAGATGTTTTACTGATGAAGAGTATATTGAGTATGGTGAGTTTATGCAGACTCGGAAAGCAGGGAGGTTAGAAAAAGATGAGGTTAAGTATCTTATGTCTATATACGCTAAGATATACAATAGAACTTGGAGGAAAGTGAGGTGTACACAATGTGCATTAGCAGGGAGAGTTAAGGAAGCAATGACAGATTTAGATAAAACGTATAATAACCATAAAGAATAAGATATGAAAAAGGTAACAAGTAATGTAAAGGCAATCACACTTAAAAATAGAGTGAATGAATTAGAGAATAGATTAAACAACTTAAAGATATTGGTTGATAACATCGCATTCAATCAACAGAAGATAGTTGAAGTATTAACTCCTAAAGAAGATGATAAAGATGACGCATAAAGAAAAAGATGTACTGATAGGAAATTTAGTAGATAAGAATGTAGCACTAAAGAAGAGAGTTGATTACTTAGAGTCTGAAAATTATGAAGGACAGATTGAAGCTCTTAATGATATTATTGAGGATAACGCAGCGATATTGGCTGACAATAAAATGTGGTTAATGGACGCAGAAGCTACCAACACAGTTTTACTATATGACATAAGAGGATTATACAAAAGATTAGATAGTAAGGATGAAGATATACAAATCCTAAATACATTGATAGGTGATAGATAATAGTTTAGTTTAGTTTTATTTTAAGTTTTGTTTGTTTGATTGGAAGAGGGGTGTGAAAGCATCTCTCTTTTCTGTTATATAACATTAGGGTAAATCGCACGTTAATAAGTATATAAAGATTAATATATAATTTCTATTAAAATGGATAAAGGTATAAAGAAAGTTGATGGTAGGATAGGAAATGGTGGACATAGCACAAAGAGCTTGAACCCTAATGACAGACGTAAGAATCAATTTAAAGATGTAATGCAAGATTCAATGTCAAGAGAAGAGTTAGGTAAAGTATTTCGTACATTATTTAATGAAGCTATAGATGGGAACATACAAGCAGCTAAACTATTATTAGAGTACAGTACAGTTAAACCTACAGCACAAGTAGAGATAAAAGCTACAATGGCAGCAGGGATTGATTTCAAAAGTCTTATAGGATTTGGAGTGAGTGAAGATTACACAATAGAAGTAGATGGAGAGGAATAAACCTAACATATTAATATCACCAAAGTATTCACCTATAGTCTCAGAGCCGAGCAGATATTTTGTAGTCACAGGGGGAAGGGGTAGTTCTAAGTCATTTAGTATTACTGCTATCCTTACTATGCTTACTTGTGAGGTAGGACATACAATATTATTCACGAGATATACAATGGTGTCTACGTTAATATCAATCATACCTGAGTTCTTAGAGAAGATTGAGATAATGGGATTAGAAGAGCTATTTGTAGTTACTAAGAATGAGATAGTAAATATAGAGACAGGGAGTAAGATATTGTTTAGAGGAATCAAAACCTCATCAGGAGACCAATCAGCAAACCTAAAATCATTGCAGGGGATTACTTGTTGGATTATAGAGGAGGCAGAAGAGTTAGTTGATGAAGATGTGTTTGATAAGATTGATTTAAGTGTACGACAGAAAGGAATACAGAACAGAGTTATATTAGTGATGAATCCGGCTACAAAAGAACATTGGATATATAAGAGATTCTTTGAGGAGACAGGTGTAAATGGTGGAGCTAATTTGACTAAGGGTGATGTGACGTACATACACACTACGTACAAAGACAATGAGGAGAACGTATCTAAATCATTCATAGCTAATATGGATAGAATGAAGAGAGATAGACCTATTAAGTATCAGCACGAGATAATGGGTGGATGGATGGATTCAGCAGAAGGTGTTGTATTTAAAGATTGGAGTACAGGTGTATTTAACCCTAACAACTTACAGGTAACTTATGGAATGGACTTTGGTTTTACAAATGACCCCACTACATTAATTGGTGTTGCTATAGATAAAAAGAAGAGGATTATATATGCACAGGAACATATGTATCACACAGGGATAAGCACAACAGATACTGCTAAGATAACTTTAAATACTTGTGGGAAGTCATTAGTTGTGGCTGATTCAGCTGAGCCTCGCATGATTGACGAGATGCGTAGACAGAAATGTAATATAATAGGAGCTAAGAAAGGAGCAGGTTCTATTAACGCAGGTATTGCACTTATTCAAGATTATGACCTTGTAGTATGTCCTGATAGTTTAAACCTCGCTAAAGAGCTTAATAACTATGCGTACAGTCATAAGAAGTCAGGTACAATTATAGATGCTTACAATCACCTTTGCGATGCGTTGAGGTATTCAGTATCACATCAGTTAATGGGGAATGGTAAGATAAGTATAAGGTAATAAAAAAGGGAGTTGTTACGCTCCCTATTTGTTTATGCTAATTGATAATACTTAGCAGTTTGTCTACTGTTCCATCCGTCTCCTATCATCTCTTCTGCTTCATTTATTACTTTTAAATCTAACAGTAATTCAATAGAGTTTATTACTTCACTTTCACTAATGTTTAATTTTGAACCTCTCCATACTAAATTCTCTTTAGTTCTTTTCCCATACTTTTCAATTAAAGATACTAATTTTTTAATGTTGTTATCGTTGTACATAATTTCTAATTTTGTGGTTGCTTCGTTGCAACAGTACAAATATACACCCGATGTAGATACCTCACAAGTTTATTTTAATATATTCGATGAACTACATAAAACTTTAACATTTGTTAACATTAGATAAGTAAATAACAAAGGGATAAAACCCACGTTAATAAGTATATGAAGGAAAGTATTACAATATCATTACCTGAGAATAACTCAGACATCACATTAGAACAGAGTCAAAGGTATTTGTCTATAGCTGATAGGGATAACCTCAGCGAATTAGATAAGACCAAAAGAGTAGTAAAACTATTCACAGGACTAAAGACTAAAGAGGTGGATGCTATGACTATTACAGACTATGAGAATATCGTATCACAGATTACATTAGCATTAAATACAGAGGTTGAGTTCACACAGAGATTTACACTTAATGGGGTAGAGTTTGGATTCATACCTAACTTAGATGAGATGAGTGCAGGTGAGTATATAGATTTAACCTCAACAGGAGTGTCAGCAGAGAACCTACATAAGATAATGGGTATTCTGTTTAGACCAATAGTAAAGGAAGATAGACACGGACACTACAAGATAGAGAAGTACAAGGCTGACAACAAGTATAATGAGGTTATGAAACAAGCACCTATGAATATCGTTAATGGGATGTTGGTTTTTTTTTGCCATTTATCGAGGGAATTAAAGACATATATAATGAAATCTACGGAGGAAGTAGTGGAGGAAGCGAGAAGAGTGCAACAGGTTATTTCTCAAAGTGGGGATGGTACCCAACATTAGACATGATGGCAGGTGGTGATATACTGAAGATTAATGAAGTTACTGAGTTACCTGTACATACATTTCATATAGGACTCGCACACAGATTAGATAAGCAGAAGATGGAGGCAAACATTAGAAAAGGAAGTAACGTAACAACATTATAAATATGAATGCATATAGTCAATTATTAAGATACATTAAAGGATTAGTAGAGGAAGATGAATACATCACCACAGTCCTTAACAGAGTTCCTGATGACTTCGATTGGGAGAAAGGTAATATATTCCCAATATTTAATATAAGTGCATTAGGAGGCTCTATAACGTCTACTGCAACAGTTCTATTTAATGTGGAACTAACTTGTGTTGATATTAGAATGATTAACAAAGAGAACATAAATGATAAGTTTTGGGATAATGACAATAGTGTAGACAATCATAATGCTACATTAGCTTCATTAGCTATGGTTTGGACTAAGATGAGTAGAGACTTTGCACGTAATAATATAACTGCATCTGATAACCCTACTATAGACCAAATAGATTTTGAAGGGATTAATCTTTCTGACGGATGGACAATGTCATTTGATGTAGAGATGCCAATGTATGAGGTTAGCTTATGTTAGATAAAGAGCTTAGAAAGTTTGGGAGGAAGGTTGTAAGTGAATCTAAAAAGAATCTTAAAAAGAACAAGATAAAGGATTCTGATTTAGGTAAGTCTCTTAAATATAGTGTAAAGACTAAGAAGGGGGTTACATCATTGACGTTTAAGATTAATGACTATTGGGAGTATGTTGATGCAGGTGTGAAAGGTGTAGGTGGTGAGAAAGCTAATGGTGAGAAATGGAAAGTAAAGAAGGTAACTAATAATAAATTTAAGTACAGAGATAAGAAACCTCCTGCTAATGTATTTAATAACTTTATGTATAAGAAAGGAATACAAGGGAGAAATAAGAAAGGTCAGTTTATAAGTAGGAAGAGTACTATGTTTGCAATAGCTAATTCTGTATATCACACAGGAATAAAAACAACTAACTTTTTTACAGATGCTTTTTATAATCAGATAGACAAAGTATCGAATGATTTAGGTGATGCATTGGTTATTGAAATAGAGAATGCATTAGAAGCGAGTTTAGTAAATGATAATATAATAATAAAATAAAATGATAAGAGCATTAAGTCCGTATTACGTAACTACAAATTTAACATATCTTAATCCTACTGCGACTATATGTCAGAAGTATACATTAACTATTCAAGTATGGAATGGAATAGTGACAGGTTATAATGATGCAGGTGTTAACACTTATGAGATTACATTTATTAACACACAATCAGACCCTACAACTCACGATATAAATATCAATGCAATCATTCAGGACTACATAGAGTTTAAGCAGCCATTCCCTAATCCTGCTGAGACTACTCAAATTATAGATGGTAAGAATCAGATGTGGGTTAGAACAACAGTTAAATATGATGATGTTGCTACTGAGTTTGATGAGAAGGGAGACATTATGACATTGGGATATTCTTATGGGGATGAGGGTAAAAACTTTGATACTGTTCAAGATGGTGTGTTGTTAAAGACACAAGATTATAAGGTAAGCAGAAAAGGATTCTTTATATATCCTTTCGCAGCATCTTCATTAGATACATTAACTGTTACTGCTATATCAGAACCTAATCAGCAATTAAACGAATCATTTACAATACCTCCAACATTAAATTCAGATGACTCAGTACAGTACTTGTGGGTTGATTTAAACGATACTACAACAGATGCTTTTGTTAATATAGTTAATACTAATACTAACACATCAGTATCTTCTACAACAGTTTTAGATATAGTAAACGAATGCAAGTACACACCTTTAGATGTTATATTTCAGAATAAGGATGGAGCTAATCAGATATTCACATTCTTTAAGAAGCAAGAGGAGGCTATGACTATCACAGATAATCACTTTGAAACAAATAGAGGTCAAGCTTCTGTAGGATTCCATCAGTTTGTAAGACATAATGTGCAAGGTAGAACATCATTAACAGTAGAAACAGGATTTATTGATGAAGATAATACTGAAGTAGTTAAACAAATGCTGCTTAGTGAGAGAGTTTGGATGTATGTTGATGCAGTTCCTACTCCTTTAAACGTAGTTGACAAAACATTCAAGTATAAAACAAGGCAGAATGATAGGTTAATATCTTATACTATCAAGTTTGAAATGAGTTATAATGAAATAAACAATATTTAAGATGGTTAATCTATACGTAAAAGGTCAGTTGATAGACCAATATACTGATGAGAGTGTTGATATTGTTAGTTCAGTATTAGATGTACAGGATATCACAAAGAACACAGGTGATTATTCAAAGGAATTCTCAGTTCCTTCATCTAAACGCAATAACAAAGTGTTTAAACATTGGTACAATTCAAGTATTGATAATGGATTTGATGCTCGTACAAGAGTAGAAGGTTCTATTGATATTGATGGAGTTCCTTTTAAGACAGGTAAGTGGTTGCTTAGAAGTGTGAATTTAAAGAAAGGTGTACCGGATTCATACAAAATAAACTTTTATGGTGATACTGCTTCACTATCTGAGACAGTAGGAAAGGATATACTAAAGGATTTAGATTTTACATCTTTAGACCACGCCTATACACCGGATAAAATAAAAGAAGGATTAACACAAGGATTAAGTAATGGCTCTATTATATACACTCCTATAGCACAGAAGGGGATGTTTTATGATTCTGATTCAGCTACTACAGATGAGGTGGTTAACGGAATTTTAAGGAGAAGGAATATCGCTTGGAATGGTGGAGGTTCAGGTATAGAGTACAGAGAACTTAGACCATCGATGAAGGTCATAGAGATAATTAAAGCTATAGAGGTTAAATATGGTATTACATTCTCACGTGATTTCTTTGGTACTACAGAGTTCGATGAGCTTTATATATGGTTATCTGCTGATTTAGAAGGAAAAGCAATAGGAAACAATGATGAATTAATCGATTGGAATACTACAGATGGCTCTTGGATGAATACAACTACAGATGTTGCTACTTACACTTATGACCCCTCAAGTACCGGCAATGATGGCATTAGAATTGAGTTAAAAATCACACCTTCAGTAGGTTTTGAAAACGTTAACTATACCACTTATATTAAAAGGATAGATAATGGTGAGGGTAGAATCGCACAATTAACAAGTGTGTCGGGAACTCAAATATTAACACCATTAAGATATCCCGGATTTAATCCAATTACACACGACGATATTATTATTGAATTTTATGTAGTAAGTACTGAGGCTTTCGAATATTCTGCTTCTTTAAAATCAACTTATATTCTTAACGGAGTTGGATTTGGTATCCCGGAAACATCGTCTACATCAGGTAATGTAGTTACTACTGCCGGAGTTGTTATGAAGAGATTGATGCCGGAATTAGAAGTAACTGAATTTCTTAGAGGTATTATACAAATGTTTAAGCTTGTAGTAATTGGTAAAGGTGATAAGGACTTCTATGTAAATTCATTAGATGCTTTTTATAGAACGGGTAATCGTCACGAAATTACTAAGTATGTAGATTTTGCTTCTATAGGTGTAGATAGAGGAGAAATAATATCGGAGTTAGATTTTACTTATGAGGACCCTACTACAATTTTAGCTAAAAAGTTTAAAGATGACAATGGTGTAGGCTATGGAGACAGTAAGGTAAAGCTTACAAATGAAAATGGAGTTGCTTATGATGGTGATGTATTAACTGTGAAATTACCTTTTGAAACTATTGTTTATGAAAGATTAACAGATGCTGATACTGATACTGATACAACTATTCAGATAGGTAGTGCTATAGATATCGCTTATGAACCGGTGTTTACTGAACCACATATTCACTACGCATCTTTGGTTTCTATTGTAGATAATCCTATTAAATGGGGAACATCAACACCTCAACAGTTAAACACTAATATGTTTATGCCAATGAGTCACTTTGGAATATATTCACCGGCTTATTCATTAGGATTTGAATCAGAAGTTAGTACATATTCAAATGAGATTATGAACAATACGTTATATTCTAATCATTATCAGAACTATTTAGAGGCTATTTTTAACGTTAAACGTAGAACTTTTAAAATATCTGCTCAGTTACCTATTCAGATTATAACACGATTACAATTAAACGATATAATCACAATAAACCAATTAGATTATAGAATTAATAATTTCAAATATAATCTATTAACCGGTAGAACTCAATTAGAACTAATTAATGGGTTTGATAAATACGAGACTAACGACGTTATATTACCTACAGAATGCTTTAATGCAAGTGTTTCAGGAGGTACTTATGGATTTAACATACCTAACATACAAGACTATACTATTACATCATCAGTAGTTGGAGGTGGTGCATCTTTCGTTACAGAGTCTGTAGACGTTGATAATCAACTTAAAGTAATTGTTGATGCTTGGACATCTATTCCTGTAGGAACGTTCTCAAGGACTACTAACTTAGTCTTTACAGATACTGAATCAACAATAGTTCAGGGGGATATAGTTAGAAATGGTGACTTTGCAGATGCTTCAGAATGGTACATACCTAACGGCTACACAGATGGTTGGATTGTAGGTGGTGGGTTTGCTGAGAGTACAGGTATTGCAGGGAGGCGATTAGACCAAACGTCAAGCTTTGATTCAGTAGTCGGAGGATGTACTTATGAAGTTGAATACACTATATCTGATTGGGTATCGGGAGAAGTAGGGATTTGGTTTGGTTCTTCTAATGGCGTTCATATTAAGAATTCGGGGAATGGTACTTACACGGGAACTCACGTAGCAGGATTCGATGCTGATGATATAGGGTTAGTGCAAATAAATGAACCTAATCATCTAAATGGTATATTCATAGGTAAAGTATCTAATCTATCTATAACGGGATGTAAAAGAATATTTAAAGAACAAGGTGGAATGTGTATAACACAAGTAAATCAAGGATAATAATATGAAGGAAAATAATGACATAAAATATGCTATTGATATACTAAGGACCAATGACTTTTATGGTGGTGGTGATAATATAGAGATAGCTAAAGGGAAGTACCAAATGATTTCTAATTGGAATGACGCAAAAACAAAAATCAAACGAATACTAAAATCTAAAAAATAATGAAAGAAGTAAAAGTAAAAATGACTGTGGACTCTACTCAAGCACAAGAAGGAGTAGATAATGTTACAGGTTCAGTAGATAAGTTATCGGGTGGTGCAGGTACTATGTTTAAATCATTTACAGCAGGATTAAAGTCTATTGCAGCAGGTTTTAGAACTGTTGGGGGAGCTATTGCTTTGTCAGGATTAGGTTTATTAGTAATAACTATATCGGCTATTAGTGCAGCCTTCAAAGGCTCAGAGGAAGGTCAGAATAAGTTCGCTAAAATAATGGGGGTTATTGGTGCAGTTACAGGTAACCTTGTTGATGTGTTGGCTGACTTAGGTGATTTATTAATTAATGTATTTGAGAATCCACAACAATCTTTAAAGTCATTTGGTAAACTAATAAAGGATAATGTAGTTAATAGATTTGAGGGGTTAATGGAATTGATTCCTGCTCTTGGTACTGCTATTGGACTACTGTTTGAAGGTGAATTTGCTGAAGCAGGTAAGGTAGCAGGTAATGCTATGGGTAAAGTTGCTTTAGGTGTAGAGGATGTTACAGGTAAGGTTAAGAACGCTACTGATGCAGTTGGTGACTTTATAAAACAGAATGAAAAAGAGGCAAAACAGGCAGCTGACGTAGCTGACATGAGAGCTAAGGCTGACAAGGTTGAGAGAGGTTTATTAGTTAGGAGAGCTAAAGCTGAGAGAGAGATTGCAGAATTAAGAGTTAAAGCAAAAGATGTAAATAACACTACTGCAAAAGAAAGGGAAGAAGCATTAAAAAAAGTAATGGTGTTACAAGACTCTTTAATTGGTAGTGAGCAAGAGGTGGCTAATTTAAGGAGGGATGCACAGACACTTGAGAATAGCTTTGCACGTTCTACTAAAGAAAATTTAGAGACAGAAGAGAGATTAAAAGCTGAATCTATAGCAGTTGAAACAAGGAGGTTAAATCAGAAAAGGACCATACAAAGAGAATTGTCTACTGCTGAGAATGAGATTGCAAGAGAAGAGGAGCAGAGACTAAAGGAAAAAGCTGAAGAGCAGAAAGTAATCGATGAAGCTGAGAAAGTTAGGTTAAAAGCATTATCTGATTACAAAAACGCATTGAAGAAAAAGAATGAGGACTTAGATGCTACAAGTGAAGAGGAAAAATTAGAACTTGAAAGAACAAGAGCAGAAGAGGAATTAGAGAGATTAGTTGGTACTGATGAGGAAAAGAGAGAAGCACTTCTGTTACTTAATGAATTCTACGACCAAAAGGAAGATGAGTTAGCTAACAAAAGAAGTGAAGAAAAATCAAAGAGAGATGAAGATGATGCTAAAAAAGAGATAGATACTGCAAAGAAAGTAGCAGACGCAAAAAAAGATATACAGGATGCCACTCTAAATACTATTAGTGGAGGAATTGGTTTACTTAAAAAATTAGGTGAGGATTCAAAAGCACTTCAAGCTACTGCACTTATAGCAGAGGCAGGTGTAGGTGTTGCTAAGATGATAATAGGTAAGAATACTGCTGATTTAGCTGATACTGCTCACGCTGCTACCTTAGGTCCTGTGGCAGGTCCGGGATACTTAGGGGGTAAACTGATACTAAATAAAGTTAATTTAGGTATAGGGTTAGCGTCAACTGCATTAGCAACTACCAAAGGGTTACAAGCTTTAGGTAAAGGAGGTTCAGTAGATAGAGGTGATGACTCACAAGGAGGTGGGGGTAATGCTCCTGCACCTTCATTTAACTTGGTTGAAGGTTCAGAGGGTAATCAAATACAAAACAGTATTCAGAATGTTAATGAAACTCCATTGAGAGCATTTGTAGTAGCACAAGATGTAACTTCTCAGCAATCTTTAGACAGACAGATTGAATCAAATAGTGGGATATAAAACATGAAGCTATTACTAATAATATATAACTAAGGGCTACCCCCAATGGCACCCCGTAAACCCTCAAAAAAATGGTATCAAATTCGGTAAAAATCTCAAAAATTACCAAAAATGATACCTTTTGTTAACATAATTTTAACACAATTTAAGAGGGGTTATAACAATAATTAAATCAAAACGTTAATAGGTATATGAAAACATTTA
>Ga0208643_1000582_pt1 | contig 23466 bp, 36 predicted proteins | sample VirMetDEL_Nov_12_FD_184516 | JGI IMG/M metagenome (GOLD analysis project Ga0208643, IMG submission 184516) | Aqueous microbial communities from the Delaware River and Bay under freshwater to marine salinity gradient to study organic matter... | ecosystem: Environmental > Aquatic > Marine >... | reverse complement strand
TGTCCTGACACTCGCGCTGGGCGTGACTGTCGGTGCGCTGGACGAACACGTTGGCGAAGGAGTAGAGGTTACCCGTCCAGTACCATTCGGTGTACATGGACTGAGGGAGAACCATGCGGGCCTGCTCTGGGCAGACGCCTTCATCTAGTAGTTCTTGGTAGGTTTCTGCTTGGTACTCAAATAGCTTCCAAGGTGTGACGCGGGTGTAGGCAGCTTCGGTGCTGGACCCCTGCTTCACGTTATCCGCTGCTTTCCTAAATTGATCAGGTACATAGAACTCAGGGGTATCCGAGACGTACCTACGAGACACCTCATTCCACACCATGCCCACCTGATGTTTCCCGAGTTGCCTCGCGATGAATATAGGTGCCTTCATGTGGAGGGTGATTGCGGTGTGCCCAAAGGGTGTCCAGTGATCGGGCATCTTCTTGACGTACCGGAGTACATCCTCGATGGCCTCACGATCAATGATACCCTGCAGGCTATTGATGTGGGCATCCCAATCACCTGAGGTACAACCTCGAGCTAGGAACTGGATCAGCCCTTCGTCCCCCTTGGTGAGGGCTTCGCTCTCTTTCCCGAAGGAGACCCGAGCGGCGTTAACCACGGACAGGTCCCCGCCCATGTGGTCTTTGTATGTAGCTTTCATGAGGTGTCCTTGATGTGTTGAATAAGGGTGCGTGGACGCCCGGTGCCCCTGCAGGAGACTTCCGGTGTTTCAGTCTGAGTAGTCCACGACTTTCCCACCTTACAAACGTCAATAGATGCATAGGTGGGTATGTTTGTGCAGGTCTCTCCCTGCTTGTCACCGTTAGCCTTACGGTCTGGCCGAGGGCGCTACCCTTGAATGCTCATTTCACCAGCGAGGGCTGCGTAGCCTGCTAGGTCAACGTAGGTGTCGAACTTGGGTGAACTTGTGGAACGTGCGATCTTCATGAGAGCCATCATCATCGCCACTTGGTCAGGCGTAAGTTTGGTCTCGAGACCCAGATAGGTAGACCAGAAGTCACCGATCAGTTGGTGCATGACCTTAGGATCACCATAGTCGGAGGCACGATCCTCGTTGATCAACTTAGAGGCTTCATCAAGGACGGACTGACGGGTGACTTTAGGTGTCTCAGGGAAGAGGTCCTCCATCGGCGCACTCGAAACCAACTGGAGGCTACTTGCAGAACTCCATGTGTCAGTTTCTTCGAACCAAATAGCATAGGGGAGCGATGCACTTGGTGCCTTCACGGTTACGACATGGTTACCGTTTGAGAACGTGCCGCCATCACGCCTTGAGACACGGTCGCCTCCCTTAAATGTCATTCCGGGTTCCATAAGGATACCTCCTTGGTTTTGAAGTTGTATTCTCCGTGGCGCAGGATGCGGGCACAGCGGGCTTGGACGAGAGCATCGGCTTCGGTAAGGCCTACTCTTTCGTAAGCACTGACGATAGAAGTCCACCAGCCCTCATGAGGCTCGAGGGTCTGTCTGATCCACTCGATCTTCTCTTGGCCCTTGTTCTTACCGGACTTGAGGATACGTGAGGTTTTCACCCACTTTACTCGGTAGTCTAGGAGGTCAGCAGCAGCCTTCGCACCAGCGCCGGGACAACCTTTGTAATTGTCCGTCGGGTCGCCAGTGATGATCTGCTCATAGAAGAAGCGGTCGGCCTCTTGGTCGGTCACCTTGATAGGCTGTCCGTCCTCGGGGTCCCAATGAAGCGCGGCGATAGTCTTGAGGTCTTTGTCGGCACTCCAGATCACCCGTTCACCCTTGTGGGGCATCGTGGCGTGAATACCGAGTAGATCATCAGCTTCGATCCCCGGTTCATCTATCACGGTGTAGTTGGCCCGCATGTAGTCCCTGAGTTCGTAGAGGATCAGGGGTTTCGCCATGCCGCTCCGGTTGCCCTTGTAGGTGGGTAGAACACCCTTGCGGAAGTTGTCCCCCTCGGTGAGGAAGAGGATAATGTTGGTCGCATGGCTGATCTTGCGGATGTGCTTGATGTGCTTGTCCAGTGCCTTCTGGGCCTTGGGCAGATCAGCTACACGGGTTTCCTGCCCACCGAAGTTAAAGACCTCTTCATGCGTGGAAGCAATCTGGTAGGCCGTGATGTCTGCGTCGAGCAGGATGGTCCTATGATGCATTGTATTCACCGCACCAACCATCGACGGGGGTGTCAGTAATCCCGGGATACCTTCGGCACACATGGGTATGGATGCCACGGGTGTTGAACACCTTGAAGAACCTACAGGTAGCGCAGGACGCGGTTGTAGTAATCGTGGTCTTCGTTGTCCCAGATTTCGGGGGTAGTGCCGAAGTCTTGTCCGTAGAGGAACTGGTCATCGTTTTCGTTGTCTGCTTCCGTGGCATACCGATTTCCTTCATTGTGTTTATCGACAAGCGTCATCAGTTCGTGGTGAGCCTTGAGTGACGCCGCGTATTCTTCGGGTGTGCTGTAGGACAGCAGGGGTCCCCCAGCGTGAACTGGGAGATTGCTTGGGTTATTCATATTGGTTGTCCCAGAACTCCACTGCGATCTCCTTACCGAAGCCGATCAGGATCAGCAGGGCACAGAGAGGCAGCAGGGCGTAGTTTACGAGAAACCAAGGGATCAGCCGTCGGGCGATTGTGAGGTTTGATGCGCGATCATTCATTAGTGTGTCTCTTTCCAGTTGTTTCCGATATTCATGTCGCCATCGAGGGCCACACGGATGTTGAAGTAGGCACCGGCTTTCTTGATGCATTCGATGGACAAGAGACCGACTTCTTCGGCGATCTCTTCATCGACTTCGTATTGGTGTTCGTCATGGATGTTGGCGACCACTTGGCAGCGATCCTTCCAGCCACGAGCCTGTAGCTCCCGTTCCATTTCCACGGCCCAACGCTTGCACACTAGGGCACCCGCTGATTGCAGCAGGGTGTTGAGGGCAGCGTGTTGGTGGCGGATGTTCAGGATGCGTCCGTCGAGACCAACGAGATATCCTCGCTTGGCAGCTCTCGACACACCCTTGATCAGCTTGGCGAGTGCCGGTGTCTGATCTAGGAAGCGTTGTTTGAGTTCGCCGCCAACCTTCTGACCAGCGCCTACAATCGATCCGATCTTGGCGTTACCTGCGCCATAGAGGAAGGCGTAGATGAAGGTCTTCGCTTGGTTGCGTTCAGTGAGGCCAGCAGCGTTCATGTTGACCGTGTGGATGTCACCGTCGATGACTGTGCGTCCGTACTCCCCGTTGTCGAATGGTGCCATGAAGTGGGCAAGCATACGAAGCTCGAGGCCTGAGACGTCAACACCAACCAGCTTCTTACCCTTCGGTACGGTCCAGAGGGCACGACACTCTGCGCCAAAAGGCTTCAAAGGTGTTGGGGTCTGGGCGACGTTAGGGTAGTTGTGGGTCATGCGGCCTGTGACTGCGCCGTTGGTTACGACACTGCCGTGCATCCGTCCTGTCTTCTCATTGAAGAGGTTGAGCCAAGAGTTCCTGCCCTCAGCCACCTGACCTATGCGCTTCTGCAGCATCAGGTAATAGGCGATCTGTTGGGCTTCGGGATATGGGAGGCTACCTAGGATTTCGTCATCGATCTTAGGTTGACCGTTGGATGTGAACTCGGATGGTTTCCACCCACGGACCTTCATAAGGCGATCCGCGATGTGTGCCCGAGAGCCGGGATTGAAGACGTTCATCTTCATCTTGTTGTAACTCTCACCGGCCACAGTGTTGCGACGGTTGGGGTCTTTGAAGTTCATCGTGCGTTTAGGCGTGACGACCCTGTCGAGGCTCTCCCAAGGTTCGAACAGGTCACCGAGTTTGCTCTCGATCTCTGCACGTTCCTCTTGGAGTGTCCTCAGAAGGTCGAGGGCCGCTGGTTGGTTGAACATGAAGCCGTGAGCGATCTGCTCGTTGACGATGAAGGCAACTTGATGCTCGAGTTCCACAGCGCGGGGATCGACATTCTTGCTCTCGATCAACTCGAGGAATGCCAGAGTGACCGCGACGTCTTGGACGCAGTAGTCCTGCATCTCTTGGTTCCAGTTGGCCCAAGGATCAAGACCAGCGGCCTTCATGTCTGCGGAGTAGTCACCCTTCCACTTGCCGAGGCGTAAGCCCCATGCTTCGAGAGAGTGCCGACCGCGCATCTTAGGAGGAAGACCGTGTGTACCACCGCTGTTCTGGTAGATGGCAACAGCCTTGGCATCACGATCCATGAGGTCGGACCAGATGAGGCGGGACATGATCAGGGTGTCGAACACCTTGGTCTGATCGGGGGTGAACCAAGGGTAGATGATTTGGATCGCAGGAATATCGAAGCCGATGATGTTGTGACCGATGATCTGGTCAGCTTCCATGAGCATCTGGAGGCCACGCGCAATCGTGAGCGGGTGGTTGAGGGCGTCCCCGTGACAAGCGGAGAAGACTTTCCCCGTATCAACGTCAGTCAACACGAGGGAGTGGATGGTGTTCATGGTGTCTAGGAGACCGTTAGTCTCGATGTCGAAAGCATAACGTGGCATATGTATCTCCTAGATATGGGAAGTATTGTTTAAGCTGGGGATGCCTCCAGTGAATACCGGACGTACTTCTGGTTCGTCACAGGGTGGAACTTTGGTGTGGAGACGATATGCTCACCGTCAGCCCGCAGTTCGTTGATGCGCTTCGTCAGGGAGGCGATGGAGTATTCGATCATTGCTTCACGCACTGTGATCGACCCTGCCGTTCTGAGGTGCTTCATGATCTTGTGGTTCTGTGTCATGCCATTGCTCTTTCTCCACCCGCTGTGTTCGAGTGACTGTGCGGCCTTGTGCGCTATGCGGTAGGCCGGTGTGATTGTTGGATTGGTACTTGCCTCCAAGCAAAGCCTCTCGGCCTGCTCGAAGATTTCATCGGGATCAGTATTCATCCTGAGTGCCCCCTTGAGCGGTGAACCCGTGTGATGAGGCGTCCTGTAGGCGTCCTGTGAGGGGACCGTAGGTTAGCATACCAGCCTCTCCAGTTTCACCAGAGAAGCGGTTCTTGAGTACACGCAGGGTTGTCTCGTTGCGTGTGTCTTCGTCTTGCTGGTCACGCTCCATGCCGATCACGAAGTCCGCGAGTTGGGCGATGGAGTGGGAACCGCGTAGCTGAGAGAGGGACGTTGTCGCTCCTTGCTCGTGTCCACGGTCGCCCGAGGGACGCTTGAGGTGCGAGATGACGAACAGGCCGATCCCGAGTTCCTCCACAAGGGAGCGGAGCTTGGTCATCAGCATGTCGATCAGCTTGCGCTCATCTAGGTTGGTGTCGTTGGCCTCTGCGTCACTGACAGCGATGCTTAGGTGATCGAGAGTAATGAAGTCACAGCCACAGCCAACAGCCAGATAACGCACCCGATCAAGGAGGTTACTAGCAGAAGTAGACCCAAAGTGGTCGTAGAGCCATAGACGCCCGCTTCCAGTTGTTTCGGTGAAGGCTTCATGGAGTTGATCCTCTGTTACACCCTCACGGCTTATGTGGAGTGGTTTGTTAAGATAGAGACCCATGTAACCAAGAGCCGTGCGATCCACGTTCTCTTCGAGCATGAGGTTGCCTACGGTCAGCCCTTGTTTCAGGAGATGGAAGTTGATCTCCCTGACGACTGCTGACTTACCGACCCCTGAGCCTGCTGTGAGAACCACGAGTTCCCCCTTACGTGCGCCCAAGGTCTTCGCTTGAAGAGCAGGCCAAGGGTACTCGAAGGAGTTGTTCTCCTTTGGTTTTCTCACGCGCTCCCAGAGATCGGCAGCGTTGATGATGCCGTCAGGGCGGTAGGGCTTGGCATCCCACATAGCGGAGACGACAGCTTTACCCTCACCCTTCTGGAGGCATTCGTTGGGGTCCTTGAAGGGTAGCTCGGCGATGAACGCCTGACCGGGTTTACAGAGTGCAGCACAGGCAAGTGAAGCAGTACGGCCAGCCTCATCCATGTCGAACATGAAGACGACCTTTTCGAAGGACGTTACAAACTCGAGTGAGTGTTTGATGGCCGAAGCCGCCGACTTGCCTGTCAGGTTGGTCCCGTTGGGTAGGGAGACGACCGGCCACTTGTTACCTTGGAGTTGGCTGACGGTCATACAATCGATCTCACCCTCGGTGATCACGAGCATCTTTCCGTTGCCTTTCCAGAGGTGTTCACCCCAAAGTCCGGGCTTCTGTTCACCGAGGTGCTTGAAGTCCTTGTCGGGGTAGCGAACCTTCTGAGAGATGATCACGCCATCCCTCTTGAAGCTGGCGATCTGTACGGTGTTGCCCTTCCAGTCTATGCTGATTGAGTAGCCAAACTTCTTGCAGGTATCTTCGGTCAGCCTGCGCTTCCCGAGGGCACGGAACTCGCCAGTTGGTAAGAGCGCCGATGGTTGCGAACCACTAGCTACGGACTTACGCTGTCCTGCTTCCTTACCTTGGCGGCTCGAGGTGCCCTCGGGTCGGGCATATGCGGTTTCTTCTGGGCACACATAGCAGAACGTGTGTCCGTCGTCGTACACAGCACGAGCGTCAGAAGAGCCGCAATGGTCGCAAGGGCCTTTGAAAAGCACGGAGCTTTCGGATCGTTGATCATCCATGATGGACCTCGCGTTTTGGGTTATACTGATGGGGTCCCTATTCTCCGAAGGGTCGGTCATCGACCTCGGCGTCAGGGTATCTGTCGTTCAGGAAACGGATCAGGTCATCGACAGCTTCGACCTGTTCTTCGTTGCGTGTGAAGGCGCGGTTCCCATCTTCATCAACGCCACCAGTGACGCCAATGGCGACCGAGATGTCATCGAGATTTCTTGAGTGGGCACCGCATGTATCGACATCACGGCACAACTGAATGTCACCTGCGTCAATCACGAGGAAGTGGTAACCAATTCCCAACCGTCCTTGGAGACAGTGCTGGGCATCGATGGTGTATGCGTCCGTGTCCACTGAGGGTGCAGTGAGGGTGTCACGAACGGCAATGACCCGAGTGTTAACCCGGGCCACTGTTTTGAATAGGTCTGTGCGTAGCACTTCTACTCCTCTAGCCACGCGAGAGGGACGTGTTCCTTGGCGTACAGGAACCCATGCTTCTCGCACCATGTGGCGTATGTTGTTTTGGATGTTTTGGAGATTTTCTGGTTGGGGTTCGAGAAGATGAACCGCAGGTCCAGATCGGGATGCTGCTTCTTAACAAGGATTTGCTTTTGCCTATCGGCTGTCAGAAAGCGGCCTTTGGTCTCGATGATCAGGGGTCTAGTTCGCTCCGTCCCATCAGGGCGGTGGGTAATCCGGAAGTCAGGTGTGTACTTCGAGGTCCGCTCTGGGTGGGTGTAGGTGAACTTGTGCTGTTCGAAGTCAAAGCTGACCCCAAACGCAGTGAGTTCCGCTGCAAATCTCTCTTCGAGACCTGAGCGAAACCCATATTTTAGACCCACTGATCGTGGGGAGACACTTGGCTTCTTCTTAGTAGTCGCCATCGGACGGTGTGTTATCACCGCTTTCGTTCTTGTCACCTGCAGGCTCTTCGTCTTTCTCGAAGTCGCCAGAACCTTCATACTCAGGCGCGGCGTAGCCTTCCTGTGCAGCAAAGCCCATCGCGGAGGCATTCGGTGAACCTTCGCCAGTTACCAGTTCGATGATCTGAACACCGGCAGGCTGGAGGGATACACCCTTCTTGTCGCCGTAGTCCCAGCAGTGCGTGTCGAATGACACAGCGTACTTCGTGCCACCCCAAGGGTTGACGTCGATAGGCTTGAGGGCGGCGTCAAACAACACAGGGCGGCGGTCCCAGAGTTCACCCTTCTTGTTCATGCGGTTCTTGACGCGCAGCTTGAAGATAACATTACCTGTCTCTTCGCCGGCTTCATCAACCTCGTTGGCGAACATCGGGTTGTCGGCCTTCTTGGCAGCTTTCCCGACGTGGTCCTTCCAGATGACCATGAGTTGTTCGATCAGTGGTGCTGCTTCTGCGGCAGTAACCGACACGTCAGCTTTGTAGATGCCGAGGTCGTCGAACTTGGTGTCCGGTGTTTTCAGGCGAGGGTAGACAGCAGTGCCTACGGGAGTGGAGAGGCGTTTGTCAGCCATGAGGTATTCCTTTGGTGTTTTCGGGTTATACTGGTGGGGTCCCTAATCGTATGGACTAGGATATCGTAAGGATCAGAAGGTGATAGTGACTGTGTCACCGGGGTAGAAGTGTCGCTGGTTGCCTTCTCTGAGCGGGTTCCAAGTGAGCTCGGAATAGGCTGATGAACCCCCCAATCGTAAACCCACGGCGGCTTCTTCACCGTGGAACTGAGGGATACACAGGTCCCCACATCTGTCGATGTACGCTACGGCTTCCTTTGGATCGCGTTTGGTAATCGCGGGTTCAAACTTCATGACATTTCCTTCAATGTGATTGCGTGGGCCACGGCCTCGCCGCGTGATGGGAACTGTTGACCAGCAACACCGTCTACGAGGACAGTGAAACCGGAGCCGAGGCGAGATACTTGGATCATTGGAAGATTTCCTTCGGTGTTTTTGGGTTATACTGGTGGGGTCCCTAATCGTATGGACTAGGGTATGGGAAGCGTTCCGGTTGTCGGGTGCGTATTTACGCTGCTTCGATGAGTTCGGCGACAAGGTGCTTATCAGCTAGGTCCATTAACCACTTACGTTGCTTCGTCGTGATCGCCCCGTAACTCATCATGTTCATCAGGAAGCTGTGGTTCTTAGGGGTGAGTTGAGAAGCGGGTGTGTTGTCGAGGATGGCCTGTGCCAGAATATTGAGGTCGTTCGGACCTTCATCAGCGCGGCGGTTCTGGCGTGGATACTTTTCACTAGGGATATCAAGGTCACTCAGTGCTAGGTGACCCTCTTCGATGGAAGCGACCCTGAGTGAGATTGCATCATTAACTTCCACACGAAGTTGAGGGAGGGTGCGTACTGACTTGAAGTTAAACATTGAATATTCCTTCGATCTGAGCAAGTTGCTCTTCTGTTGCGTTGTTGATCCGGTTCTTGAGAACACGGAGGCGGTCGGCGTGGGCCTGTGAGTTGATGTCTTCGGCCTCTTTCACAGGGTCGAATGACTTTTGATGGACCTGCCTTTCGTTGTTTTCATTTGGTTTTTCGGGACGATTTGCCGTACGTGCGGTAGTTTCGCGAGCGGCCTTCTGTTTTTCCCGCCACTCACGTACACGATCAGCTTCCGCTTCTACCGTCTTCCGACCATCAGAGATCGCTATGACCTCATCGGCGCGGCTTTTACCGATAGGGCAGTTGTCCGCCAGCCACCTAGGCCAAGTTAACCCGCGTGTCTTGAGGACCCGCAGCTTGGCGTGTTTCAGGTAGATACCTGCGGACTTGTAGTGTTCCTCGGCTTTACCCGCAGCCTTCTCAGCCACCTTGTAGTGGCCGTGGGCAGAGGCCCCTATCTGATCGAGGGGTGTGTCAAGTAGGTCCATTATTGATTGCCTTTCGATATCGTAAGTATTTACGAGAAGAAGAACTCGCTCGAGAGAACCTCGGATAAATCCAATGAACCCATGAGTGGTAGATCACGCACCTTATCGCGCTTGTCGTCCGGGATGTTGACCATCATTTGCTCCTTAAACAACTCGAGGTTCTTGCCGCCCTCGTACATATCGACGAAGGCAGGCTTGATGCATTCCGCAAGAAACCACTTCATGTCTGACGCATGGCAACCGAAGCTGTCGTGGATCATGGCGAAGCTCAAGTTACGGTCCGATGCCAATGCAAGCGAGATGGACTTTCGCATGTGGCAGGCGTCCATCGAGTGGATGTAGTTTGGGCTGAGTGACTGTGCATTGCGACGTGCATCCAAGACGTTGGTCTCAGCATAGACGTGGCTGCGCACAGTACGTTCCCCGTCGAGGTACGTCTTGATACGGCTTTCGCTCTCCTTGTACTTCGCTTGTTGGATGATGAAGCCATCCGGTGTGGTCCATTGAAGAGGAGTGGAGGATTGGGCAGTGCATGCCAGCTTGGCTGTTGCTGTGATCCAATCCATTGCCTCACGAGCCGCGATCACGGTGCCCGATATAGCAGCCCAGATGTGCTTGGCGACGAAGGGTGTCACCATACTACGCATCTCATCCAGATCGAGGGGTAGCACGAGGCCTTCTTCGGACTGCTCACGGTAGTAGTCGTTCACGTACTGCATACAGGAAGAGAATGTTCCAGCATACGGGACGATCATGACAGGACGCTTGCAGAGAGAACGGGTGATCCCGATGTCGAGGGCGATCCGTGCGATTGCGCCGAACTCGTCGTCATTGAGAAGCGCCTCGACGGATGCAGTCGCCTTCCGTGCGACCTCGCCGTAGATGTCCTCACGTTTCCCTGAGTTCGTCAGGTTGACGTGTGTGCCCCCCTCGCGATCCCGAAGGAGCGCAGAGAAGTGCTGCAGACCGGAGCAGGTTGCATCGAAGTGAACCGGCATCGTGGTCTTGAAGACACCAACACCCTGCTCGGCCAGACCTGCCCACTCGAGGCAGAACCGGAGAGCCATGAAGGGTTCGTCGGCCTTGGTCCACCGCAGATCGCCCATAGGGTCCTCAGCGATGTCCAAGAAGAGGTCTTGGTTGTCCATGACCCACTCGTACCGCTCATGCAGCGGGAGCTTGTCCTGACCCCATGCGTTGGCCCCTGCGATGGCAAGGAACATGATGTCGTCTTCGCTCTCGATGACCTTACCTTCGGAGAACTCCAAGAGTGCCTTGGAATAATCCGCCCCTTGAGGGGTCAGGAAGTGTGGACGAGGGTAGGCACGGCCACGGCTGTCGAGATCGTGTGGGAAGTAGATGCTGTCGTAGGCAGAGAACTTGCCCGCCAGAGCAATCGTGCGGATGACCGCAAGACGCTTTGAGATGTTGCGACGGTTCTCATCGTGGATGATGAAGCAGGTCTTCTTGTACTCCTTGGTGATGTCCTCTTGGCCTTCCTCTTTGAAACCAACGGGAGGCTCTGGGAGGTCCTTGTGGTCCGATGTGATCAGACCGTTGACGTTGATGCCTGCCTCGTACACCTGTGTCAGGACTGCCAACATGGTTTTGTTGACACGCCAAGGTGTGTTCTGGATAGCGTTGAGGGGTGTCAGGATTTCTGACATATCTCGGTTCTCCATCTCCGAGAGGTACTTCGGCTTTGCCCCTTTGATCAGGCGATACGGCTGGATGTTGTCCGTGTAGTACCCGCCCCCGATCAACTCACCCGACTGCCACTCCTTCGGAGGGATGACTGTTGGATAGAAGAGGGTGAACATATTGCTTGAGTTCTCCATCTTATCTAGGAGGGCTTCGTTGAACTCCTTGGTGATTTGGAGAGAGACCTGAGTACGCCCCTTGTGATCACGGGATGTGATCTCTTCGATCAGTCCAGTGGTCTTACGGAATACGTCTGTCAGGACCAGACCGAGGTTCAGGCGCTCGGATTGACCCCACCCTTCTGCGACCCAATCGATCTGCTGCGCCTTGAATGTACGCTGCAGCAACTGCCGACGACGGGCACGGTTTACGTCACGCTTCTTGAAGTCCTTGAGGATCGCCTTTAGCAGTGATTTCCGGTTGTCCATGAAATACTGGATACGGAACTCGTCGTGGATACCCTGCGAACACATCAGTGCGACCGAGGTCCGCTTGGCTACACCGCTCTTACCCCGCTCCAGCATGTAGATCAGGTTGAGGACGTTCTTGACGTAGATGTAGGCCATCTTCCGTGTGTCACCGAACTGATCGATCATGTGCATTGCCCGGGGGCGTCGGCCTGCCTTTCCTGTACGGAAGTCGTCGCACCATGCATCGATACCCTCAACGAACTTGTCGAGGACTGCGGACATAACATTGCGGCCAGCGTGTGTGTCAGCGAACTCACCGCGCTCTGCTGCTTTCTCGTGGTTCTTAAAGTAGCGATCAACGGTCACAGCCCGCATCTCTTCTTCCAGCCGGATCTGCTCGTTCAGGAGATCATCGGTGATAACTTGAGTGTTCATAGAGTTAACCTTTCGGATACATACTGATGGGGTCCCTAATCAAAATCCTTAGGATATCGATGTGACCATATGGTTGATGACCTCTACGATGCCGTAAGCGTCGGAGGTGCGTAGCGGGAAGGGCTTTTGGCCCTTAATAAACAGGTAGCTGAGAAAGGATTAGGATACCGTAACTATTAAAACGGTGGAGTATTTCCATGAAGGTCACTCCTAAGTCTCTGTAGTTACGGTATTCTTTATGTCACGTGACACATGAGTGTCACATGAGGTGTCACAGTTCTTCGAGGGTGGCTTTCTGGTCAGCTACACCAGCCACATAGGCCGCGGTATAATCAGGATCGGATGCCAGTTTATGCACCAGTGCCTTAAGTTCCTCAATCCGGCTGTCCTTGGCGTCGTTGTCAGCCTTGATGGTGGCTAGGATGGCGTCGGCAACGCTTTGCGGGTACTCAATAGGTGCTGCATCACAAAGAACTTCTGTGATCTTATCGTGTAGGGTTTCATTGCTCATTGTGTTTCCTCTCCCTTAAAGGTTGTCGTAGATCGTCATGACTGTCCAAACGATGACGTAGGCAGCGATGATGAAGATCAGGCCTTTTGCTGTCATGCTCATGATTTCATCCAATCAGGTATATTTCTGTCTGAGAACTCTGCGTAGGTCATATCACCTTTCAGAACGGAAGAGACATCAGCCAGTTCGTATCGGAGTGTCTTCCCGTCGAAGTCCGACCAGTCCTCGCGATACCGCCTACCCAGAACGCCCAGACAGGCGTGGGCTTGTTCTTCGTTTGATACGCTCATAGTAAATCTCCTATTGCAAAGATGTCAGTCGGGGTCAGCTTGGCGTACCTCAACGTCGTGTTGATGTTTGTGTGGCCCATCCACTGCATGACACGCCGAAGGTCAGCCCCTCGTTGCACCAGACGTGAGGCGCAGGTGTGTCTGCAGGTGTAGAGGACCACGGCGTCCATCTTGAGGTGGTTCGCAGCCATGCGGAAGGCAGCACTAGCCGTGTCCACCCTGATGTCACCGAAGGGCCGCGTCTCGCCGAGCGCCTTGCTCCGCAGGAAGGCATCTCTGGCCCGATCCGTGAGAGGCAGGACGCGGTACTTGTCGGTCTTCGTTCTGAGCAGGCTGATGACCGCCTTAGGCTTACCCGTGGCAGGATCGTTGACGTCAGGCGCGGTGCCCCCGGCGGAGACAGAGACCTCGGTCCACCTGATCGGCTCACCCCTGCTCTCACCCGAGATCAACTCGGAGGGGCGGCATCCGGTGTCGATCAGTGTTGCGATCAGGCTCACCATATCCTCACGGCCCCAATGGGACAGCAGATCGAGCAGCGCCTTCTCTTCATCTCCGGTCAGGAAGCGGAGCCTCGAGTTGTCCACGGTGTTGGCCCAAGGGAAGTCGAACTCAGTCTCTACCAAATCGAGCTTCTTAGCATATCGCAAGAGAACCTTCAGATGAGACAACCGAGTATTGATTGTAGCAGGCACCTGACGTCGGTTGCGCATGTCTTCTGCCCACAGGGTGGCTGTTTTAAGCGTGATGTCGGTCAGCAGGGTGTCACCCCCTATGAAACGGACACATGCCCTGTGGTTGCTCTCGACGTTGCGTGACAGCTTGTCTGCCCAGATCGATAGCTTCTTCTCTTCGAAGAAACCATCCAACGTCGGGCGCTCCGAAGTGACTGTAGGCATCGGGATCGGCCACCCTAGTTTACGGGCCTCTCGGGCTGCACCTTCCCATTCCAAGGCCTGTGCCTCGGTGGCGAAGGAGAACCGGAAGTATTTCTCGGGTGTCTTGAGAGCCCCCTGCCAGCTTGTACCTCTACGACGTGCCATTGATTGCTTCCTCTATCTTGGCGGCGAAGTCGAGGCCGCGACGGTTCAGGGTGATGACTTTGTAACGGCGGTCCTCAGGATCTGGGATGCTTTCCACCATGTTCAGGCCAGCGACACGAGGCCGCTTGTAGTCCAACCAGTGCGCGATGGCACGGCTGGCAGTTGCGCCTGACATATCGAGGCGTTGATCGATTTCGAACTGGTTGCCCGCCTGTCCGTCACGTTCCACTGCGTAGAGGAATGTGAGCATAGAAGGCAGGGTGATGTCGGGATCGATACGCTTGAACGTCTCGAGTAGGCGGATCGCTGTTCTAATTTCCTTTGAAGAAGCCATAATTTTAGTCCTTGGTTAGACCAATCTGCGGACCAAGCGTGTCAACCAGAGAAGTAGGTTGAGAATTGGGCAGGTCCAGCAGCGGTCTCTGGTTAACATGGGTAACTCTGTTTTCACTTCGTAGATGCGTTGCTCGATGATGTCCCGTACTCTTGCGAGATCATCCCTGGTTTGTGAGTGGGTAATATTCATTATGCTATTATTCCTTACGAATAAGCAAGCCCCTCTAATCGGAGGCCTATTAGACAGTTGGATATCTGCCGTTTAGTTAGTCAGGGCTGCTGACGCAACCTGAATTATCGATCTGACTATTTCTTTCTCGGATGATCGCCCTAAGTTGCACAAGGGTCGCCGTTAGGCAGGCATCCTCTCGGGCGCTCAGGGTGTTGCTGATGATGACTGTATCGATCGACCTGATGGCATCCTGTAGATCACCGATCATCATGTCGTGGAGGCGCTTAGGCCGCGACGTCAGGTGTGTTTCCAGTTGCATGGTGTTACCCTTTGTTGGTGTTGAAGGTTGAGACCACTGCGTGATCCTTGCTACTGTCCACGAGGGTCAAGGGGCGACCGTCTAGCGTGGCAGCGACGACCATCTTCTTGAGATCATCGGAGGCATCCCAGAAGTCCGGCGTGGTATCGTACTTGCGGAGGTCCATGAGGTGACCCTCGAGGTCGCAGGGTGTCAGGTTGCGGTCGTCTCGAGTGTATTCTCCGTCGGTCCAGAAGAGCATGAAGTTGAACATGGTGTTATCCGTCCATTTCTAGGTAAGCTGTGAGAAGGAGCCAAGGCAGCACATAGGCTGCGAGCAGGGCGAGGGTTTGGATTGCTTCGAGGAAGGTCATAGGAAGGGCCTCGGTTGATTAAGGATTTCTAGGGGAACTTCGGAGCGGGGCAGCACGTAGCCGCGTGGCCCGAAGTAGGTCTTGGCGATGTGTTCGGCGGTGCTGATCTTGCCCATAGTCACGTAGACGTAGGGGGGCCCCTTGAGAGGGACGCTGATCACCGAGAACCATTCGCGCTTAGGTTTCCGGGACATTATGACGCGCCCCCCGTCAGAAGGGTTTTCAATTCACTGACAGACCAGCCTGTGATCGACGCGAGGCGACCCAAGGTCAGGTCAGGGTTGCTATCGAACATCTCGATGATTGCTTCGGGTGAATGGTTCATGACTTTGTGCCTTTCAGTTGAACGGTGACAAGATCGGTGTCTTGAAGGTCGATGTTGCGGGCGACCCAACGTAAGGCCCAGCCCATCTCGGATTGAGGGATTTCATAGTCGGCAACGCTGCCATCCAATCGGGTGACGATGGCCGTGAAGGTGTTGCGGGGGGTGTCCATTGGGTGGCCTTTCAGAAGGGTGTGAAAATGACTGTTGATAGAGTGACCCCCTCAGAGGTCACCTTGATCAAAGGTCAGTTGGCGATGATGTGGATACGAGGGCCGTCAGGGTCCAAGGTCAGGCAGTCAGCCCGATCAAAAAAGGACCGGAGTTCGCTTTCGGTGGACTGCTGCAGGTCGAAGGAAGGTGAGAAGGTGTTGCCTCCCATGACCAGTTCGAACTTGAACTCGGCTCCCTTCTCCACATCATGTAGGAAGGCTTCGAGAGGGTAGTGAAATGAGACGCCCGTGGGGCCATAGCCTTTACGCATTGGTTTAGTCCTTAGATTTGAGGAGGGATTAGGATATCGGAAGGTTTAAGCTGCGACCAATTCCTTGGCCTTGCGCTTGCTTGTGCCGTGGGCAACGATTGCGATTGACTTGGCTTTGACGGAAGCACCAGCACATAGCTTGCAGCTTTCGCATGTTGTTCGCTTGCCTGCCTCTTCACTCGCTGGGCAAAGTATTTCAGACTTGGAAAGGTCTGCAATGTCGGCAATCACTCGGAAGGTGCGCTCACCCTTGGCCCATGCGGCTTGTGCTGCAGGAAGGCTTTCGGCTGACGTCATGTATCGGTTGGCATCGAGGGCTGCAGTATTGCATCCGTTCTGGTGTGTGTAAGCTGTCCAGCCCTTGGCATCTGCGCAGAGACTGTCCCAGATGTAGGAAGGGACTGCAGCACCATCGCCATACGTGCCGATCCGTACCATTTCACCAGCGCCAAACGCCGCGATATCTTCATGACCGCTCAAGGTGCCATAACGACCAGCCTTGTAGGCACGATACTTCGATGCAGGGGCATGGATCAAGGTAACGTAGCAGGTGCGGTCCTTGGCTTGGCCTTGAGTTGCTGCAGGGTCGGCAACGCCACGGTGCGGGCAGGTGCCACAGATTGAGACGTCTTGGCCACAACGGTTCGCGGTGACAGGGTCCACATCACCACGAAGGATGAAAGTCTGCAGCATGTTGCCTGTCTTGCGGTTCTTAGAACCACGTTGAGCAAGGACAATAATAGGTTGACCGTCGATCAGGGAAGGACCGGAATAGATGATTTTGGTGACAAATGCCATTGGGTAGGCCTTTCGATTGAGTAGGTATTAGAGGGCACGTAGAAAGCAACCGAATGCTGCCGTCGTGATGATCAAGGTTTGGACGGGGTAGCCAACCATGATTGCTTGGATGATATCCATTGGGTGTGATCCTTTCGGTGTTACATGGTGAAACAACCCCGCGAGGTTGCTTGACGATGCAGGTGACAAGAGGCGATGCGTCGGGGTACTAGCCCTTCGGAGTGCTGCACGTTCGGTGCGCCTTGGTGTCTGGCTGGGATGGTGTAGGCCCCAGTGCCTCAAATAACGTGCGGCTTGCGCCTCATAAAATCGACCAGCTCCGAGGTGTGGACTTCGCCGTCCTGCGTCTCTTAGGTCTCTTTCGTCCCGTCCGACGTTGTCTGCGTCTTTCGATGTCTTAGTTCTCGCTTATTACTTTCGATAACGCAAGCATTTCTTTTAGGTAAATGTCATTTAATTGGGTTCACGACCCCCAAACCCCTTATTTATATGACAAATAAAAATGCACGATTGACACCCTAGTGAGCGTTTCATGCGATATCCTAGGCCTTTCGATGCTATCTGATCGCCCCTGATCGCCCCTGATCACCATAAAACGAATCACCCTAGGCGGATCTCGAGTGATCCTTTCGTGATCAGAGATAGATTGCCCGCGCCCCGCTCGCGTCCGTGTGTGCGCTCGGGCGCGTGGGTGCGTGTGTGTGTGTGTGTGTGTGTGCGTGGTGCGCGTGGTGCGCGTGGTGCGCGTCAGGTGTGCGTCAGGTGTGCGTCAGGTGTGCGTCAGGTGTGCGCGAGGCTGGTGTTATACTATCACACAAAAGGCATGAAGACACACATACGAATAGGACCGGATCGGACCCAACTCGAGGTCACCCCTCGTCACCGATGGTCAGTTTCCACCGCGTGGGACCATGCAAACAAGGCCTTGCGTGGTCATCGGTGTCACATCGGACGTGCCCCCCGTCCCCATTGCCTTGCTTTCGGCCCTCTCGAGGCCCCCAAGGGGGGTGGCGGCGGAAGGATCACGTATTATAGACCCCTCAGATATTTCTCCCAAAACTAGCCGGGTCCACTCAAAGTCAACTGCAGGTGTCTCAGGGTATCCTTGAGTTATTGGTGGGGGTGGTTGCTGGTGGTGGCTGCACCGAGGGTACACTTGAGGTACACCGAGGGGAGATACTTGAAGTAATCGTTTAGTCTCTGGTCTCACCACCTAGGCAGTACCCGGTGTGGACCCTAGGTGTACCCAGAGTGTACCTCAAGTTAACTCATAGAGAACTGGAGGTATACTTAAGGTTAACCTGCCATATCTTATCTTCATGGGGTCCCTAATTCATCCTACTGTTATCGTTAGGTTTCTTAGGGACCCCCTGAGGGTCAGCAGAGCGTCCAGCGTAGCGTCCAGCAGAGCGTTACATCCACGTGTTCCCAGCAGTAGCTGGAAGACGACCGAAGGCATTGTCCATGAAGTTCTCGAGGGCACTGTCCAGAGCATCCTGCTTGATCTGATCAATACCCATCTCTTCATCCCTTGCCATCTGCTCAGTGAACCGAGCCACCCCGATAGCCAAGGCATCCAACCGGTCATCGTGGCGGAGGCAACCCTTCATAGCTGTCAGACGTGTCATCTGGTAGATCAGCATCTTCGACTGACGCACAGCCTGCTCATACTTCATGGCAGTCCGATAGTCGTTCTCGATGACCTCTGGGGAGATGACCAGCTTGTGGGACATCATCACAGGTTCGAGGGTGTCGATGATCCGACGTTCCTTCTGGGTGGAGTGACGGACCTCCTCGAGTGTACACGGGTGTATCTTGGCGAGGATTGGTTTGAGCAGTTCACCGAACATACCATCACCGAAGTTGCTCTCGTAGATCACCTCATGCACCTTGTGCTTCTTGGCGATGTGGGCAAGCTCGGACAGGGTGTCCTTGTCGTAGCCCCCTTGGAGACCACCACACGCCGGAACGTAGAGGTAACCGTTGATCATCTTGATCACGGCATAGCCTGTTTCGTCCTTACCCCGTCCCGCAGGGTCAATCGCGAGGATGCTTCCGGTGAACTCCGAGGTGATATCCCCGACGTTCATAGGTGGAAACATACGGTCGCCCCGCATGGCAACGCAGGGCAGGTCACGGAACACACGGTCCTCGAGTGGACCCCACTGCAACTTGAGAGGTGCTGTCTCCGGGTCGATCGGCATGACGATCAGATCACGGACCTTGAGAGGGAACCTTTCGGTGTCACTCAGGGAGGTTGAGAGCATGAACTGCATCGCGAAGCCAGCCTTACCATAGGAGGCCTCCCGCTCGATCAGGTCGCTATCGTCAAAGCGTAGGGGGTCGGTAGGTTGCCCCACAGCGTAGGGGAGCTTGGTGATGTACTCAGCGAGGGTGTCACCGTAGCCTTCCTTGGCGTTGTCGTCGGGCATACGGCTTGGCCATACGCGGAGATCGTAGCCACGCTCAGGGAGCTTGGTGTAGAGGCTGTCCTCGGTCTGGGGTGTACCAAGGTAGATGATGCGGCTCGTAGGGAGCGGCTTGAGGATCGCGTCGAACTCCTTCACGGCCTCCGAGAGACGATCCCGGGCGGTCTGTGTGAAGACGTTGTTCAACACCTCGATGTCGTCGGCGATGATCAGGTCAGCGCGGGAGCCGGTAAGCTGGCCGGTGATGCCCACGGACTTGACCGAGGCGGACTGAGAGGCTGTCGCAGGGCCTACGTCGAAGCTAATCTTGGACTGACGCTGGTCGGAGCTAGGACGGAGGTACTCGATCCCTTCCATTTCCCATATGAGACGCTGTGTAAAGGTCGAGAAGGCATCGGCTCGCTCTTTGGAGGCCGACACCACCATGATCTTCGCCTCGGCGTCACAGAGTAGCCTCCAGACGACGTATGCGGCAGTGATGTGGGACTTACCCACGCCCCGGAACGCCTGAATGCAGGAACGCTTCTTTCCGTATTGCAGGAAGTCGGCGATGTCATACTGCAGAGGGGTCGGTTCGGGCAGATTGAGATACTGGTGGACGTACCAGAGGAAGACCTTGAAGTCCGCTCTGAGTTTCTTGTGGAATGCACTGTCTGGGATGTGAGCCATGAGGCCTCCTGTAAGCCTTACTGAGGCGTATGTATTGCATTTGAGTGGGGGTAGCCGCCTAGAACACCCTCAGGGCACTGAGAGAGCTGTATGGGGAGGTTCTAGGGGTGGTTTAGAGGCTACAGGCCGCTGCTAGTTGTGCAGCGAACACATCGAGACCGCTCAGGGTCTCATCAGAGAGGAGTATTAGCTCTTTCTCTGTGAACGTAGGGGTGGGTATGTCGCAGATAGCGTCAGCGGACCCAACCGTTGTGGTGCAGGCGCTCGATAGCAACAGCACGGGTAGGAGAAACTTCCACATTCTTGATGACCTCCGTGGTCTTGACGAATACTTCGAGTTGTTTGACGCGGATGGCCTCTCGCTCAACATTTGCGACCCACTGAGCGCCTATAAAGAATATGGCGGCTGCAGCGAGAAGGGGAACAATGAGCTTTGCGAGGGGGGACATGATGAAAGAGATCATCGGGCCGGGCCTTGCTTGAACACGGCATCAATCGCGAAGGCACCTCCAGCGAATGTGAAGATCGGGAGGGTCAGGAAACGGGCAGCTTCGATAGCCACCTCGTTCCCAACACCCCAGACGAACATAACGCCGAGAAAGACCAGCATTCCACCAGCCACCTCTCGTTTGTAGGTCTTATTCATTTGGTTCCTCCTAAGAACAGCGCACGTTCTTCTCTGCGGCGCTTGGTGAGGCCCGGGAGGCGTACCAGTTCGCCGTTCTGGCGCTGCTTGTCCCACTTTAGGAGCTCATTTGCAGCCCCTGCGTAATCGTAAGCATTAAGGCGCTTGAGCAGTGTGGAAGACTTGAAGTTGGCACCACCTAGGTTGAAGATAAAGCTGGCCAATGCGTCGTACTGCATCTGTGTCAGTGGAACCTTAACGCGGCCCTTGATCACCTTGCGAACCCAAGTCAGGTCCTTACGAAACAGAGCAAGCGCCTGCGCCTCGGTGATCTCCATGCCCATCTTGGCGGTGCTTGTGTGACCCCAGCCAATCGTTGGGACATCGTGGGGTGTCGGTAGGTATGCCTTGAGGCGGAGCTCCTCGTGCTTCTGGATCAGTTCGACCCGCTGCACACGGTTTGGCTGGACGTGTGTTGTCATAGTGTCGTCCTTTATTTGGTTCATAAGGTGGATGAGATATTCGATGAAACCCATAGGATATCCTTAGTAATGACCGGGGTCGCGACCATTCAAGAAGCCACCCAGCATGTCTGCGAGTTCTCGCTTTGATGGGTCTAGGTTGTTCTTGTGGCGTTTGAGCCTCTGTGTTGTGAAGAACTCCCGAGGGAACTCTCGAAACAGGATGGTACAGACCGTCCAGTTGTGGAGGGTGTTCAATACCCCGAACAGGAGTGCATAAGGGTAGACGACCCCTTGGGGCCATCCTTTGTTATGCATCCAGTATCCGAAGGAGTACGCGGCGTAGACTACGGCCACGATAGGTGCCATCAGCATGAAGGAGAAGATGGTCCAAAAGCCGATTAGTTTGGTGTCGGCCATCATTGCTTCAAGGCCCACTTAATTGCCTCGACAAACACCGCCTCTGGAATTGATCCGCGAACCTGTGTTGCGGCTGCTCGTCCCGCATCGCCCCGATCTTTGGCCGCCTTCTTGGCGTCCTTGTCCGCCTTGTCTTTTGCGGGATCCAAAGCCCAACGCCCATTGGAAAACGTGTGAAGCGCGGATGGTTTTAGATCCACTTCGATTGTGCCTTCGGGGTATGTGTCCAAGACGCTCTGAGGCACTTTGCCTGTTGCCTGCCAGTACCCGCGATCAGGGTGGTAGAAACCTTTTTCCATAATACTTTCCTTACCTTAATTCGTGCCAACGAGGGCCGCCGCCGAGGGCTAAAGTTACAATGTAGTAATAGTTATCCGGTATAACATAAATTCCCCCCATGCCGCCCCCATCTTGGTCTGTGTCGGACACGAACAGGGTAAGCCACGTTGCGTTGTCTTCGGATACTCGGAACCAAGAACTGTCGCCTTGATATACGCAAACACCTATAGGCCGCCCTGTCGTATTTTGGTAGGAGGTATCTGCCACCCTTGATCCGGATACATCTTGCCATGTCTGACCAACACCAATGGAAGACCCCATCGCACTCTCTACAATCGCCTGTGAAACGCGGAGTGACGACATAGCCTTAGTGTTCTCGACACCAGCTTCCGCCTCCGCCTGTGTTGCAATCTCCGTAACGAAGGAAGCAGCACTTGCAGCAGCAGCCTGAGCCGATACATCAGAGGCAGTTGCACTAGAGGCAGACGCAGTTGCACTAGAGTCAGCAGCGGTTGCACTATTGGACGCACCCGTTGCACTATTGGAAGCAGCAGTTGCACTGGCCGAAGCGTCTGATACAGCACTGTTGATTACAGCAGCAGCATCACTAGCAGCGGCAGCAGCAGCACCCTCAGCAGCAGCCTGAGCGACCACAGCGGCATCTCGAGCAGCTTCTGCAGCATCCCTAAAGACAGAAGCCGCAGCCGTACTTTCACCGACGATCCAAGTTGAACCCGTCCAGTAGTTAAGCGCAGTATCGGCGCTGTTGTAGTACACGGCACCCGCCTGTAGAGCGTCACCTTCGTTATCAACTACGGGGTCCGTTGCGAATGCACCGAGGTACAACTTCGTGAACTCTTCATTGGCATCAGTTGCCTCCTGCAGAGCAAACGTGAGGTACTCTGAGTTCTTGTTCAGGTTCGAAGAGGACAAGCTAGCGCCGCCGCCAAAGACAACCGCAGGTGTGTTGATGGGGGTCACTCGAGATATCGTGATCTCTAGCCCCGCGGGTACGGGATTATTGCCCACCACCGTGTCCACGCGGATACTCGTCGGGTTGTTGAAGCTGAACTTGTAGTCTGACCCCACAGCGGTTGTGAGGACCTTGTTGACGGAGACCCTAACGTGGCTGGGGTCGAGGTAGGAGAAGTTCACAGCGAAGTCGAATGCGGTGTTATCCCCCGTGTAGTTCTGGGATGAATAAGCCATAAGGCCTCCTATTTTAGTTTAATTGTGGTGAACACCCTGTCGATCTTCGCGTCTCCACACAAATGTCGTGTGCGGACTTCAAGTTTGTCGTAGTGGGTATCAAGAGAGCCGATAAGGATGTTCAAGGTCTGCGACCCGGCCAGACGATCCCCCGCCGGTGTGCCAGCGTCTGCCCAATCAAGAGGGGGAGACCAACGCCCTAATGTCTCTCCGAACACAGCGAGTGTTTGGAAGGTGCATGCATCGTTCTTCACGAAGTTAGCCGTTAGGGTGACGAACTGTTCTTCTATGGTTACTTCAACCACGCGAACCTTCGAGTACGGAGAGGGCTTGAGAGCGCCTGATAGGATGATTGCGGGAGTGACCACAAAGAGGGCGATAAACACGCCCCATAAGAAGTCTTTTAGGTGAAACTTCTTCATCGCAGGATCACCAAGCCCCCTGAGAGAACGAAGGTTATTCCGACCCCAAGGACACTAAGGCCTATCGCCCATAGTATCTTGTTGACCCCAGATTGGATGGAGTTGACTGATGTCTTCACGTAGGCCATGTCGTTCTTCATAACTGCCAGTTCGGTCGACTGAACCTGTGCGCCTTGTTCGATACGGGAAACACGCATATGTAGATCGTGGACCATAGGATCCCGTCGTGTGTCTGCGAGTTGTTCAATGTTTGGCATAGAGTGCTTCCTCGTCGGTATCGAAGTCGGGCAGGCTCAGGGCCAGCTTCCCTAGTTTGTTGTTTTCTGTTGGGATTGCGGTGATGTCGTTATCTTTCAACATCTTAACGCA